>Ga0208566_1001499_pt1 | contig 13473 bp, 12 predicted proteins | sample PL_2010_150m_FD_184159 | JGI IMG/M metagenome (GOLD analysis project Ga0208566, IMG submission 184159) | Freshwater microbial communities from Powell Lake, British Columbia, Canada to study Microbial Dark Matter (Phase II) - PL_2010_150m... | ecosystem: Environmental > Aquatic > Freshwater >...
TCCAGCCCGGAAGGGATGAAACAAAATGAAAAGGAACTGGAATCACTCCATAAAATTTTGGTAAACGGGACAGGAAAAGGGAATGATTTCCTCGGCTGGATTAAGTTACCGGCAGGGGCAGATCCCGCAATCCTTCGGAGGATCAAAGTCGATGCGGAAAAAATACGTGCCCAATCGCAATTGTTCGTGGTCATTGGCATCGGTGGATCCTACCTCGGCGCAAGGGCCGTGATCGATTGCCTCAGCCACCCTTTTCTTCCGCTTCTTCCCGGCAGGAAAGACCCGGTTATCCTTTATGCAGGAGAGAATCTCAGTGAAGATTACCATGCCGGGTTGATGGAGATCCTGGATCAGTACGATTACAGTGTAGCGGTGATCTCAAAATCGGGTACCACCACCGAACCTGCCATTGCATTTCGTATCATCAAAGCACATCTTGAAAAAAAATACGGGAAAAAAGAAGCGGCAGGAAGGATTTATGCCGTGACCGATGCGCAACGCGGGGCACTAAAAAAATTAGCAGAGAATGAAAGATATTCAACTTATGTGATCCCCGATGATGTGGGAGGAAGGTATTCTATACTTACACCCGTAGGACTTCTTCCCATAGCAGTGGCAGGGCTTGACATTGAAAAACTGATCGGGGGCGCACGCAGTATGATGGAACAGTGCCTTGCATCTGCCGACCCGGAAAAAAATCCTGCCGTCCGGTATGCAGCCATCCGCAATGCATTGTATCAATTGGGCAAGCCGGTAGAGATTCTCGTGAATTACCTACCCAATCTTTATTACTTTACTGAATGGTGGAAGCAGTTGTATGGCGAGAGTGAGGGCAAGGAAAACAAGGGCATTTTCCCCGCCGGGGTAGGGTTTACCACCGACCTTCATTCCATGGGACAATACATCCAGGAAGGAACAAGGCTCATGTTTGAGACGATCCTGTCAGTTGAAAATTCAGGAAAGGAATTGCGCGTACCCTTCCTGGAGGAGGATCCCGATGGTTTGAATTTCCTGGCGGGAAAAAGGCTAACCGGGATCAATCACATGGCAGAGATGGGCACGCTGCTCGCCCATGTCGACGGTGGCGTTCCAAACATCCGGATTTCGGTCACCGAATTGAATGAAGAGACCCTGGGAGAGTTGATCTATTTCTTCGAATTTGCCTGCGCCCTGAGTGGCTACCTCCTGGGTGTAAATCCATTCGATCAACCCGGAGTGGAGGCTTACAAAAAGAACATGTTCGCCCTGATCGGAAAGCCCGGATTTGAGGAAGAAGGAAAGAAACTGCGGGAAAGGTTGTATTGAAATCATATTCACCTCATCCCCTTCACGGGGGTGACTAAAAAGGGTTTACTTGGTTTATTGTTTTTTGTTTTTACTATGGACAACTATTTTATCATGGTTGACCACATTTTTTTATATTTTCTTGGACGTCTTGCTAAAAAGGAAATTATTCTCCTTACTTCTCCTTTTAAGCTGCTTTTTTAATTAGTTTTAGATGAACTTTTCTTAAATTATGTGCAATAGAGACAATTCCGAACTCGGTTTTAACTTTTCCTTTTCCTTTTAGATGAAATCGTCCAAATGATTGATTCCTTTTGATATCTCCAAAAACACTTTCATCTTCTATACCACGTTGCTTACGTAGTTCAATGCCTTTCTCGCTGGTCAAGTTGTCCCTTGCTTGCTGTTTAAACCTTTCAAATTTCTCACTTACATATATCCTACGGTTTTTGTCAGTCTTTTTACACTCCTTTGCAAATGGACATCTCGTGCAATTTTCACATTCATATACCTTTCTTTCGATCACATAGTTTGTTTTTGTTTTGTGGTTCTCCTTGTGTGAAAATGGTAGATGTTTATCGTTTGGACAGATATAATAATCTTCTTTTTCAACATAATGGAAATTATCTTTATGAAAGCGATTCTGTTTTTGTTTTTTAGTTTGCTCCAGGTGAAAGGTGTTGTACTTTAAGTAATTTCCAATGTCTCTTTGCTCAAGTGCATCATAATTCTCTTCACTTCCAAATGCAGCATCACCCATCATGTTTTTTGGTTTTTTATCCGTGTACTTATCTAACTGTTCAAGATGTGAAATTAGATTTGCTGTATCCGACGGATTCTGATGAATGCTGTAATTTACAATCATCTGATTTTCTGTACCGATCATTACATTATAAGCCGGTCGCAGTTCATCAGTCTTTGTACGCATAACGGTTGCATCCGTATCAGTTATAGAAAATCCACTCCTTTCATCGCTTAGATCTATTTGCTGCTGATATTTATTTCGCTTTTCCTGTTGCAACTTTATTTCTTTCTTGAGCTTCTCACCTTGGCGATTATCCTTCTTGTTTGAAACCTCCTCAAGTATCTTATTTATTTTGGCTGCATGTTCCTTGATTTGTTCGTCTGTAACCTGGCTGGTCGCCCCGGTCTCTTCTAAATCATTATCTCCATACTTTCTGTTTTCTTCTTCATCAATCTGATCAATCTTATCAAATAACTGTTTTAATTTCTGATCTGCAATCTCCTTATATCGTATAGCATTCTTCTTCCACACAACCTTACGTTTATTGGCATCTGCTTGTATATCTGTGCCGTCTACAAAATAATTTTCAAAACTCACGTATTCCTTCTCAACCAAAAACATTAGCATTGAAGAAAATATTTGTTCGATTGTCTTTTTCAACACCCCACTTCTAAACAAGTTGATTGTCCTGAAATCCGGACGATTCATCCCGGACATCCACATAAATGTAACATCTTGTCGAAGTGCTCGTGCAATCTTCCTGCCTGAATAAATTTTTAATGAATATGCATACACTATTACTTTCAACAGCATTTTCGGATCATAGCTTGAAGTCCCACCCCCCTTGTATTGATCGTATAAACTTGAAAGATCCATTTCCTCAAGAGTACGATCTACAATCCTTACAAGATGATCCTGGGAGATCAGTTCATCCAGTGATGGTGGCAGAACCATCATCTGTCCTTGATCATATCTTTTAAATGTAGCCTTGGGCATGAACTTTTTCATTGTAGCATCTTGTTTCTACAATAAAATTAATCATTCCAAGATATTATACCTATTACTTTTTATCCTTTTTGATAACAAACAGTTGTTAATATTGTCTTGTAATTGCACCCTTTTTAGTCACCCCCGACGGGGGTTGAGGTGTTCGGGCAAATACAACTCTGTGACACATTTCTGCCAGGTTACCAGCCGAAGGCAGGCAGAGAAGTTGATTTCATCACCTCTGGTAAGGCGTCCCCTTCAGGATATAGTTTTCAATCACCTGGGGAAAATACCGGTATTCAAGGGCATGAATTTTTTCAGCCAGGCTCCCGGGGGTGTCGGTTTCTTCAATGCTGCATTTCGCCTGGAAAAGGATCTGCCCTTCATCATACCGTTCATTGACCAGGTGGATGGTGATACCCGATTCTTTATCCTGATTGGAGATGACGGCTTCATGAACCTTCATCCCATACATTCCCTTTCCTCCATATCCAGGAAGAAGGGCGGGATGAATATTCAGGATCCTGCCGGGATAAGCTTTCAGAAGGAAATCAGGAACCAACCATAGAAAACCGGCCAGAACCACATATTCAATAGCGTGTTCTTTAAGGAGTTCAGGTATGCGGGTACTTTCATAGAATTCATGACGGGAAAGGGTAACGCAAGAAACGCCGAGGTTCCTGGCTCTTTCCAGTACCAATGCATCCGGGTTGTTCGAAAGGATAAGGTCAACGGCAATGGGGGCGGACCGTTCCCGGAAATATTCCGTGATCCGTTGGGCATTTGTGCCGCTGCCGGAAGCAAAAATGGCAATCTTGATCATGTATAACAATCGTGAATTCTTCCCTGCAAAAATAAGAAAGCATAGGATCTTTTCTGTGATTATTTTTGGGCCGGGATGTTGGGGCAAAAAATTAACAAACCGGGTTCAGGCTGTTTTTAAACATTTGAAAATCAAATTATTGATTTTCCGAAATGTTAAAAAATCTTAAATATTGTAGGTTTGTATGGATAAAAGTCATTTCTTTGCAGTCCGTTTAACCAAAAAAGGAAAAATCATGTCTGACATTGCAACAAAAGTTAAAGCTATCATTGTTGATAAGCTCGGTGTTGACGAAAATGAAGTCACACCAGAAGCAAGTTTCACAAATGATCTCGGCGCTGACTCTCTCGATACCGTAGAACTGATCATGGAATTCGAAAAGGAATTTGATATTGCCATTCCGGATGATCAGGCTGAAAAGATCGGAACTGTTGGTGAAGCTATTGCTTACATTGAAAACAACATCAAATAAGGGATTCACATTTACTGTTGAATATCTGGTTTGGGCTGTTTACTTATTCCTGAGAAGAAATTAAATCCCTCCCAATCGGAGGGATTCCTGTTTAAAATGTACCATTAAACCTGATTCACGTGAAATTACGTCGAGTTGTTGTAACCGGAATCGGGGCGTTGACCCCTATCGGCAATACCACAGAGGAATATTGGAAAGGATTGATCAATGGTGTCAGCGGCGCAGGTACTATCACCCGGTTTGATACTTCCAAATTCAAGACACGATTTGCCTGTGAAGTCAAGAATTTTAATGCAGAGAACTATTTTGACAGGAAAGAGGCTCGGAAGTATGATATTTACAGCCAATTCGGCCTGATCGCTGCCGATGAAGCCGTGAAGGATGCGGCATTCAGTATGGAGAAGCTGGATCATAACCGCGTGGGAGTGATTATGTGTTCGGGGATCGGCGGGCTTGATACCCTGATCAGTGAAGTGAAGAATTTTCTGGAGGGGGATGGAACTCCGCGTTTTAATCCTTTCTTTATCCCTAAAATGATTTCGGATATTAATGCCGGCCATGTTTCGATCAAATATGGATTCCGTGGGCCGAATTTTGCCACAGTTTCTGCATGTGCTTCTTCTGCAAACGGGTTGGCCGATGCATTTAATTATATCCGGTTGAACAAAGCCGATGTTTTTGTTGCAGGTGGCGCCGAAGCTGCAATTAATCCTGCCGGCGTAGGTGGTTTTAATGGCATGCATGCACTTTCGACGCGGAATGATGACCCGGCAACTGCATCGCGTCCCTTTGATAAGGACCGTGATGGATTTGTGATCGGCGAAGGTGCTGGTGTGGTGATATTCGAGGAAATAGAACATGCCCTGAACCGCGGTGCAAAGATCTATGCTGAAGTTGCAGGCGCCGGTTTATCAGGTGATGCCTTTCATATGACACAACCTCATCCCGAAGGCTTAGGAGCCCTTCTCGCAATGCGTGCTGCCCTTGAAGATGCCGAAATGAGCATTACCGATATCGATCATATCAATACCCATGGAACTTCAACCCCCCTGGGAGATATCGTTGAACCAAAAGCCATTCAGTCGCTGTTTGGGGAGCAGGCTTATAAAATCAACATCAATTCTACCAAATCGATGACCGGCCACCTCTTGGGCGCAGCGGGTGCCATCGAATCCATTGCCGCTATCCTGGCCGTGAAGAATGATATCGTTCCACCTACCATCAACCATTTTACAGATGATCCGGAAATTGACATCCGGCTGAACTTCACCTTTAACAAAGCACAGCAGCGGGTGATCAATGCCGCGCTGACCAATACTTTTGGTTTCGGAGGGCATAATGCTTCCATTATCTTCAGAAAATTCAAGGAATAGTGACGCATTGAGATTCCATTTATTTGCACCGGTTCGTTACTTCTTTTCCCGCGAAAAACGCCTCTACCAAGCGATAAAAAATATTTTAGGGTTCTATCCCCGGAATATTTTTTTGTACCGGCTGGCATTCCTGCATAAATCAGCAGGAGAAGAATCCTTACGGGGAATCAAGATCAACAACGAACGCCTGGAATTTCTAGGGGATGCCATCCTTGATGCCATCACAGCCGATTATCTTTTTAAGACATTTCCTACCAAAGACGAAGGATTCCTCACAGAGATGCGTTCGAAAATCGTCAGCCGTGTGCAGCTCAACAAACTTTCGCAGAAACTCGGACTCGAAAAACTCATCCGCCTCGATTCCAATTCCAGCAATATCTACCGCTCTTTCCAGGGTGATGCCTTCGAAGCCCTGATCGGCGCCATGTACCTCGACCGGGGATACCGCTTTACCCGGCACATCCTCCTGGAAAGGATCATCAAACACTATTTTGATATCAATGAACTGGTAAACCAGGAATGGAATTTTAAAAGCCGTATGATCGAATGGGCGCAGAAAGAAAAAAAACAACTCACATTTTCGGTGATAGAGGAAACCGGCTCAGGTTACAAGAAACAATACATCATTGAGATCCTGGTGGATAACATCCCACTCAGCCGCGGACAGGACTTTTCCATCAAAGGCGCTGAACAGAATGCGGCTGAAAAAGCATGGAACGAACTCGAAACCAAAAACGCTCATGATCACCAATCAACGAGAAAGTAATTCTTGACCTTCTCTCTATATTTTATTATATTTGTTTTTATATTCGTAATCCCGCAATGTCGAAGAAAATATTTTTGGACATCCGGTCGGAACCGGCAATTTTTACCCTCATCGGCATTTCCTGCCATGTGAAGGATTACCGGATTTCGTTCCTTTTGAACAAGCACCTTGGATCCGATTTCCTTAAAATGGAAGATCTGAAGATCGCACTGAACAACAAAAAGGATCCGACAGAGTTCTCTCTGTATTATTACCCTGATGAAGATTATTTCAATTCGTATTACCTGGTCGCCAACCGCAGCCAGGAATTCGTGCTGGCACCCGAAATAAAACAGGTGGATTTTCTCCTGATCGTGGAAGGTGAGTTCAGGAAGGCACAGAAAGACCGGCTGATAAAATCCATCCGGAACATTCCAAATATCCTTACGGCATACGAGATCAAATTCGCTGAGATCAAAAATTATGAGACCCTCCTGAATGATATGGAGATGCACTTTATGAAAATCACAAAAGAAAACAAAATTAAATATGAACCAAAAAGTTAAAAAAAGGAGGATAATTATGTTTGAAAATCTGAAACAAGCCTTTGATAAAGGCGTAGAATATGCATTCACCACCACTGAAAAAATCGAAAAAGCAGCAAAGGAGTTTGCAAAAGAGAACAATCTAAACAAGAAAGAAGCCAAAAAGCTGATTGATCATTGGGTCAAAAAATCGGAAGAAATGAAAGTGTCCCTTGAAATAAAGATAGCTGAACTCCAAAAAACCACGATTTCAAAAATGAACCTCATGACCATGGAACATTATAAAGCGCTGGAGGCCCGGATCAAAAAGCTGGAAGGAACAGGAAAACAGCCCGTGAAACCGGTCCGGAAAGCAAAACCCGTAAAAAAGGTGGTGAAAAAAAAGCCCGTAAAGTAAAACCGTTTCATTCCCGTGTGAGCAGGATCGGATGAAACTCCGGAAGAACAGGTTTTTCGGGGGATTTCATCCTATGTGTTAACATATAAAACTCGAAGAACTGTGAATGTCTTAAAGATCGGTACAACGGTCAGTGAGATCGGGCGTGCCAGGGAAATCATTGGAGTCGCCGTTAAATATGGGTTTAACGACTGGGTTACAAAAAACGGGCTGGGCAAGTTGCTGTTCTCGAAGAAACGCCTTGCCCGGATCGAAAAATATTCAAAATGGGAACGGATACGGATGGCGGTGGAGGAATTGGGTCCCACCTTCATCAAATTCGGCCAACTCCTGGCCGACCGTCCCGATGTGGTTCCTGAAGAGTTGCGTGCAGAGTTTCGAAAACTGCAGGATGAAGCAGTCCCTATGCCTGATGAGATTGCCATTGCGGAGATCGAAAAAAACCTGGGACATCCAGTGTCGGAATTGTTTAAGGAATTTGATACCCGGCGACTTGCATCGGCATCGGTGGCACAGACCTACCGGGCGACCTTGCTGAATGGAGAAAATGTTTGTGTGAAGGTCCAACGGCCGGGAATCGATAAAAAGATAAACCTCGATCTGAACCTGATGCGGTATTTTGCAGCCCGGTCGCAGCGGAATAACCCTGAAATGGAAGCGATCAACCTGCTGGGGGTAGTTGAAGAATTCGGGCGGACCATCAACAAGGAACTGGATTTTCGTCATGAAGCAGCCAATGTCGTCAGGTTCAGCCATTGCTTTGAAGGGGATCCTGATATCTACGTTCCAAAGGTGTTTCAGGAATTTACAACCGAAAAGATCCTGGTCGAGGAATTCATCGATGGAGTGAAGGTGAGTGAGATGGAAGCACTTCTCTCTTCAGGGAGTGATCCGGTGGACCTGGCAAAGAGAGCTGTGCGATTGGTTTTCGAACAGATCTTTACCCACGGATTTTTCCATGCCGATCCTCATCCCGGCAATATTTTTATCAAAGACAAGCACCTCATCGCTTTCATCGATTACGGGATGATGGGAACCATAAGACCGGAGCACCTGCAGTTCCTTGGGAAATATGTGCTCGGATACCTGAAGCGCGATGCCAGTGAGCTCACGGAAGCCCTGCTGTTATTATCCGGGAAACGGAATTTCAGGCGGTTCAAAGATCTTGAATTCCAGCTCGCCGATATGCTTGCTCATTATAAGTACCTGACCATCGATGAAATGGATTTTGGCAAGGTGATGAATGAATCCATTGATATCATCGTCGGGTACGGCTTGCGGATCCCGCCCAGTATCTATCTGCTTGTAAAAGCCCTGATTACCATAGAAAGGGTAGCGGTAACACTCTATCCCGAGATCGATTTTGCAAAGGAGATGAAACCTTATGCCATCGAACTGATCAAGCAGCAATACAGTCCCAAACGGCTGGCAGAGGAAGTTTTTGAATCCATCAGGGAATACTACAAGCTGCTCATGGAATTGCCTTCTGATCTGAACGAGATTATTCATAAGATCAAGGAAGGGCGATTCAAAACCATGATCGAGCTCAAGGGATTTGAACCCCTGGTAGAGCAGATCGACCATGCGAGCAACCGGGTTTCCATTGCCATCGTGATCGCATCACTCATCATTGGCGCCTCCATCATTTCCCAATGGCCACACACCCGCTGGCTCGGAATTATCGTCTTTTCCCTTGCGGGAATATTCGGTTTCTGGCTGCTGTTAAGGCTTTTCAGGCGAAACCGGTTCTAAGAAGTGAGATGTGAGATGTGCGATGTGCGATGTGAGATGTGAGATGTGAGATGAGAAATTGATTTCGCTATTTCGCTACTTCGCCATTTCGCTATTTAAAAAACTCCCTTGAACTGATTCAGGAAACGGAGATCATTCTCGAAGAATAACCGGAGGTCTTTGATCTGGTATTTCAACATTGTGATGCGTTCGATCCCCATGCCGAAGGCGAAACCGGTATAAATTTCACTGTCGATGTTGCAATTTTCGAGTACGGCAGGATCGACCATCCCGCAGCCGAGAATTTCCACCCAGCCGGTATATTTGCAGATGTTGCAACCTTTTCCTCCGCAGATGTTGCAGGAAACATCCATTTCTCCCGAAGGTTCGGTAAACGGAAAATAGGAGGGGCGCAAGCGGATCTGCGTATCCTCGCCGAACACCTCCTTTGCAAAATAGAGCAGGGTTTGTTTGAGGTCACTGAAGGAAACATCTTTATCCACGTATAATCCTTCCACCTGGTGGAAAATACAATGGGCCCTGGCGGAGATGGCTTCATTGCGGAACACCCGTCCGGGGAAAATGGTGCGGATGGGTGGCTGATTCTTCTCCATGGTACGAATCTGCACGGAGGAGGTATGTGTACGCAAGGCGATATCAGGATTCTTTTCAATGAAGAAAGTATCCTGCATATCCCGTGCAGGATGCTCTTCCGGGAAATTCAGTGCTGTAAAATTGTGCCAGTCATCTTCAATTTCCCTGTCTTCGGCAACCGTATAGCCGATCCTGGAAAATATTTCAATGATCTGGTTTCGTACGATCGATAAAGGATGCCTCGGGCCGGGTTCCATATAGGTAACAGGACGGGTGAGGTCGAATTCGGATGAAGGGGTTTCTTCCGGGGACCCTGACTCCCGGATAAAAGCATCGATCCTGGCCTGAATGGCCATTTTCAGGTCATTCAGAATTCTGCCGGTCTCCTTCTTTTGTGCTGGGGGAACGGTTTTAAATTCCTCAAAAAGCCCGGCAAGGACGCCTTTGCGGCCCTGGTAATGAATTCGGAATTGTTCAAGATCCTCCGAAGTTGAAACAGTAAACGATTCAATCTCCTCTATCAGCTTTTCGATCCGTTCTTTCATCTCTGGTAACTGTTAACTCAAAACCTCACCCCCCATCCCCCTCTCCTGAAGGCGAGGGGGTGAGTTTCTGTATTACATCTACGTCCCTCTTGCCTGATGCCTGATGCCTTTTGCCTAATCAACGATCTTCACCATCATTTTGATATCCTTCAACGGCCGGTCGTTCTGGTCTTTTTGCACAGAAGCGATCTTGTCGATTACATCGAGCCCTTCGGTTACTTCACCGAATACCGTATAATTCATATCCAGGAAATGAGTGCCTTTCTCCGGTTGCACAATGTAAAACTGCGAACCTGAAGAAGCCTTGGCGGGATTAATCTGGTCTGGCGTCCGTGCTGCAGCCAGCGCACCTCTTTTATGTTTCAGGGCTGCATTGAACTCAGCAGGGATCGTGTAACCCGGATCGCCATTGCCCAGTTGCTGTCCTGCCTTGGCATTTTTTGATTGGGGATCACCGCCCTGGATCATGAACCCCATGATCACACGGTGAAAAAGCAATCCGTCATAAAACCCCGATTTTGCCAGTTTCACGAAGTTGTCGCGGTGTTTGGGAGTCTCATTGTAAAGGATGCCCTTCATATTTCCAAAATCGGTATGGATCACGAATTTCACTTGTTTTTGGCCGGTTGTAGCACCCTGGCCACTGCTGGATACGTTCATTATAAGAATCAGAATAAATGAAAGAAATGCAATTTTTTTCATGGTTGAAGGATTTATTTGTTACATATCGGACAAAATTAATGAAAAATATTCACCCGGGATCAATGAGCGGAAGGGTTTTTATGTCTTTCTAAAAAGCATTTCCTGCAGAGCGGTTCATAGGCATCTTTTTCTCCGAGCAGAACCTGTTGCTCTTTTTTAATGATGCGGTGGGAATAATGTGCAAGGTCGCCACAACTCATGCAGATGGCATGCAGTTTTGTGACATATTCAGCGGTGGCGATAAGCGCCGGCATGGAGCCGAAGGGAATTCCCATGTAATCCATGTCAAGACCTGCAACCAGCACCCGGATGCCGTTATTGGCCATGGTGTTACAAACGGATGTGATCTCCGAATCAAAGAACTGGGCTTCATCAATACCTACCACATTCACGTCATGGACCATAAGAAGGATCTGGGAAGCAGACTGAACGGGTGTCGATGGAATGGCATGCGCGTCGTGGGTCACGATCTGGACTTCGCTGTAACGTGTATCCATGGCCGGTTTAAAGATCTCGACTTTTTGCTTTGCGATCCTTGCCCTGTTGAGGCGGCGGATCAGTTCTTCGGTCTTCCCGGAGAACATCGATCCGCAGATCACTTCGATCCAGCCGGCACGGGAGGGAATGTTTTTTTCGATGAGCATGGTTTCGTCTGGAAAGTTATTTATCTTTATGGCTCAATTCACCGCAAAAGTAAGAAAATTCAGATTTGTTAACCCCATTATGAATCAATTGAACAAAACCATTCTCAGGGAAGAGATACAGTGGCTGCTGGAAGCCATCGCAGAACAGTTTGAAGCGATCAATGCTTATGAAGATAAGATCCCACAGATCGAATTTGACATCATTATGGAAAATATCCGGAAACTATATGAAAACCTTCATCTGCTGAACCGGATGGGCGACTCTTTCCAACATTTTAATCTTCCGCAAACAGGAATACAGGCGATTAAACCCCTTGTACCTGTGAGCAACGAAAGGGATCAAACGGCGAAACCGGATGAAAAGCCTGCAGTGCAACCGGCGGTAAAGATCAAGCTTGAAACGGCACCCCCGGAACCGGTGCAAAAAGAACATCACCGGCCGGCCAAAGGTCCGTCTGAAGTCGATCTTTTTTCCACTGAAAGTGTTGAGTTTTCTGAGAAATTGAAAGAGACACGCGAGAAAACCTATGCATCAGACCGGCTTTCGTCGCAGAGAAAGGACCTGAAAGCTACCATCTCCATCAACGAAAAATTCCTTTTTATCAACGAGCTTTTTGATGGGAACCTGAGGGAATACAACATTACCATCGAGACACTGAATGGTTTTGCGGAGCTCCGGCAGGCCCTGGAATTCCTGGATCTGCTGAGATTAAAAAATTTATGGGAAAGCGAATCAGTGGCCTTCAATCGCCTTAGGGAACTGGTGGAACAGAAGTTCTGACCCCGGTTATCCTTAGCGGTCAGCTATTCTATCGATCAACTCCAGCACCCGGTCCAGCTCATCCAGCGTCATCAGCATCATACGGTACTTTTTAAAATCGGGAACTCCCCGAAAATAGCCACTGTAGAATTTCCGCATTTCCAGGATGGTTCTCCTTTCGCCTTTATATTCGATGGACCGCTGAAGGTGGATACGAATAATTTCCACCCGTTCCTGCAGGGAAGGCGGCGGGATCAGTTCCCCCTTGTTTATATAGGCTTTGCATTCGCGGAAGATCCAGGGGTTCCCAACGGCTGCCCGGCCGATCATCAATCCATCGACCCCGTAACGGTCTTTCATTTCCTTTGCAACCACGGCTCCGGTGATATCCCCGTTTCCGAATACAGGAATATGAATGTGCGGGTTACACTTTACCTTTTTGATCAGGGTCCAGTCGGCTTTGCCGCCATAGAGCTGCGCACGGGTGCGGCCATGGATGCTGATGGCCTGGATCCCGGCATCCTGAAGCCTTTCGGCGATCTCCATGATATTCCGCCTGGCATCATCCCAACCCAACCGGGTTTTGGCTGTTACCGGGATCTTGACAGCCTTGACAACAGCTTCGGTCATCGCTGCCATTTTCGGAAGATCATTCAACAAGGCGGCTCCTCCTCCTCTGACGACCACCTTCTTTACCGGGCAACCGAAATTCAGGTCGATGAAATCGGGTTGAAGGCTTTCGGCGATAATGGCCGCTTTCCGCATGCTTTCAACAGAATCGCCGAAAATCTGGATCCCGATGGGGCGTTCATCTTCACCGAATTTCATCTTATTCGTACTCTTATCAGCTTCGCGGATCAGCCCTTCCGAGGAAACAAATTCAGTGATGAGAAGATCGGCGCCGAATTGCTTGCAGAGAGAGCGGAACGGCATATCCGTGATGTCTTCCATGGGAGCCATGATCAGCGGACAATCCCCGAGTTCTATGTTACCGATCTTTACCAAAAAACAGTACTTTTGCAGCAAAATTAATGAATTTCGGGGGTTCCCATGAATAAAGCCTTGCTGTCGCACCTCACTCCCTTTGCGAAGATCATTTTCGTACTCATGCTTATCATCCTGGGAT
>Ga0208566_1001500_pt1 | contig 13470 bp, 13 predicted proteins | sample PL_2010_150m_FD_184159 | JGI IMG/M metagenome (GOLD analysis project Ga0208566, IMG submission 184159) | Freshwater microbial communities from Powell Lake, British Columbia, Canada to study Microbial Dark Matter (Phase II) - PL_2010_150m... | ecosystem: Environmental > Aquatic > Freshwater >...
GACGATGATGCCGAGAAATCGCCTGCGCTCCTCCAGTTCGGTCCTGGGATCGGCATGTAGCAGCTCGGAGAAGGCGCGAATCGAGGTCAGCGGGGTGCGCAATTCGTGGGTGATGGTGGTCATGAAGTCGTCCTTGAGCCGGTCGAGTTCCTTCAGCCGCTCGTTGGCGGCGCGCAGATCGCGGGTTGCCGCCGAGAGTTCCTGCGACTGCTGCTCCAACTGGCGGCTATAGGCGCGGACCTGGGACGCCTCGTCGAGGATGTTCATCACCTCATCCAGGCCCAGCGGCTCCTCCTGTACCACCGAGGCCATCATGACCCGTGCCGATGCACTGCCGATGGCCCCGGACAGCAGGGTCTCCGCATACAGCACCAGATCGGCGTCGGCGACCAGTGCGTCGAGCGAAGCGACGCCACGCTGCCGCGCATACTGGGTGAAGGCCTCGCGCGCCCGCTCCGGACCGAGGAAGCGGCCGATCAGGGGCAACAGATCCCGCACCTGGGCGCTGCCACGCCAGAACCGGGCACCGGTGGGCGCCTGCGCGACGCGGAAGGCATCCACGAACAGCGTCGCCTGTCCCGCCTCGCGCGCATTCGGTTGACGCAACAGGGACACGCCGAGATAGGCGCCGGTATTCGCCAGCATGCTCCAGAACAGGCAATGGGCGATCTCGTCCAGGCCGGTCAAACCGAACAATTGTTGCGGCTTGAGCAGCGTCAGGTTGAACAGACCATGCTCCATGAAGTCGGAAGGCAGCCAGCCGGACTTGGCGAACGAAGGCAACAGCAAGGTATAGCCCCACACCAGAAAGCCGGCGGACAGCCCGGCCAGTGCCCCGGAACGGGTTCCGCCCTTCCAGTAGAGGGCGCCGACGATCACCGGCGCAAACTGTGCCACGGCGGAAAAGGAAATCAGGCCGATGCCGACCAATGCATACGCTTCCCCGGCCACCCTGAAGTAGAGGTAGCCGAGCATCAGGATGATGACAATCGCCCAGCGGCGGATGCTGAGCAGTTGCCATGAAAGATCGGTGCGCCGCGACAGGCCCAGCCATTCCCAGCGCAACATGATGGGCATGATCAGGTCGTTGCAGATCATCGTCGACAGCGCGATGGTTTCCACGATCACCATGCCGGTGGCAGCCGACAGACCGCCGATGAATACAAACAGGGCAAGCGCCTGCTGCTGGTGCACCATCGGCAGCGTCAGCACGAAAGTGTCGGCGTCGACGCCGCCCTCGATGCCCCCGCCGTCAAAATGCAGCAGGCCCCCGAGGGCGATCGGCAGCACGAAAACGTTGATCAGCAGCAGATACAGCGGGAACAGCCAGATCGCGCGGCCCAGATGATTTTCGTTTACGTTTTCCACTACGCCGATCTGAAACTGGCGGGGCAGCAGCATGATCGCCGCCATCGAAAGAAAGGTCAGCGAGGCCCAACTGCTGTAGTTGCCACCGAAGCTCAGCAAGGCATCAAGTTTCGGTACCAGGCTGGCACGCGCAAAGATGTCGGCGAAACCGTCATAGATGCCGAAGGTGACGAACAGCCCCACCGCCAGGAACGCCAGCAGCTTGACCACCGACTCGAAGGCGATCGCCGCCACCATGCCTTCGTGGCGTTCGCTGGCATCGAGATGGCGGGTGCCGAACAGGATGGTGAATACCGCCATGATCAGCGCCACGTAGAAGGTGCTGTCCTGCAGCAAGGGCAAGGCGGCGGCGCGCGCCGGCATGACGATCTCGGGATAGTGCAGCAGGATGGTGAAGCTGTTGGACACCGCCTTCAATTGCAGCGCGATGTAGGGAATCACGCCGACCACAGCGATGACGGTGACCAGGCCGCCGAGCAACTGGCTCTTGCCGTAACGGGAGGCGACAAAGTCGGCGATCGACGTCAGGCGGTTGGCCTTGGCGATGCGGATCATCTTCAGCATCGCAAACCACCACAAGGCCACCATCAGCGTCGGCCCCAGATAGATCGGCAGGAAGCCGATGCCGGTGGCGGCGGCGCGGCCGACGCTGCCATAGTAGGTCCACGTGGTGCAATACACCGCCAGCGACAGTGCATAGATGGTCGGGTTGGCGATGATGGAACTGCCGGCATCGGCGCGCCGGTCGCCGTACCAGGCGATGGCGAAGAGTATGCCGAGGTAGGCGAAGGAAGCCAGGGCGATGAACCAGCCTTGCAGCATTAAGGTCTGTCCTCGATTAGTCGGCGCGATGCTCGATGATCCACGCCAGCAGGGCAATCAAGCCGGCCCAGGCGAGGAAGATATAGGCATACAGCAAGGGAATGCCGAACAGGTCGGCGCCGCGGTTGAACAGAAACAGCAGCGGGTAGTTGAGCAGGATGCAGCCAAGCAGAAACGTCGCCGCCAAGCGCTGACCTGTAAGTCGGGATCTGTTCATGGCGTCTCCTGTTTCACGAGCGATTATGGCTCTCGGCTGGAACCTCAGCGTCTGCAACACCCGTTCCTGCTTGCCCTATCCCGCGCAACGGTGGAGCGCGTTCATCTCACAGACAATGCGCTTCAGTCTGCGACGCGAAAGCAGCGATGGATGGGTCGGCCACTAATGGTCCGCCCCGTCATCGATGCCGTATTCCTGATCCAGGTTGTTCATGTAATGGGCGTAGTACCAGATGATGACCACGTAGATGATCACTGAGCCCTGCGCGCTCATGTAGAAGCCGAACGGAAAACCGAGGATCGTGATGTTGTTGAGTTCGCGGGCGAAGTAGCCCATGACGAAGGTCGCGACAAACCACAGCGCCAGCAATGCGGCGGTGACCCTCAGGTTCCTGTTCCAGTATTCACGCTGCTTGGCGGTTAACGGCATGATCTTGCCTCGTTATCGCGGCAATGGACCTCAGGCTGCGGGCGGTGCGTTCTCAAGGACGATCCTGATCTTGGTGATCGTCAACCCAAGCCAGAGGATGACCAGCAGGAAGAACGCCACCAGGCCGAGATGCCGATCGAGCACGATGCGCGGCGTGATCCAGCGCGTCACTCGCATTACCGGCGAGGTGATGGTCTTGAAGATGCCGTAGAACGCGTTCTGGTCGCGTTTTGCGCCGGCCACCAGGTAAAGCACACCCTGGCCGAGCATGGCCACACCCGCCACCTCGGTCAGTGCCTTCAAAACCACTATAATCTCGTACATAAAATCAACTCGGGAATGCGCCAATGGAACACTGGTTATATTACACCCGCGGTCGGCTGCTTGAGGAGTTCCGGCGTACGCAAGGGTCGATCGACGCCTATCAGGCAGCGCTGCGGATAAAGCCGGACTTTCACCTGTGCTCCAACCGGATCGCCTACATCCTGTCGGGACTCGGACGTTATGACGAGGCGGAACCCTACTTTCTTGCGGTGCTGCGCGCCGATCCCGGCAACGCGGTGGCCCATTTCAACCTCGGGTATACGCAGGAGAAGCGTGGCCAGATCGAGAATGCGATCGTCGCCTTCCGCCAGGCGACCCGCCTGAATTCCAAGATCGATCGCGCCTGGTACGGCCTGGGTCTTGCGCATGCGGCCCTCGGGCAGCATGACGAGGCGGCGAAGGCATTGCACCAGGCCGCCACGCTGCAGCCCATGAATCCGCACGCCTGGTACCAGTTGGGCATGGCCTACCATGCGCTGCGTACCCCTGAAGAGTTCGATGCAGTAGTGATGCACCTGCTACGCTTCGATCCGAAGATGACTCGCCGGCTGATCCAGGATGCCGGGCGCAGCGATCTCGCACACCTGGTGCAGCACCTGGTGGTCTGAGCCGCAAGCCTGTCCCTGCGGTCAGCCGAAGATCACCTGCGTGACCTTGAACTTGCCGGCCGCATCTTTCTGAAAGATCAGGATGGTTTCGTTGTCGACCAGGCTCTGATTGTCCGGGTCGAAGGTCTTCTTCTTGTAGGTCCAGCGCAGCGTGTTCGGCGTGCTGCTGTCGGCGGATGCAGGCGCGCCCACCTTGGCAGTCACCTCCTCCTCGGTCTTGTCGGTCACGTAACCGATGAACAGGCCACGCGCCGTCCCGCTGACCTGACCGGCGCAGCTGGTCAGGGTCAGGACAACACCGCAAGCGGCGGCAAGCAAAAATGCTTTCATCTCCAATCTCCAAGCAAAACAACACCTCGCAAAAACAAGGCCCGCCGAAGCGAGCCTTGTCCAAATCACCAGCCCGAGCTATGCGGCTTGTGTGTTCATGGTATCGCCCACCAGATTCGGATAGCGAACGTGCTCGACCAACTCCTGCACCTGCCTCGATGGCTCCGGGGTCAGCAAGCTTACGATGAAGATGGTGAGCATGCTCGCCGGCAACCCGAACATGCCGGCCGATACCGGGCTCAGTCCGAACCAAAGCGGCATGTTGACGCCGAAGAACGGGTAGCGCGTATACATATAGTACGCGCATAGTCCAAGCCCCACGACCATGCCGCAGATCGCTCCCCACTTGTTGGCGCGCTTCCAGAACACCCCCATCACCAGCGCCGGGAAGAACGACGAGGCCCCCAACGAGAATGCCGCACCGACCAGGAACAAGATGTCTCCAGGCTTGAGCGACGTCACGTAGGCCGCCGTGATCGCGGCGCAGACCAGCAGGACCTTGGAGATCGTCACGCGTCTTGCAGTGGTGGCGGTCGGGTCGATCATCTTGTAGTAGAGGTCGTGCGCCAAGGCGTTGGCGATGGTCAGCAACAAGCCGTCCGCCGTAGATAGCGCCGCGGCGAGACCGCCGGCCGCGACCAGGCCCGATACCACGTATGGCAGACCCGCAATCTCGGGCGTCGCCAGCACGATCAGGTCGCCTCCGATCACCACTTCAGCCCACTGCACGATGCCGTCGTGGTTGATGTCGGTGATGTTGAGCAGCGACGGGTCCACCTTGGCCCATGCCGCCGCCCACGCAGGGAGAGTAGCGAACGAACTGCCCACCAGGTTGGTGAACATATCGTACTTCGCCAGCACCGCCAGGCAAGGCGCCGTGAAGTACAGCAGGAAGATGAAGAACAGTGACCAGAACACCGAAACGCGCGCCTGCTGCACGCTGGGTGTAGTGTAGTAGCGCATCAGGATGTGCGGCAGTGCCGCCGTCCCGAACATCATGCAGAACACGATGCCGATGAAGTTCAGGCGCGCGGTATCCCGCGCCGCGTCGTCCTTGCCCGGGAATGCCTCGCCATGCGGCTTGGGAGGAGCGGCGCGCGCGGCAAGCGCCGTCTCCTTCTTCCACTGTACCTTCGCCGCGTCCACGTTCGCGGGATACGCCGCGACCGCTTTCTCGGCCGCCGCAACCTGGTCGGCAGGCGCATTCGCAGCCTTCAGGTCCGTCAGGTTTTGCGCCACCCTGGCCTTCCCGTCGGTATAGGACTGGTCCGGTGTGGCGAGCGCGGCTTTGCCTGCGGCCGCCCGGTCGGCGAAGATCTTGCGCACCTCCTGCTCCTTCGGGTCGTTGGTGATCTTCTTCTCCACTTCGCCCAATTTCTGCAGGGTGTAGCCATAAGCGATCTGCGGAATCGGTATGCCGGTATGTTTTATTCCCAGCCATACGACGGGCGTCAGATAGGCAATGATGAGGACGATGTACTGAGCCACCTGGGTCCACGTCACCGCCCTCATCCCGCCCAGCATCGCGCAGACCAGGATTCCGCCGAGGCCGACGAACACGCCGACGCCGAACTCAAGGCCGGTCATCCGGCTCACGATCAGGCCGACACCGTAAATCTGGGCAACGACGTAGACAAAAGAACAGGTGATCGCCGCAATGACGCCGATGCTGCGGACGATGTTGCCGCCATAGCGCTCGGCGAGGAAATCCGGGATTGTGAACTGCCCGAACTTGCGCAGATAAGGAGCAAGGAACAATGCCACCAGGCAAAAGCCCCCGGTCCAACCCATGACCCAGGCGAGCCCGTCAAAGCCGGACAGGAACAGCGTGCCGGCCATGCCGATGAAGGACGCCGCGCTCATCCAGTCGGCGCCGGTCGCCATCCCGTTGAAGAATGCCGGTACCCGGCGACCTGCGACGTAATATTCCGCGACGTCCATGGTGCGGGACATCCAGCCGATCCCGGCATACAGCGCGATAGTCGCGAACAGGAACCAGTAGCCGATCCAGGCCCGCGACATCCCCATCTGCTCGGCAATCGCCAGCGCGAAGAGGAACAGCAGGAAGCCGCCCGTATAGAACGTGTAGTACTTCTTGAGTTGCTGGAAGAACGCCGAATGCGAAAAGGTGTCAGTGGTCATTCGAGGTCTCCTTCATCCACGTTGTATTCCAGGTCGAGCTTGCGCATCAGCAGCGCGTAAACGCCGATGAGCACCACGTATATGATCAGCGAACCTTGTGCCGACATGTAAAAGGCCAGTGGAAAGCCGAGGAACGTCATGCTGCTGTTCAGGTCGCGTGCAAACCATATCTCGACAAACGTAACAATGAACCACACCAACAGCAGTATCGAGGTGATTTTTAGATTCCTGTGCCAATATTCCTCATGCTTGGCGGTCAATTCCATGGGACTCCTCCTTTGTTGGAAACAATGCGGGTGCGGACTAGTCGCCGCCGCGATGACGGCAATCGGACAGGATCCGCGGCTACGTTCCGGCTACACGGCTCACTATATCCACTATATTGGATGTTGTCCGGGTGACTGGAGTGCAAATGGGTCTTGTCGCCCATATTCTTTACGACACTACGGTGCAATCCTTACGCGGAGCTTACGGCGTGCCCCGCCAGAGTCCGCCGATGCTTCGGAAGGCGGAACGCTGCACCGCAACAAACTGCTTGCCACAATAAACCTAGTTCGGGTGGATGTCGATCGAGCGGTAGGCGTGGCCCGTCGCCTTGAAGGCGAGCTGGGCCGTCTCCTCGGCGGACTGGATGCACTCCTTGCCGCACCCGCCGCACTTGAAGATCGGCATTTCGACGACGACCTTGAACGGTTGGGCCTTCCTGAGCTGCGCCATGACCTCCTGTGTCTGGCGGCCGGTGGGCGACCCGGGCAGTTCCATGTCGCATGCGGGACAGTGGAAGCGTTTCTTGAACAAGCCCTTCTTCACTGCGCCTGGTACTTTCCGAAAGCTCTCGGGGCTCACCATCAAGTCCATCAGCAGCGCCGCAAACTCGGCGTGGACGAAGCGCTTGTGACCCTGTGCGCAGACGAGCGCTGGCATCTCATGAATGCTTATCTTCACGCCGCCTTCCTCACCTTGGAACGGGTCAACGATGCTCATCGACATTTCGCCCTTGCACTTGCTGCACGGCGCCGGTGCCTTGCTCATAGCCCATTCTCCCTTCGAAACCAGCGTTGAATCGATCTCCGGACCGAATGCGAGGCGGCCTTCATAGATATCGCCAGCGACATTGCGCAGATGGAAGGCGGCCCGACCTATCAAGTACCTGCAGCGCGCAAGCGCTGCACCGCTCAAGAATGAAACTTCGGCGGAATCTATCGTCTCTCGGTCCTGCCGTCAATAGGCTCTAGCAACATGGTATGAGCGCAGGGGTCGTCCTTCCTCCGCGGCAGCCAGAAAAAAGGCCCTTCCTTTTGGGAAGGGCCTTTCGGGTGATGCTGGAACCGCTTAGTACCCCAGAATCAGAGGCGGGCACTAGTGTGCCGTTGCCTTTGCCGCCAGGATGCCGGTGTTTTGCCGCACATAGAGCTCGTCCCACATGTCTTCGGCGCGCTTGTCCTTGTACATCAGCGAGCCGAGGATGACGGCCAGGAAGCCCAGCGGAATCGAGTAGAGACCAGGATTGCGCAACTCGAACCAGGGCTTTTCGAGGCCCATGATGCTGGTCGTGTCGGTACCAAAGCTGGCGATCTTGTCGGCGGCGGCTTTCTTCGCCTTTTCTGTCTTGGCGATTTCGACCTTCATCTTCTCGATGGCGGCCGGATCGACCGCGGGCATGGCGGGAGCTGCGGCCGGCGCGGCAGCAGCGTCAACCGGCGCCGCAGGTGGCGTCAGCGCCGCCTTCAGATCGGCGTTGAGCTTGGCGAGCCTTCACGGCGAGCGGGTAGGTGAGGTTTGGGGAAACCATCACCAGGCCGATGGCGGTAAAGGTGCCGACGATCATGCCCAGCACGATGCCGCCGGTGTTGCAGCGCTTCCAGAACAGCGTCATCAACACGCACGGGAAGTTGGCCGAGGAGGCCACCGCGAAAGCCAATGCCACCAGGTGCGCAACGTTCTGGCCCTTGGCGGAGATGCCGATGACGATGGCCATGGCGCCGACCAGGACGGTGGCGATGCGCGCCGCCTTGATCTGCTCTTCCTGCGTCACATGCCCTTCCTTGATCACGCCGACGTAGAGGTCGTGCGCCATCGCCGAGGCGGCGGCGAGGACCAGGCCGGCAACCACCGCGACGATGGTGGCGAAGGCCACGGCGGCCACGAAGGCCATCATGAAGTTGCCCATCAGGCTGTCGGGACCGCCGCCCAAGGCTTGCGCCAGGAGAGGATTGGCCATGTTGCCGCCGGCGTCGATCGCCGCGATGCTGGCGGGGCCGACCTTCATCGCCGAGCCCATGCCGAGGAACAGTGTCAGCACGTAGAAGCCGCCGATGATCGCCATTGCCCAGTTCACCGACTTGCGCGCGGCCTGGGCCGTCGGCACGGTGAAGAAGCGCATCAGGATGTGCGGCATGCCGGCGGTGCCGAATACCAGGGCCATGCCCAGCGAGATCTGGTCGAGCGGGACTTTCAGGAACAGGCCGGGCTCGAGGAAGATCTGGCCGAGTTCCGCCGCCGTGAGATTCTTGGCCTTGTCGCCGAGCAGAGTGGCTACGCGTTGCTGGACCTTCGGGTCATTCACGACATTATTCAGGAACTCGCCGAGGAAGCCATACTGGCTCCACACCATGATCACCATGACGATCGAAGCGCAGACCAGCAACACTGCCTTGATGATCTGCACCCAGGTGGTGGCGACCATGCCGCCGAACAGCACATACATCAGCATCACGATGCCGACACATATCACCGAGATTTCGTAGTCGATGCCGATCAGGGTCTTGATCAGGACGCCCGCGCCGACCATTTGCGCGGTCAGGTAGAAGGTCGACACGGTGATGGTCGACAAGGCGCCGACAATGCGCACCTTCTTCGGGTCGTTGCGGTAGGCGAGAATATCCGACAGCGTGTATTTGCCGATGTTCCGGCAGGGCTCGGCGATCACCAGCAGCACGGTGATATAGGCCACCAGCCAGCCCACCGAGTACATGAAGCCGTCGTAGCCATAGAGCGAGATCAGACCGGCGATGCCGAGGAAGGAAGCCGCCGACAGGTAGTCGCCGGCAATCGCCCAACCATTCTGCAATCCGGAGACGCCGCCGCCGGCGGCGTAGAAGTCGGCCGTCGTCTTGACCCGCTTGGCGGCGAGATAGGTGACGAACATGGTCACGGCGATGATCGTGCCGAAGACCAGGAAGGTCAGCCATTTCCACTTGTCGGCGACCGCGCCCTGGGCGAAAGCCGGCAGGGAAATCAGCGGCAGGACACAGGCAAAGGCGCCCAGCCAGATTTTGTTCTTCAATGTCATCATGTCATTTCGCTCCAATTTTCTCGGCGTCGCGCACCAGTTCCGCGGCCATCGCGTCGAAGTCCTTGGCCTTTGCCGTGTAGTAGAAGGCAATGCCCCAGGCGACGAGGAACTGCGAAAGGGCGAAGAGGATGCCGACATTCACCACGCCATAGACCTTGACCTTGTATATGTCGGTGAAATAAGCGGCACCGATCGGCAGCAGGAAATAGTAGATCAGCGAGAAAATCATCAGGCCCGAAAGAAATGCCAGTTTCTTGGCATGCAGGCGCTGAAAGCGCGGGTCGTTGTCGATCGCGACCCAGTTGATGGAAGTTTCAGCCATAGTCCCTCCTTGTGATTTATCCAAGCTGGGAAAGGCCCAGCTTCGAAGCCACTATAGCCGCCCACGCTGACGCGGCACTTACGGAAGGCTTACCGGCGGCTTACAGGCGGGGGTTGCCGGGAGGCAGGGACGACGTTTCAATCGGCGCTGACTGCCGGCAGCGGATAAGTGACTCCCTGTCGCGGAAAAACGGCTTGCGCCAAAGTTCCCGCCCCGCCTGCATTGGGGCGCAGCCGGACACTGGCACGGTGCAGTTCGGCTATCTCGCGCACGATCGCCAAGCCCAAGCCGCTGCCGTCGGCCTCGCTGCCAAGCACGCGGTAAAACCGCTCGAACACCAGTTCCCGGTCGGCCTCGGAGATGCCGATGCCATTATCCTCGACTTCGAAGATGGCGAATTCTTCGGCGCGGGTGCGCGCCGTCACGCTGCCTCCGGAAGGCGTGTACTTGATGGCATTGTCGATCAGGTTGCTCATCAGTTCGCGCAGCAGCACCGGGCTGCCGTCGATCAACAACGGCCAGCCGCTGGCCTCGAAGCCGAGATCTATGCCTTTCGCCAGGGCGCGCGGCACTGCTTCCTGGGTCGCGGCACGCGCCAGTTCCTCAAGATCGACGGTGGAAAACACATGTACCTTTTCGTGGCTGGCCTCGGCACGCGCCAGCGTCAGCAACTGATTGATCAGGCGGGCGGCGCGCTCGGCGCTCTCGGCAATGTTCCGCAGCGACGCCCGGATCAGTTGCGGATCGGTTTCCGACTGAGCCAACTCGGTCTGCATCTTCAGGCCCGTCAAAGGCGTGCGCATCTGGTGCGCGGCATTGGCGATGAAGCGCTGCTGTCCCTGCAAGTTCTGCTCGAAACGCGCCATCATGTCGTTGAAAGCCACGATCACCGGGCGCACTTCTTCCGGCACGCCGTGGATGTTGATCTGCGCCAGGTCGCCCGGGCGTCGCTTGCGGATGCGTCGCTGCAGGCGCGTCAAGGGTGCGATGCCGCGGGTCAGGCCGAGATACACCAGGATCACTGCCAGCGGGATGATCACGAACTGGGGCAGGATCACCCCGGAAATGATGTGGCTGGCGAGGTTTTCCCGCTTCTGCCGGGTCTCCGCCACCTGCACCAGCACCGGCAGGCCACGCGCCTGCTGCGCCACGAACCGATAGGCGACACGGATTTCCTCGCCCTGGATATCGTCGTCCCGGAACAGCACGGTGCCCGGTGAAAACTCGTTGGGCATTTCCGGGCGCGGGATTTCCTTGTCGCCGACGACCAGTTCTCCGCGCAAGCCGATGACCTGATAGTAGGTCGTGTCGAATTCGTCGGCGCGCAGAAGGGCGCGCGCCGGAGCGGGAAAATTGACCACCACCTTGCCGTCCACCACCTTTACCTGCCGCGCAATGACATTCACGTTCTCGGCCAGCGCCTGGTCATACGGCTGGTTGGCGAGATTGTTGGCGACATGGTGGGTCACCGCGATGCTGACCGGCCACAGGAACAGCAGGGGCGCCAGCATCCAGTCGAGGATTTCACCGAACAGCGAATTGAGTTCTGTGGGGGTACCGAAGATGCGGGTGAAGCGAGTGCCCTCGGCGGCCGGTTGCGGGCCCATCGATGCGCTAGGCGGTTGACGCGTCGCCGGTCGCGGCCGGTTTTTCCAGGCAATAGCCAAGACCGCGCACCGTGGTGATCCTGATGCCGCCGCCGTCGAGCTTCTTGCGCAGGCGATGGACATATACTTCGATGGCGTTGGTGCTGACTTCTTCCCCCCATTCGCAGAGGTGGTCGACCAGTTGCTCCTTGTTGACCAGTCGCCCGGCGCGCAGCAGCAGAATCTCGATCAGCCCCAGTTCGCGGGCCGAGAGTTCGATGGTCTGACCAGCTATCATCACCTGGCGGTCGGCCTGGTCATAAGTCAACAGGCCAAACTCGATCCGCGTCGGCATACCCGTGCCACGCCGGGTCAGGGCCCTGACCCGGGCCTCGAGTTCGGGCAGCGCGAAAGGCTTGGTCATGTAATCGTCGGCGCCGGCGTCGAGTCCGCGAACACGGTCCTCGATCCCGTCCTGGGCGGTCAGGATCAGCACCGGCAAGGCGGACTTGCGCGAGCGCAGACGGCGCAGGACTTCGATTCCGGAGAGTTTCGGCAGGCCCAGATCGAGAATGAGGAGGTCAAACTGCTGGCTGGCGAGCGCCGCATCGGCTTCGGCCCCGCTGGTGACGCAATCGATGGCGTAGCCGGCCTTGCGCAACGAGCGCTGCAAGCCGTCGGCGATGATGCGGTCATCTTCTGCCAGAAGAATCCTCATGAGGAAAGTCTATCACAGGCTCTTGGGCTGGCTCGGGCCAAATCCAAGCAGGGGCGCTCCGTCTGGCCCAAAGACCCAAGTGTACGAACATGGGGAGAACTCCCCTTGTTTATCCCCCGAAGAGGAACAAGGGGGGGCAAGCCCCCCTTGAAAATCCCCCAACACGGTGGGCGAAAAAAAGCCCTGCCGAAGCAGGGCTTTTCCGGGTTGCAGGACTGACGCCCTGGCAACTGGGTGAGACTTACATGTCCATGCCGCCCATGCCGCCCATACCACCCATGCCACCCATGCCGCCGCCCATGCCACCGGCCATGCCGGACGACTTCTCTTCGACCAGCTCGGCCACCATGCAGTCGGTGGTGAGCATCAGGCCGGCCACGGATGCGGCGTTTTGCAGCGCGGTGCGCGTGACCTTGGTCGGGTCCAGCACGCCCATCGCCACCATGTCGCCGTACTCGCCGGTCGCGGCGTTGTAACCGTAGTTGCCCTTGCCTTCGAGCACCTTGTTGACCACCACACTCGGCTCGTCGCCGGCGTTGGCGACGATCTCGCGCATCGGTTGCTCCAGCGCGCGCAGCACGATCTTGATGCCGGCGTCCTGGTCGTGGTTGTCGCCCTTGAGCTTGGTCATCGACTGACGGGCACGCAGGAAAGCAACCCCGCCGCCGGCTACGATACCTTCTTCAACCGCAGCGCGGGTGGCGTGCAGGGCATCTTCGACGCGGGCTTTCTTCTCCTTCATTTCCATTTCGGTGGCGGCGCCGACCTTGATCAGTGCCACACCGCCCGCCAGCTTGGCGACACGCTCCTGGAGCTTTTCCTTGTCGTAGTCGCTGGTGGCTTCGTCGATCTGGGCGCGGATCTGCTTGACGCGACCCTGGATCATGGTGTGGTCGCCGGCACCGTCGATGATGATGGTGTTTTCCTTGCCGATCTCGATGCGCTTGGCCTGGCCGAGTTCTTTCAGCGTAGCCTTCTCCAGGGACAGGCCAACTTCTTCGGCGATCACCGTGCCACCGGTCAGGGTGGCGATGTCTTCGAGCATGGCCTTGCGGCGGTCACCGAAGCCCGGGGCCTTGACGCCGCAAGTCTTCAGGATGCCGCGGATGTTATTCACTACCAGGGTAGCCAGGGCTTCGCCCTCGACATCTTCGGCGACGATCAGCAGCGGACGGCCAGCCTTGGCGACTTGCTCGAGCACCGGGAGCAGATCGCGGATGTTGGAAATCTTCTTGTCGAACAGCAGGACATAGGGATTGTCCAGAATGGTCATCTGCTTGTCCGGATTGTTGATGAAGTAGGGCGACAG
>Ga0208566_1001501_pt1 | contig 13469 bp, 9 predicted proteins | sample PL_2010_150m_FD_184159 | JGI IMG/M metagenome (GOLD analysis project Ga0208566, IMG submission 184159) | Freshwater microbial communities from Powell Lake, British Columbia, Canada to study Microbial Dark Matter (Phase II) - PL_2010_150m... | ecosystem: Environmental > Aquatic > Freshwater > Lake...
AGTCAGAATCATCGGTTCGCAGGTACGGGGGTTGATGCTGACCTCTTCGATGGCGCCGCGCGTCGCCCGCATGCCGAATTTGATGCCCGCCCCCTCGAACGCCGGACCGGCGGAACAGGAGACGCTGGCCAGCCAATCCTTGTTGCCGATCACAATCTCCCCGTTGGTGCCGATATCCATGTAGAGGGTCAGCGCCTCGCGCTGGAAAACTCCGGAACCCAGAATGCCCGCCACAATATCGCCGCCCACGTAACTGGCCACACAGGGGAATAGATAAACGTGGACATGGTCGCCGACGTTGATCCCCAGATGGACGGCCCGCACCGGCGGTATCAGATTTGCGGTGGGAACGTAGGGCGCCTCGCGAATATATTTGGGATCGATCCCCAACAGCAACTGGGTCATCGTGGTGTTGCCCGCCACGACCAGATGGGAGATCAAGGATCGGTCGATCCGGCTCATTTTCAGCAGCTCTTCGATAATGCCGTTGATCGAGGCGACCACGACCTCCTGCATCTTTTTCAGACCGCCCGGCTTCTGGGAATAGACAATCCGGGTGATGACATCTTCCCCGTAACTGATCTGGGGATTGTAATCGGAGGCCTCGGCCATCGCGAAGAGGGTCGCGCCGTCACACGCGCCGTCGGGGCAAGCGGCGACCTTGCATTCGTTCAGATTCAGAATCTGGCCGAAAATGGTCGTGGTGCCGATATCCAGAACGATCGAATAGTTTTGGTGTCGGTTGTCGCCCGCTTCGACGTTGATCAGTTTGTATCCCTTTCTGGTCTGCACCAGCGTTACGGTAACCTTCCAGTCGGCCTCCCTGAGGAGCCGGCTCAATTTCTTGATCACCCTGAAATCACTTGAGATTCCATTGATCCCGTGTTGCCGGTGTATGGCATGGGTCAGGCGGGTCAGGTCGCTCACGTTATCGTTCAGTGTAGGCGGATCCAGCTCCACATACCGCTTGAATACGGTGGGATCCACATCCCACCCCTGAACCAGTTGAAAAATATCCTTCGGCGAAAGGAGATATGGGGCGGCGAGCCGATCGCCTTTCAGCGCCAGCACGGATTTATCAACCTGCGATTCCAGCGGGATTTCGACATCGACGTCGCCGGTGACGGTCGAGAGACAGGCAAGGCGGTAGCCGTCGGCATACTCCGCCTCTGAAAGCTCGGCGTGCATCGGCGACGCAACCGCGCCGCCGATGATTTTAACCTTACATTTCCCGCAGGTCGCATTGCCGCCGCAGGAGGCGTTGATGTGAATACCGGCCTCCATAGCCGCCTGGAGGAGATTCTCCCCTTCGTCAACAAAGATAAGTCTGTCGCTCGGATGAAACGTGACCTTGTGTTGCCCCATCACCAAAACCGTTCCAAAAAAACGGGGCACGATATTTCGTGCCCCGTTACGCAGGTTAAAACAACCCCTTGACCTTTCCCGTCTCTACATCCACATCCACCCTTCTGTAGGCAGGGTCGGAGCCTGTCCCCGGCATCAGGCTGATGGTCCCTGTCACCGGGCAGAGAAATTTCGCACCGGCAAAGACCAAGACGTCGCGAACCGGCAGGATCCAACCTTTGGGGACCCCCTTGCGAGTTGGGTCAGCCGTCAGGCTGAGGTGGGTCTTTACCATCATCGTATTGAAATCCCTCATTGCAGGATCAGCCTCAAACCGTTTGGCTTTGGCTTCAGCCTCAGGGGTCCAGGAGACGCCGTCGGCGCCGTATACCTCTTTTGCGACGAGCTCAACCCTTTGTCTGAGAGGCAATTCCAGCGGGTAGAGGAACTTGAGTTTGACTTTTTCTTTGCAGGCGTCCATGACGACATCGGCAAGCTCAAGGGCGCCATCGCCGCCTTTGAGCCAGTGCTCGGAAAGGGCAACACGGGCGCCTGCCTTTTCGGCATACTTTCTGACCATTGCGATTTCTTTCTTTGTGTCGGTGTGGAACGCATTAATGCAGACCACCGGGTTGATTCCGGATTTCCGGATCACCCCGATGAGGTGGGTCATGTTACAGAGACCTTTCTCAAGAAGAGCCAGGTTTTCTTTTGTGTATTCTTCAGGCAGGGGCCGTCCGGGAACGACCTTCGGTCCCCCTCCGTGCATCTTCGATGCCCTGATCGTTGTCGTCAGAATGGAGACATTGGGAGTCAAACCACTCAACCTACTTTTTACGTTCCAGAACTTCTCAAAGCCGATGTCCGCGGCAAAGCCGCTCTCGGTGACATGGTAATCGAACATCTTCAATCCGACCCGATCGCCGATGATGGAGGACTGTCCCACGGCGATGTTGGCAAAAGGACCGGCGTGGACCAAACAGGGCTGATACTCGGTGGAGGACATCAGCGTGGGGTTGATGGTATTTCTCATCCACGCACACATGGCGCCTGCCACTTCGAGGTCGGTAGTCGTAACCGGCTTTCCCTTCTTATCATAGGCGACGACAATATTGCCCAACCTTTCCCGAAGGTCCTTGAGGTCCCGGACAATGGAAAGAATGGCCATGAGTTCGGAGCTTACCGCAATCCCGAATTTGGACTGCATCGTAAAGCCGTCCATCTTGCCCCCCAGGCCGATAACAATGTTTCGTAAAGACTGGGCGCAAAAATCCATGATCCAGCCCATTTCCACATTCGTTGGATCAATGTCGAGCCGTCTGAGTTTCCGTTTCGCCAGTTCCGCATCGTCATAGTTCCGTTCGTGCTGCATCCTTGATGTCAAAGCGACCATGGCCAGGTTATGGGCATTGATAATGTCGTTAATATCCCCTGTCAGACCAAGCGAGAACTCAGTCATGGGTATGAGAAGGGATTTGCCTCCTCCCGCAGCCGTTCCTTTCACATTCATGGTTGGACCGCCGGAAGGCTGACGGAGACAACCACCGACATTTTTCCCTCTTTTGCCGAGCCCTTCAATCAAACCCATGCTCGTCGTCGATTTTCCCTCTCCGAGGGGGGTTGGTGTAATCGCTGTAACCTCAATATACTTTCCGTCCGGCCTTTTTTTCAGACGCTCCATAATCTTGAGGAAATCGAGTTTGCACAATTTCCCCATAGGGATAATTTCATCCGGTTGAAGGCCAAGTTTATCCCGCCACTGATCGACGGTGGGCATATTTTCTTCCGCTATGTCCGCAATCTGCCAGTCTGCGAGTTTTCTTGGATCTGCCTTCATATACTTTTTCGAGATATTGAAACCCATAAGTATTACCCCCCTTCCTTCTCAAAATTGTTTAAAAACTTTTTCTGACATCCTACGGACCGATACCTCCAGCCCCCAAAGCCTGTCAGGGGCAACCATCGAATATATGTTATGAACCTGGGTCGATTTGGCAACCGGGAAAATGGTGAAATGCGTATCGGCGCCGGGAGTAACGCGATCGGTATCCGTTGCCTCCCTGTCTGCTTGAATCAGACGGTTTCCGCAGGAATGGAAAACAGTCGAGTCTCTATGACCATCATTCTGCATACTTATCAAAATAAACGAATCTATTGGGGTTTTTTTAAAAGTCTAAAGAACGTGAGTTCATATCAACAAGGTAAATTCCTGTCAAGAACTATTTTATAGCTATTTTGTAATCCATGAGACTCTACAGACGGGTTCCCGTCTCCAGGGATAATCAGATCCAGGGATGATCATCCTCGACAACGGACCCCGTTTTCAGATAAAAGAAGCGCCAGGCTGTTTTTATCACAAATCGATGGTTCCAGAATAGAGGGGATCCCATTAACGGACACGAAGGAGGAAGAAAAGCATGGGCAACGGAAGAGATATCCGAATTCAGCAGGAGAGCCTGCGCATCGCCATCATGGGACAGGCCGCCTTCGGCGCCAGGGTTCTGGAAACATTGTCGGACAGGGGGGAAAAGATCGTCACCGCCTGGCTCCCCCAGGGCAAGGCGGGTGGAAAACCCGACCCCCTGAAGACGGCCGCCGACGGCCGCGGGATCCCGGCTTTTCAGCCGGAAAGCTACCGGACCCCGGAGACGCTCGAGGCGTTCCGGAGCACGAACCCCGATCTGCTGATCATGGCCTTCGTCACCGACATCATTCCGACCTCTTTTTTCGCGATCCCGACGCAGGGGGCTATCTGCTATCATCCTTCGATACTCCCCCGCCACCGCGGCGGCAGCGCGATCAACTGGGCGGTGATCATGGGCGACCGGGAGACGGGGCTTTCGATCTTCTGGGCGGACGCAGGGATCGACACGGGACCGGTTCTCCTCCAGAAACGGATCCCGATCGGGCCGGAGGATACGACCGGCGCCCTCTACTTCAACCGTCTGTTTCCCCTGGGCGTCGAGGCGATCGTGGAGTCCGTCGGGCTCATCAAGGAGGGGCGGGCGCCCAGGATGGTCCAGGACGAAGGAGCGGCCACCTACGAGCCGCTTTGCAACGACCAAGTCGCCCGGATCGACTGGGAAAAATCCGCAACGGAGGTCCACAACCTGATCCGGGGCTGCGATCCCCAGCCGGGGGCCTACTCCTTTTATCGTGGGAAGCAGGTCCGTTTCTTCGAGACCCGGCTGGTGGAGACCGCCCGTTCGGATGCAAGACCGGGGGAATTTCTGGCAACGGATGAGGGCGGCTTTACCGTCGCCGCCCGCGGCGGCGCGCTCCGCATCGGGAAGGTCCGGACGGAGGCCGGCAAACAGGATGCTATCACTTTCGCTGCAGAGACCGGGCTGAAGTCGGGGGAAACCTTCACGTCAGAGGGTCAAGGCGGCAGATAAAGCCATCCGTGAATCACACTTATTCGCTATAATGAGATAGGTCAGATAATTTTTGAGCGGATCTTTGTACCGACAAAATCGGTTATCACCGTCAGGAGAACGATCGTAATTAAGATAACCGATGTCGTCTGATAATCAAACAAGCGGATGCTTGATATGAGATGAAAGCCAATGCCGCCGGCACCCACAAGGCCGAGGACGGTTGCAGATCTGATGCTCACCTCGAACCGGTACAGGATATAGGTGACGAAGTGCGGAATGATCTGGGGAATGATCGCATAGACAATACCCTGCGACCAGGTTGCCCCAGTTGCTTTCAGGGCTTCCAAGGGTCCCGGGTCGACGGCTTCAATCGCCTCGGCGAAGAATTTCCCCAGCATACCGGCATTATGCAGGGCCAGGGCAAGTACACCGGGGAATGGTCCCAAGCCCACTGCCGACACGAACACCAGGGCAAAGACCAACTCGGAGACGCCACGGAGTGCGTTCAGCGTGAAACGGGAGAATTCGAATATAACGCGGTGAGGTGCGATGTTCAAAGCGGCGAGAAAGCCGAGCGGCACGGCGACGAAAATGCTGAGCAGAGTACCCCATATGGCGATTTCGATGGTTTCGATTGTCGGAATCCAGATAACCTTCAGATAGGACCAGTCGGGCGGGAGCATTCTCGAAAGGTAATTGAGAATAGCCGGTATTCCGCTGACGAAACGTGAGGCGCTGATGTCAGCGCCTTTCCCGGACCAGTAAAGGACAAGCATCACGAGCAGCACCATACTGAACTTTATGGCGTACCGGGAATACCGTTTTTCGGGAGATATATTCTCCTTGAGCAGTTTCGTCAGGTGTTCCGGATAGTCCGGATCGGTTATTTTCCCGGGCAGGTCATTTGATTTCATCGTACGTTTCCTCAGGCCTCCCTCCATAAATCCGATATAACACTTCATCGTTCAAATCCGCTATATCGCCGTCGAATTCCACAATTCCGTGGGCGAGACCGATGACCCGCCGACCCACCTCTCGGGCATAATTTACCTGGTGGATGTTGAGAAGCACGGTGATCCCCGTCTCTTCGTTGATCTTCTTCAGATAGTTCAAGACCGTCCTGGCGATCGTTGGATCGAGGCTCGCCACAGGCTCATCGGCCAGCAGAAGTAAGGGTTTCTGGTTCAGGGTGCGGGCGATTGCAACCCGCTGTTGTTCTCCTCCCGACAAGGTGTCGGCGCGCTGGTAAGCCTTGTGCAAAATGTCAACACGATCGAGGCATTGAAGGGCCTCCAGTTTTTCCCTGCGGCTAAAGATGTGAAAGAGGGAAGGGAGCAGCGGTTTATAACCCAAACTCCCGATCATGACATTTTTCAGAACGGAGAGACGCTTGACCAAGTTGAAATGCTGGAAGATCATACCAATTCGGCGACGGTGGAGCCGCAATTCCTCCGCGTCGTTTCCAAGAGTTTTATTTTCAAATATTGTTTCCCCTGCCGTGGGATCAATGAGACGATTGATGCACCTCATCAGTGTCGATTTCCCGGCGCCGCTTCTGCCGAGCACGACAATGAATTCGCCTTTCCTCACGGTAAAAGTGATGTTTTCGAGTGCTACTTGAGATCCGAATTCCTTTCGAAGCCCTCTGATCTCAAGTAATATCGGGCTGTGCAGCGTCATTTCGTGTCTCCTCATATGACCGGCAAATGCCTTGCGGATGGCAATATTCGGTTGCATATCGGTTATCCGGGTTCGGGGGTCAAAGCGATCCCGTTAACACGACCAAGGCAGACCCCTACCCCTGGCGGAGTCTGCCCTTTTTTTGATGTCCTGATTTCCGCTGTATGATGGGGATAAAGACAGCGTGATACCCGGAAATGGTTCGGAATCGGATCCTACTTCTTTTTCGCCTTCAGCGTTGTTTCCAGTTCAACGAGTTTTCTCACGATGTCGTAATCGGCATCCGTGGCCGGATCCATCGCATTGACGACCCCCAGTTTGCCGAACCGAACATTCTTAAGACCGAGGAATCCCTTGGAAAGCTTTGTCTGAAGATCCTTCGGCAGGTTTGTTCTGATGACGAATGGCGATCCGGGAATGGGCTGGGACTTGAAGATCACCCTAATGTCGGAAGGCTTCATCTGGCCGCGTGAGATTGCCAGATCGTAGACCTCAGAGGCGACCGCACAGGCATCGACCTTACCCTCGCGGACGGCAATCAGCGACGCCTGATGCGTTCCCGAGTAAAATACGGACTTGAAATCCTTTTCCGGATCAATCCCGTTTTGACTAAAGATGTAGCGCGGGACGAAGTTGCCCGACATCGACGCGGGGTCCACGAATGCGAAGGTTTTCCCCTTTAGATCCTTGAGGGTTTTAATGGAACTGTTGGCCTGGGTGACTATGTAGCCCTCGTAACTCGACTTGCCCGTCTCTGCCATGATGCCGCGGGCAATAGCCTCGATGGGGCAGCCTACCTTGTCCTTTGCCAGGACGTAGGCCGCCGGTCCCAGAAAGGCAATCTCCAACTGGTTGGATTTCAGGGCCTCGATGACGGCGCTATAGTCTATTGCAACGAACGGTTTGATGGGGATACCGATACTCGCTTCCAGGGCGCTGATGAACGGTTTGGAATCGGCGACCAGCTTATCGGCGTCCTCCGAAGGGATCAGGCCAAAGCGGATAACCTTAAACTCATCCGCCGCAAGGGCTCTCGCGGAGGGGGCGGCTACAAATAAACAGATCATGATCATAATCGAAACCAATACGCGCCTTTTCATGGGATCCTCCTTTTTTGTATAACCGTGAGATGTTGACAGAAAGATGTTGAGTAGAGTAGGCATAGAAGAAATATCCCGTGTTGTCAATATTTATTTCAGGAAAATATTTTGGGAAACGCGCTGAACTTGGACGCTGGTTTTTTAGACCGACCTTCACTCTTGACGGGGGACTCGATTCAAAAATCATTATTCCATGATTATTATTTCATTGACTCACAAGACCGCCCATCGTATCCTCCCGGCTCGTAAAAAAGTGAACTTTTATCCAGTAAAGGAGCGAGACGATGGTCGATGATAAAATCAAACTGATTGTCGAAGCTGCAAGGGACTCGATCGTAAAAAATCTTGCGACGCTGGTGATGATGCCCAGTCGTACCGGTGAGGAGGGAAAGGCCCAGGAGTATGTGGCATCGCAGTACCGTGGATTGGGGCTGGATCTAGATATCTGGGAACCGGATATCAAAGAACTGTTTAAAAAATATCCTGATGTGGCCCAGTATCCGAGCAATTGGGAACATGATCTGATTCTTCCCTATAAAGATCTGCCGACTTTTGAAGCATGGACGGCATCCGGTAAGACAGATGTCCTGAATTATAAAGATCGCCCCAATGTGGTCGGTATCTGGAAAGGATCCGGCGGAGGGAAATCGCTTATCCTGAACAGCCATATCGATACCGTGACTATTGAACCCGCTTCCGACTGGAGTTACGATCCGTTTGGCGCCGAGAGCAAAGACGGTATCATGTACGGTCGGGGAACCTCGGATTGCAAAGGGGGGATCATTGCTGCCATAGAGGCAGTCAGATGTCTTCAACGCCTGGGCATCCGGCTTCGGGGGGATGTGATCCTGGAGAGCGTTGTCAATGAGGAGCATGCAGGTAATGGAACGCTGGCCTGTATTGCGAAGGGATATGTTGCGGATGCCGTCATTTCAGGGGAACCGTCCGACAATCAGATCAGGGTCGGTTCCTGCGGGGGGGTGTACTGGGGTATAAAACTGGCGGGGCGGGTTCTACACACCAAGGGCCGTTGGGAGGGAGATATTCTGCGGGGAGTCAGTGCAATTGAAAAGTTGGCTGTGGTCATCAATGCCCTGCTGGAGCTGGAAGCGGAGCAGAATAAAATGACCGTGAACGATGTTTATCGGGGAATGAAACCGTTCAGTATCACCATGGGCAGGGTCTGGGGCGGCGCTTACGATACGGCCAGTGCCGCCGCCTGCACCCTCCGCGGCAGCGTCTATTTCGGTCCCGATGTCGGTTCTGTGGGCAACGTTATGAGTCAGATCCAAAAACATGTGGTCGAAAGCGCTCAACGGGATCCGTGGCTGCGAGAGCATCCTCCGGAGATCCTTTTCTATCATCACGATGATGCCCATTGGATGGATCCGGGTACGGAAATCGTTCAGGTCATTCAGCAGGCAGGGGAGCGAGTTCTGGGACATAAACCTACGGTTGTTGCAGGGATGTCGGCCAACGACTGTCGCCACCAGGCGAACCAGGGGAAAATGGCAGCCGCAGTCTTCGGTCCCGGCACCGGCAACCAAGCCCATACGATCAACGAATCCATCCGGATTAATGACCTCATCCATAATATTGAGGTCTTGGCGACCGCCATCTATCAGTGGAGTCAGTAGGACCCGATGAATAAATGGTTTCCCAGAAAGTTCATTTTCGAGAATCCTAAATAGAAAAGGAGGCTTTATGAAAAGATGTCGTGAACAATGGTCGTTCGTGTTTTTTCTGGTTGTGTTGTCGGTTGCCGTGTTCCTGGCAACGACTGCCGGTTTCGCCCAGACGCCGAAGCGAGGCGGCTGGCTCAAGGTGGCGACCGACGATACCGCCATGGGTCTGGATCCGCACCTGAGCATCACAAACTCAACGTTTACTTTCACCGAGCATGTGTATGACACACTGCTGCGATACAATTACAAAGGCGAACTGGAACCTTCGCTCGCGTCGTCGTGGAAACTGCCGAACAATACGACCTATGTCTTCAACCTGAGGAAAGGCGTCAAATTCCACAATGGCCGGGAAATGACGGCCGACGATGTGGTCTACTCGTTCCAGCGGATTCTCGATCCCAAGACCGGTTCGCCATCGGCGGCTACCTTTGAATTGATTTCGTCTATTGAGGCTACCGATAAATATACCGTAAAAATTATTCTGAAAAAAACAATGCCCGCCTTTTTAAATTACTGTGCCTTTGTGAGGAATTCGGCTATCGTGCCCAAGGAGGAGGTTCAAAAGCGTGGGACACTCCAAAAGGATATGATCGGTACCGGGCCATTCAAGCTGAAAGAATACAAGCATGGGGTGAGCGCCACCTTCGTCCGGAATGAAAATTACTGGGAAGCGGGTCTTCCCTATCTCGACGGGTTCGATTTTGTCGTCATCAAGGATGAGGCTTCGCGCCTCGCCGGCATCCGCAAGGGCGTTCTCGATATCGGCTGGTTGAAGGGCGTCGATATGGCGGACATGGCGGCAAAGACCCCCGGAACGACGCTGATCGAGAGTGCCGCTGCCAGGCAGGGACGGTTCTGGCTCAACAACAAAACATTTCCCTTCAACAATCTGAAATTGCGCCAGGCCGTCGCCGCCTCGCTCGACTTCCAGGCGATCATCGACAAGGTTCTCCTCGGCCACGGATCCCTCACGACGTTAATCCCCCCCAGCGAGAGTGATTTCATCCTTTCACAGGATGAAATTAAAAAATTGCCCTTCTACCGGCAGGATTATACCCTGGCCAAGAAACTCCTGACAGAAGCCGGCTATCCGAACGGTTTCGAATTCACCATCATCACCTCTCCCCACAGCCCGGATTATGTTCCGGCCTGCGAGATCATCCAACAGCAGTTGGCCAAGGCGGGGATCAAGGCAAAGATCCAACAGATGGAGTGGGGTGCATTCCAGAAGATCCGGAGGACTATCGATTTTCAGGCCAACTTCTTTGCCGGAAGCTGGCGGGCCGATGCGACGGATTATTTTTACACCTACATACATGGGGAATCCCAGGCCAACGAGACCGGGGCCAACGATCCGGAAATCAATAAACTGATGGATCTCTGCCTGACGACTGTAGATCAGGAAAAAAGGAAAGACTATTTCAAGCAACTCCAGTACAAGTTCGCGGAAAAGGCAATCGGAATCTTTCCCTATGCCATGGCATCCCGTTTCGAGATCGTGGCAGACCATGTGAAGGGATATTTCTTCATGCCAAATGACGGACGTGCCTACCTGAGGCAGGCCTGGATCGACAAAAAATAGCCAACTGGAATCCGGCTGTCGGGTGAAAGACCGACAGCCGGAACACCCCTCCCCAAAGCCGGAATATGTTTAGGTACATCCTTTATCGCTTGGCGGCCATGATTCCCGTATTGCTTGGGGTGTCGCTCCTCGTATTTTCCCTTTTCTGGGTCGTTCCCGGGGATGTGGTTGATATCATGATGGGGGACAATTCCTGGGGAGACCCTTCTGCCGCGGAAACCGTGAGAAAAAGCCTGAACCTCGACAAGCCGTTTTATGTACAGTACGGCCTCTGGTTGGGGAAAGTCTTCCGGGGGGACTTCGGGGTTTCCTTCATCTCCGGGCAGAATGTGTCATCTGAAATCTTACAGAGGATCCCCGTCAATTTCCAGATGATCGCCATGGCTATGTTCTTTATCATCCTGATCGGCATACCTATCGGGATTTTGTCCGCTTACAGGCAGTTCTCCTGGTTTGATCATATCGTGCGCCTTGCCACCACATTGGGATATTCGATTCCCAATTTCTGGGCAGCGACCATTGTCGTTCTGCTGGGTTCCGTCTATTTCAAGTGGCTGCCGGTTCTGAATTATGTTCCTTTTTCAGAAGATCCCGTGGGCAACATCAAGAGCATGCTGCTTCCGGGATTTGTCCTCGGCCTGAGCACACTCGCCTTCGTCACACGCTTGGCCAGGTCGAGCTCCCTGGACACGTTAAGGCAGGATTACGTAAGAACGGCCCGGGCAAAGGGAGCTTCCGAATCGGTGGTCCTGTTTGTTCATGTCATGAAAAATTCACTGATCCCGGTGGTGACGATTCTGGGCGTTCAGGTCGGCATCATGATCGGAGGATTCGTCCTGACCGAAGAGGTTTTTGTTCTGCCGGGCGTAGGCAGTTTGTTGCTGATGTCGATTCAACAGCGGGACCTGATGATGGCAACAGGGGGGATCATGTTTCTGGCGGTTGTTAACGTGGTTGTCAACCTTCTGGTTGATATCGCCTACACCTTTCTTGACCCGAGAATCAAGTATTAGGAACGCGTGATGGAAGCAAAGAACGGTTCGATAGCCTCCGAGGGGGTAATCCTTTCGCCCTGGCGTTTGGGGTGGAAGAGTTTCAAGCGGGACAAGATCGGGATAGCCGGCGCCCTGATGGTCCTGTCGCTTATCGTCGTCTCTCTGTTCGGCAACTATCTTTTGCCCTATACGCCGCTTGAAATGATTTACCAGGATTCCTTCCAGGGACCCAGCTCGTCGCACTTCATGGGAACCGATCGCTTCGGCAGGGACCAGTTCAGCCGCATCATTGCGGGAACGCAAACCTCGATGACCGTCTCCTTCGGCACAGTCGCCATCTCAACCATCCTGGGTGTGATCATCGGCCTGATTTCCGGTTACTTCGGCGGCAAGACCGACAGCATCGTCATGCGGATCCTGGACGTCGTATTTGCCTTTCCTACCATCCTGCTGGCCATGGCGGCCGTGGCCGCTTTCGGTCCCAATCTGCTGAACCTCATCCTCATCATGGGAATGATCTTCAGCGCAAGGTTTGCCCGGGTTGTCCGAGGTTCCGTACTGTCTGTGAAGGAGAAGGATTTCATCGAAGGCGTCCGATCCGTCGGTGCCACGGATTCAGCCATCATGTTCAAATTCATTCTGCCCAATGTGCTCAGTCCGGTCATTGTCCAGGCCACCTTCAATCTTTCCACAGCGATCATGACCGAGGCAGGGCTAAGTTTCCTTGGCCTGGGGACACAACCGCCGCAGCCTTCCTGGGGACAGATGCTTAACGAGGCCAGGGCCTACATGGAAATGGCGCCCTGGCTGGCGATCTTCCCGGGAATAGCTATCATTTTTGCTGTTCTTGCCTTTAATTTCTTTGGGGATGGACTGAGAGATGCCCTCGATCCCAGGTTGTCGCAACGGTAGGCATCCCACGGCGGATAAAATGAACCAACAGTTCAAACAGAAAACGGTCCTCAAGGTCTCGGCTCTTAAGACCCATTTTTTCACGAGTGAAGGGGTCATGAAGGCCGTGGATGGGGTAGACTTGGAGGTCAAAAGCGGAGAAGTTATTGGAATAGTGGGGGAATCTGGATGCGGAAAGAGCGTCACCGCGCTTTCCATCCTGCGACTGATCCAATCGCCGCCCGGCAGGATCCTGGGTGGCGTCATTGAGTTTCAGGGTCAGGATATTCGGAAGATCAGCGACCAGGAGATACGGAAGATCCGGGGTGAGAAGATATCGATGATATTCCAGGATCCCCTGACCTCCCTCAATCCGGTTCTGAAAATCGGCTATCAGATCGCGGAGGTGTTCCGATTCCACCAGGGCCTTGATCGGGCGAAGGCCCTTGCTGCATCAATCAACATGCTCAAGGCGACCGAGATCCGTTCTCCGGAAGAGGTGGTCTTTCGTTATCCCCACGAGCTGAGCGGCGGTATGCGCCAACGGGTCATGATCGCCATGGCATTGGCCTGCAAACCCGCTCTGCTCATTGCCGATGAACCAACGACGGCCCTGGACGTCACGGTTCAAGCCCAGGTCCTGAAACTGATCAAGCAGCTTTGTCGGGAGCATGATACATCGGTCATGCTGATCACCCATGACATGGGTGTGGTGGCCTATATGTGTCAGCAGGTGGCGGTCATGTACGCGGGTCGGGTCGTGGAGAATACGGATGTCTTTTCGCTCTTCAACACCCCGGCCCATCCTTATACGG
>Ga0208566_1001503_pt1 | contig 13456 bp, 12 predicted proteins | sample PL_2010_150m_FD_184159 | JGI IMG/M metagenome (GOLD analysis project Ga0208566, IMG submission 184159) | Freshwater microbial communities from Powell Lake, British Columbia, Canada to study Microbial Dark Matter (Phase II) - PL_2010_150m... | ecosystem: Environmental > Aquatic > Freshwater >...
CCAGCACGACGCTCCTTGCTCTCCCACGGGCTTGGTGTCCCAAGGGGTTTTCGAACTGCCGTACTGGGCCAGACAGAATTAACCAACAAAAACTCATCCATATCCAGCAGTACGAAACATACAAGGGTTAGGGAGAGTACCCCGGGGGAGGGGCGCGCGACAGCGCGGGAGAGGGTGTTTTTCGCGCTTCTATATGTATTGCGCGATGGAATTACAGGAACTGCTGCGTATCGATTTTCCACTTCGCGGGCGATTCGTGGCCGACGATGCGGTCTTTGGCGGAAGCTTGCGAAAGGTCGATCTCGTACGGGGTCAGGGGACTATCCTTGCGGCTGTCGTAAACCACCCGCACGATGGGGTGCAGCAGATTCTGCGTGCCTTCCTCGATCACCACGCCGAGCAGGCCGCTTTCCAGGCTGACCAGCGTGCCGACCGGATAAATGCCGATGCAGCGGATAAAATGCTGTACCAACTCCTCGTTGAAGTGAAACTTGCTCCATTCGAGCAGTTTGCGCAATGCGGCGGTCGGTTCCATCGCCTGATGGTAAATGCGGTTGGACGTGATGGCGTCGTAGACATCGACAATCGCGGCCATCTGGCCGAACTGTGAAATTTCGTTGCCCTTCAGGCTGGCCGGGTAGCCGCTGCCGTCCACCCGTTCGTGGTGTTGCGCGGCGATGGATAGGGACAGCGGGGTTACCCCCGCGGTGTTTTGCAAAATGGCGATGCCGTGCATGACATGCTGCTTCATGATGAGGAGTTCCTCATCGGACAGTTTGGCCGGCTTGTTGAGCACGCCGATGGGCGTTTTCATCTTGCCGATGTCGTGCAGCAACCCGCCTACCCCCGCCTGCTGGATGATCTCCCGGCCCAGGCCGAGATGCTGGCAGAAATTGATCAGCAGCACCCCGACGCTGACCGAGTGCAGGAAAGTGTAGTTATCCTTCTGTTTGACCCGTGCCAGGCTGGTCAACGCGCCGGAATTGCGCAGCACCGACAGCGTCATGTTTTCCACCACCGGTTCGATCTTCTCCAGCTCGATCTGCTTGCCGAAACGCACGTCGGACATGATGTCGTGGATCACCTGGTTGGCTTCGGAAAACACCTGTTTCGCGTAGACCAGCTCTTCGTCCACGCTGGTGTGGGAAATCGGCTTTTCGGTTTCCTTCACCACATCGACCATCTTGCGGTCGAGTTCCTCGTGGATTTCTGCCTGGGTTTGCGCGCCCGGCACGTCGCTGCCGAGTGCCGTGTCGATATACACTTCCTTGATGCCGTAGCCGGCGATCTTGTCGATTTCTGCCTGGTTGACGATCTTGAACTGATTGAGCACGAAAGGATGCGCCAGCCATCCGCAATTGAGGTCGTGGATGAACATGCCGGGTTCGAGCTGGTCGGTGGGAACGCGCTTGATCATGTGAGTGGGCCGCTTTGCATTACCCAAGTATAATAAAGGCTAAGTAAAACCGGGAAATAATGTTGATGAGCCATAAAAAAATTATTCCGATCTTCCCCGCGCAGCAGGAAGACGAAAAAGAAGTAGACAACTGTGCCGGCGCCGAACCGTATGCGCTGATGGTGCTGGGCGACGCCATGCTGCCCGAATTCGAGGACGGCGACATCATCGTGGTCGAGCCGGAAGGCTTGGCGCGCGACGGCTCCTTCGTGGTCGCCTACCACAACGACGAATACACCTTCCGCCAGTTGCAGATTAAGGACGGACGCCACTACCTGGCGGCGCTCAACGAGAAATATCCCAGCGAGGAAATTTCCGGCGTCGAGGCGGTCAAGGGCGTGGTGATCCAGAAGAAGAAGCCGGGCAAGCGCAAATCGTTCAAGTCCTACGTGTAGTACTTCCGCACCAGCCATTTGCGGATTTCTTCCAGCACCACCATCCCTGCGGCGAAGGGAATCACGAACAGCCACACCTCCGCGCCGATAGGCGCAGTGTCAAAAATCCGGTTGCCCCACGGCGTGTAGTCGATCAGCAGGATCAGCGCAAGTTCGACGGCGATGCCTCCCAGGATCAGCCGGTTGCCGGAGGTCCCGCTGGTGAACAGGGAGTCGCGGCTGTCGCGGCAGAGGAACACGTTGACCACCTGCATCAAGATGATCGCGGAAAGCGTGGCGGTGGTGGCCTGGAGATAAAGCGGGGCTAGGCGCGCCAGTTCCTGCCCATAGTGCCAGCCGGCGGCGTGGAGTACGAAGAAGAACGCGGCCATCGCCGCCGTGGCTTCGATGACGCCGAGAAACAGGTAGGCGCGCAAGGCCAGCGGCCAGTCGAGCAACCTTTGGCTGCGCGGCCGGGGCGGCCTTTTCATCGTGGACGGGTGGGGCGCTTCGGCGCCCAGCGCTAGTGCCGGCATGGTGTCGGTGACGAGGTCGATGGCGAGGATCTGCATCACCGTGAGCGGCAGCGGAATCCTGAACAGCACGAAGGCGAGATAGGGTACCAATTCGGCGAAGTTGTGGGTGAGGATGTAGGTGAGGAACTTGCGGATGTTGTCGTACACCGCCCGCCCTTCCTCCACCGCCGCGACGATGCTGGCGAAGTTGTCGTCGAGCAGGATCATGTCGGCGGATTCCCGGGCCACGTCGGTGCCGCTGAGCCCCATGGCGATGCCGATGTCGGCGTGCTTCAGTGCCGGGGCGTCGTTTACGCCGTCGCCGGTGACCGCGACGATGTGCTTCTTGCGCTTGAGCGCCGTGACGACGCGCAGCTTCTGGTCGGCGCTGACGCGGGCGAACAGGATTTCCGGCGCATTCAGGGCAAGCTGCAACTGGGTGTTCGACATGCGGCGCAGCGCCTCGCCGGTAATCACCGTCGGATCAATCGAGCGGATCAGGCCGATCTCGCGCCCGATAGCCGTCGCGGTGCGGGGATGGTCGCCGGTACACATGATCACCCGGATGCCGGCCTCGCGGCATTTCGCCACCGCTTCCGGCACGCCCTGGCGCGGCGGGTCTTCCAGCCCGGTCAGGCCAACCAGCACCATCTCTTCCTCCAGCCGCCCGTGCTGATAATCCGCCGCCACCGAGCGGCAGGCGAAAGCCAGCACGCGCAGGCCGTTTTCCATCATCTCGTCGTGGGCGGCGTCAAAACGGGCTTCCCATTCCGCCGTCAACAGTTCGATCCCACCGGCGGTCAGGACGAAACGGCACAGCGGCAGCACGGTTTCCGGTGCGCCCTTGGTATACAGCGTCAGTCCTGACATCGTGCGGTGCAGCGTGGAAAGACGCTTGCGCTCGGCATCGAAGGGGATTTCGTCCACCTTAGGGCAGTCGCTATGACGTGGCGGGGCGCGCCGCGCCATTTGCACCAGCGCGATCTCCATCGGGTCGCCCAGCCATTCGTCGCCCGCCGCCTTGAGGTCGTGGCACAGGCGGGCCGCTTCGAATAGCGGCGCGCGCATTGCTGCCAGGGCAGGATCGCCCGCCGCCTGGGCGGGGGTGACGAAGTCGCCGGCGAGGAACAGCCGTTTCACCGCCATACGGTTCTGGGTGAGGGTGCCGGTCTTGTCGGTGAGGATCACCGTGGCGGCGCCGAGCGTTTCCACCGCCGGCAGATGGCGCACCAGCGCGTTGCGCGCCGCCATGCGCTGGGTCGCCATCGCGAGTGCCAACGTCACGGTGGGCAGCAATCCCTCCGGCACGTTGGCGACGATGATGCCGATCGCAAAAATGAAGTTTTGCCAGAAGGTCAGCCCCAGCATGTGGCCGATCAGGAAAAATACCGCGCCCAGCAAAGTCGCCAGCGCCGCCACCAGGCGCGACAAATGGGCGATTTCGCGTTGCAGCGGGGAGATGGTTTCCGCCGCCGTCTGGGTCAGGCGGGCGATCTTGCCGAACTCGGTGTGGGCGCCGGTGGCGAACACCACCGCCTGGGCCTCGCCGGAAACCAGCGCAGTGCCGGCCAGCAGGACGTTCTTGGCGTGGAGAAAGTTCTCCTCCGCCGACGGGCCGGTCTCCATCGCCTTGGGCAAGGATTCCCCGGTGACCGTGGCGAGATTGACGCGCACGCTGAAGGCCTCGATCAGGCGGCAGTCGGCGGGAACGTCATCGCCTTCCGCCAGCAGCAGCAAGTCCCCCGGCACGATTTCCTCCGCCGGCACCTGCCGGGCTTGCCCGTCGCGCCGCACTTTCACCTGCCGCGGCAGCAGATTCTCCAGCGCGGCGAGCGCCCGTTCCGCCCGATATTCCTGCCAGAACGAAAACACGCCGTTGATCAGGATCACCCCCAGAATGGCCCAGCCCAGCGTCGCCATGCCCTCGCCGGGGTCAAAAAATTTGGCGACAAAGGCCAGACCGGCGGCCAGCCACAGGATCAGCGCGAAGAAATGGGTGAAATTTTGCAGAAAACGCAGCCACAGCGACAAGCCGACCAGGTGCTCCACCCGGTTCTGGCCGAACTCCTGCAAGCGGTGCGTGGCCTCGGCCTGGGTAAGTCCGTTCGTGCCGCTGCTAAGGCTGGCAAGGGCTTCCGCGACGCTGAGGTGGTGGATTTTCATGAAGGGAGCGCCGATGGCGTATTGCTTAAGGGTAGCCTACATTACCGACCCGATGTTCGTATGTGCTGAGAAAGGGAGCAACAGGCTAAATAGCATGGATGAAGCGTAGCGCAATTCAGGCTGCCGTAACTCTTCAAGCTACGCAGCAAGCAGTTCGCGCGGTTTGACGTTTCTCTCGATTTCCTGCCCCACCGTTTCGCGCGCTTTTTTGACATCGTAGCTGCTTTGCAGGCTCATCCAGAAATCGGGGGTGGTGCCGAAGAATCTGGCGAGGCGCAGGGCGGTATCCGCGGTGATGCCGCGTTGCTCGTTGAGGATGGCCGTGATCCGGTTGGTCGGTACGTCCAGCGCCTTGGCGAGGGCGTTGGCCGAGAGCTTGAGTTCGTCCAGTTCGTCCTTGAGGATTTCGCCGGGGTGTATGGCGCGCATTCCGTTCATCTTCATTCTCCTTTTAGTGGTAATCCACGATTTCCACGTTATAAGCGTCGGCGTCTTTCCATTCGAAGCACACGCGCCATTGTTGATTGACGCGGATGCTGAACTGGCCGGCGCGGTCGCCGCTTAGCGCTTCGAAGCGGTTGCTGGGCAAGCCCGCCAAATCCTGAATGGCTTTTGCGTTGTCGAGAATTTCCAGCCTTCTTTCGGCCTGCGCGGCACAGGATTCGAATTTCCTGACGCGCTTGCCTTGGTAAAGGGCTTCCGTATCCTGGCAGCGAAAAGATTTAATCATGGATGGAACCCAGATTGTCCATTAGGCGGCTCTTCGAGCCTGCGCGAGCGCTGGCGGCCAGTTTGCGGTCATTTCCGGCCCTTGTTCGTCGTCCATGGAATAGCCATGGACTCCTCTCAAGTGCCAAAACTGCCTCGCAAACTGTCTCGCCATCGCTTCGCGCCCTAATGCACAATCTGAGTTGAATGTAGGTTTTTTTATGTTGTACGTCAAGCGTAACAAATGGTCGTTCTTACCTATGATAAACTTTCGCCATTCCCTAAATTGATTCTGGTTTCCTTATGTCCGGCAATTCCATCGGTAAACTTTTCTGCGTGACTTCCTTCGGTGAATCCCACGGCCCGGCCATCGGCTGCGTGGTGGACGGTTGTCCGCCCGGCCTCGATCTGTGCGCGGCGGACATCCAGTTGGAACTGGATCGGCGCAAGCCGGGGACTTCGCGCCATGTTACCCAGCGGCGCGAGTCGGATACGGTGGAAATCCTGTCCGGGGTGTTCGAAGGCAAGACCACCGGCACGCCCATCGGTCTGTTAATCCGTAACGAGGACCAGCGCAGCAAGGATTACGGCAACATCGCCGAGACTTTCCGCCCCGGCCATGCCGATTACACCTACTGGCAGAAATACGGCATCCGCGACCATCGCGGCGGCGGGCGTTCTTCGGCGCGCGAGACGGCGGTGCGGGTGGCGGCGGGGGCGATTGCCAAGAAGTGGCTGGCGGAGCGTTACGGCATCAGCGTCCGCGGTTATATGGCGCAACTCGGGCCGATAGCCGTACCGTTCAAGTCCTGGGAGACGGTCGGGCAGAATGCTTTCTTCGTCGGCGACGATAGTTACGTGCCGCAGCTCGAGGCCTACATGGACGAGTTGCGCCATGTAGGCGATTCGGTCGGCGCCAAGATCACCGTGGTGGCCGAGGGTTGCCCGGTGGGTTGGGGCGAGCCGGTGTACGACCGCCTCGACGCGGACATCGCCCACGCGATGATGGGGATCAACGCGGTCAAGGGGGTGGAAATCGGCGCGGGTTTCGCTGCTGTGGTCCAGAAGGGCAGCGAGCACGGCGACGAACTGACCCCGCAGGGTTTTCTTTCCAATCACGCCGGCGGCATCCTCGGCGGCATTTCGAGCGGCCAGGACATCGTGGTGAATATCGCCATCAAGCCGACTTCCAGCATCCGCATCGCGCGCAATTCCATCGACAAGGCGGGCAATCCGATCAGCGTCTCCACCGAGGGGCGCCACGACCCCTGCGTCGGCATCCGCGCCACCCCGATCGCCGAGGCGATGCTGGCGCTGACCCTGATCGACCACGCCTTGCGCCACCGCGCCCAGTGCGGCGACGTGGTCTGCGCGACGCCGAAAATTCCGGGCGGGATCGAAGGCAGCAGCTAAGACGCACAGACGCGGAGGAAAAGCGCTCCGAATTTCTCTGCGTCTCTGCGCCTCTGCGGTGAACAAACCCAACATGCACGGTCTCCCTTACTGGCGCTTGTCCAGCTTCTATTTCTTCTATTTCGCTTTCGTCGGGGCGATGGCGCCGTTCTGGGGACTGTATCTCCAGTCGCTGGAATTCAACGCCTTCCAGATCGGGGTGCTGATGTCGCTGTTCCAGGTGATGCGCATGTTCGCGCCCAATGCCTGGGGCTGGCTGGCCGACCATTTGGGGCGGCGCGTGCTGATCGTGCAGGTTGCGGCGGGCATGAGCCTGTTGACCTTCATCGGGGTGTTTTTCGGCAACGGTTTCTGGTGGCTGTTCGTGGTGATGTCGCTGGTCAGCTTTTTCTGGAGCGCCTCGCTGCCGCTGGTGGAAGCCACCACCTTGAGCCATCTCGGCGAAAAAACTTCCAAATACGGGCGTATCCGCCTGTGGGGCTCGGTCGGCTTCATCGTTTCGGTGATCGGCCTGGGTTACCTGCTCGACGTGCTGCCGATCCGCGCCTTGCTGTGGGCGATCGCCGGCATGATGGCGGGGCTGCTGCTGCTTTCCCGGCATATCCCGGAAGCGCGGGTGGTGGCGCACCACACCGACCATCTGCCGCTGTGGCATATCCTGCGCCGTCCGGCGGTGCTGGCTTTTTTCCTCGGCGGCTTCCTGATGGCGGCGGCGCATGGGCCGTATTACACCTTCTATTCGATCTACCTGGTCGACCACGGCTACACCAAGAGCAGCGTCGGCCTGCTGTGGTCGCTCGGGGTGGTGTGCGAAATCGGGATTTTCCTGCTGATGCCGCGCCTGTTGCGGCATTTCACGCTGCGCCAGATGCTGCTGGCGAGCTTCGCCTTCGCCGTGGTGCGTTTCCTGATGATCGGCTGGGGCGTTGCTTTCGTGGCCGTGGTGCTGATCGCGCAATTGATGCACGCCGTTACTTTCGGCGTCTATCATTCGGCGGCGGTGGAAACGGTGCACCGCCTCTTTCGCGGTAAGCACCAGGCGCGCGGACAGGCGCTCTACAACAGTTTTTCCTTCGGCGCCGGCGGCACGCTCGGCAGCCTGTACAGCGGCATGGCCTGGGAAACGCTGGGGCCGGAGGCGACCTTTACCCTGGCCGCCGCCTGCGCGTTGGCGGCATGGGTGCTGGTGGCGTGGCGCCTGGAAGCGGAGCAGTGAAAATCGGGTACGGGATGTCGTCCGGCGCTAGGGCAGTTGGGTGAATCTGGGGAAGGGGTGAAGGGGTAGCGTTGTGTGGTTTGGCGGAGAGGGTGTCCGTTCGCATCGAACTTTCATGGCGTATCAACTGATAGCATAAGACATCGTTAACCCTATTCTACAATGGGGTTGCAGCCAAGTAACTTATTCCTTGCGGTTTCATTTCGTCTCACGTAATCTCACTATCAATGGTGGGTAAGATGGTGGGGTAAAAATGTGGCGGAGAAAACGACAAGAAAAAGGTTTGTCGTCTATCGTAACCGGCTGTATTTGCATTGTTTTGTGTTTTGAGTTCGACGGAGGGTTTGGCTGTGGCAAAAAAGGCTAAGGAATTGTCGGCACTTGAAGTCAGCAGGTTGGCAACTCCAGGTCTTCACTTCGTTGGCGGTGTTGCAGGGTTGGCAATGCAGGTCACGCCATCCGGTGCGCGTTCTTGGATTCTTCGGGTGATGGTTGGCGGTAAGCGTCGGGAGATGGGGCTGGGCGGATTTCCTGACGTTACTCTGGCAGGGGCGAAGGAATCTGCGCGTGCGGCACGCCTAAAAATCAAGGAAGGTGTCGATCCTATTGAGGATGCCAAGGCCAAGCGTAGCGCCTTGTTGGCGATGCGAGCAGCATCTATGACATTCAGCGAGGCGGCAGCGGCCTACATCGCTGTGATGGAAGTTGAATGGACGAATAGCAAGCACGCTTCCCAATGGCGCAACACACTGACGACCTATGCTTATCCGGTGATCGGCAATATCTTTGTGCGTGAGATTGAACAGTCCCATGTCATGCGGGTGCTGGAACCGATTTGGCTGACCAAGACTGAGACTGCAACCCGTTTGCGCGGTCGATTGGAAAATATACTGGATTGGGCTCGGGTGCGTGGCTACCGTAGCGGGGATAATCCGGCTCGCTGGCGTGGCCATTTGGATATGCTATTGCCGACACCGGGGAAGGTGCAGAAGGTTGAGCATCATCCGGCGCTACCCTTCGATGAGCTAGGTGGCTTTATGATGAAACTACGCCAGCAGGAAGGTATGGGGGCACGTGCGCTTGAATTTGCCATCCTGACGGCAGCGCGCTCCGGCGAGGTTCGCGGTGCTACGTGGAGTGAAATAGATCTCACTGACGCAACATGGACAATCCCAGCCGAGAGGATGAAAGCGAAGCGTGAGCATCGCGTGGCGCTTAATGATGAGGCTGTGGCCTTGCTTGAATCGCTGCCGCGATCCGGTGATCTGATTTTTCCAAACGGGAAGGGTGCGAAGCTGTCGGATATGACGCTGACGGCAGTGTTGCGGCGCATGGAACGTAGTGACATTACCGCACATGGTTTCCGCTCGACCTTCCGCGATTGGTGCAGCGAGCGTACCAGCTACCCCCGCGACGTGGCAGAGATGGCACTGGCGCACACCATTGGCGACAAGGTTGAAGCGGCCTACCGGCGTGGTGATCTGTTCGAAAAGCGCCGTCTAATGATGCGTGACTGGGGTCAGTTTAGCGGCAGGGTGCAGACGCCAGCGGACGTTGTATCAATCAAGCGTAAGACCATCGCCTGACGTATCAGGCAAGAATGCGAGTTCGAATCCCTGTGTCGCGCTCACATTGGGCGTGCAATAGGTGCAAGTTTGTCATCAGACAAGCTGCATAACGATTCTTAGCGCATCCAATCTGGGCCGCTTGAAAGTGCAGTCAACCTGCTTTGATGATCTCCAATGCCTCGGTTGAGTTGACGATTCGAATACCCTTGTATTGCCCGCCAAGGCTATGCAAATGCTTGTCGCCAGAAATGATCAAATCTACCTGTGCAGCCACAGCGCAAGCGATAACGTGGTCATCGTCTGGATCGTTTTCTATCACGCGGGGAACATTGTCTGGAGTGACTATGTGTGCCATGCGTCGCAATTCCCCGACGATGTGCAACGGTGTTAAACCGGCTTGAAGCAAGCGTGAAGCGAACTTCTCGCGTGAGAGGACATCAAGCAATTCGGCAAGTAGCACAGGGCTGCTGTACATCTCGAATACTTGCTTTCTTACCGCATTGAGAAGGCCGCGTGGCGAACCGTTTGGCGAAATCACGCCAGAGACCAGCGTATTAGTGTCGAGTACAACCCGCACGATCAGGTACGCGGCATTGCGCGTTCTTGGCGCGCCGCCTGGATCTCGGCGTTGATCTCATCATCGGAAAGCGAGGGCAAATTCAAAGCATCGAGTTTGGCGAGAGACTCACCCAGCCGCGCTCCAGCAGAGGTGCGCATTTCGCGTACAGCTAGAAACTCTACAAAATCTTCTACTTCGGCCAGCCGCTGTGGAGGCAGGCTTTGCAGCTTCTGAATCAGTGCAGGGGCAATTGCGATCACTTTAATCTCCTCAAACTGTCAATTACGTTAATCATAGCAATGTTGAAGGCAGAATCCCCCTTTAATGCTGATATTTTAACGGCATTTGTGTGAGGTTCAAGCAATTCACCAAGAAGCCTACTGTTGCAGCGATTAAATCGCTACTCTGCACGCTATGGAACTTCACCATTGGCAGTTTTGGGCTGCAGCATGATCGTCTCTTGTTCGGCCATAGCTGCCGGTGGCGTCTGGTCAGGTGAGCGGCCAGTGTCGTGCAAGTTGCCGCCGTTGAGGCGGTAGGCTAACGGAAGGGCTGCTTCCTTTACCGGCGAATGAGTGCTCCGCAAGCCCATTGCAGTCACATGACGGGATACAGACTCTGAAAGGTGAGGTAGTTGCTATCGACATAACGATAGGGGCATACTTGCCGCGAAGCAGCATATCCGCAGAGAGAGAGTCCAATGCAGCCAGTCTTTGTCGACCTTCACATCCATACGTCGGATGATCCCAGCAATCTGAATGGCTCATATGACTTGGCTCTGCTGAAAAGAAAAATCGAAGAGGTGGCCGATGGCTCGCCCTACCTTATCTCCCTCACCGATCACAATACAGTCAACAAGTCGGCATATATCGAGGCCGAAAAGTTGTTTCCAAAACTTCTATTGGGAGTGGAGTTGCATGTGCGGAATTATGAAAACGCTAAGCCGTACCACTGCCACATCTATTTTGATTTGCCCGAAATAACAGAACCGTCTATTGATGCAATCAACGCGGTATTAGATCAACTCTATCCGAACAAGGTCGTCTCCAACGACGACACCGGCATTCCGAAGCTAGAAAAAATAATGAATAGCTTCGACTCATATGATTTTCTTCTTCTCCCGCACGGAGGGCAAAACCATTCCACTTTCGATGTTTCTATTCCAGACGGCGTCCAATTCGATAACACGCTTGAGCGAAGTATCTACTACAACCACTTCGATGGATTCACAGCAAGAAGCACCGGTGGACTAGATAGAACTCACAGCTATTTCGCCAAGCTTGGGATCAAGGAATTCGTAAACCTAATAACGGCAACCGATAATTACTCTCCTCAGCACTATCCGGATGGGAAATCAAAAGAGGCAGCCTCATTCGTAAGGACATGGATGTTAGCAAGCCCGACGTTCAAAGGACTTCGCTTAGCGCTGTCAGAATCGTCGAGGCTGCTATATGGAGAGAAACCAGATGTATGGGCCGAGTGCATAAAGCACGTCTCGCTTAAGAATGACCATATAGACATAGACGTGAGTCTGACGCCGGGGCTCAACGTGGTAATCGGCGGTTCCTCAAGCGGGAAAAGCCTGTTTGTTGATTCTGTCTACCGCAAGATTGTCGAGCAGTTTGACCAAAGCGAGTACCTGAGCACGCCATACGGCGTTCAAGACATTGCGGTAGATAACCCAGCTGGGCAAGCGCCGCATTACCTTCCACAAAACTACATCATGAAGGTATGCGACCAGCGGGACAAGGAAAACAAGATTGACGATATCTCCATCTTAAGAAGCGTGTTTCCGGCCGATGTCGAAGAGAGCCGCGAAATTGCGAACGGCCTGTCGGAACTCAGTTCCAAGTTGGCATCGTTGATTCATGCCGTGAAGGAAATACAGTCCTTGCAAGATGAACTGCTAAGGATTCCAAAGCTATCGCATCTAATCGTTACGGAAACGATTCATGGAAACCCGCTCAAGCTGGTCATACCAGGCGAAGCGATCGTGGAACTGTTCAACTATGGCCGGCCATCTTACAACCAGCATGTTAAGCAACTCGACGCTATTGACGCATTCCTAAGCGCTAATCCATTAATCAAGCACAACAAGAAATTGATCGAGGAGCTAAAAGAAGAGCTTTCCCTGGCACTTGAAAGATCCGAGTTCGAATCCCTAGTCAGGGAAGTCATTCTCAAGCATGAGAAGGAAATCGATGAAGCTCAGAAGGCAGAGAACAAGGAAGTTACTACCAAGCGACAGCAATTCGAAAAGCTGCTGGATTGCGTGCAGAAGTACTTTAAGAACCACAACGTTTTCTACGAGTCCTTAAAGGCAATCTCGATGGTGGCGATTAAGATTCGCACCAAAGAAATCAAGTCGATGGGGCATACGTTATTTATTGACAATGAATTTGAACTCACAAAAGGCAAATTTCTTGAGGTGGTAAACGAGTTGCTCAAGCCTGAGCACGCGATCAAGTCGTTTGAGGACATCTGTCCTGAAGCCTTGTTCGAGACAAAATATAAGAAGCGCCCTAAGGTCGCGGACTACAAGGACTTCGAAAACAAGGTCAACGCCAGGTTTGCGGAGATGAATAAGAAAAAATATCGAATCACCACCCGCGAAGGAAAGGACTTCGACAAGCTGAGCGCCGGATGGAAAACGTCGGTGATCCTCGATCTGATACTAGGGTGGGGCGATGACACCGCGCCTCTCATTATCGACCAGCCTGAAGACAACTTGGCAACGGGCTACATCAACTCCGGCCTACTTACGGCTATTAAGGAATGCAAGAATAAGAAGCAAATCGTGTTGGTCTCGCACAACGCCACTATCCCGATGCTAGGCGATGCGCAGAATGTGATCATCTGCAGGAATACCGGAAACTTTATAACTATCAGATCCAATCCGCTCGAAGGATCGATTGATGGGCGGGACGTGGTTGATTGGATTGCAGACACAACCGATGGCGGGAAGATTTCGATAAAGAAGCGCGTGAAGAAATACAATCTTAAGAAGTTTAGGAGCGAGCATGAAACTAGTATTCAGGAAGAATGAGGCTGGCGAGATTAGTGTCTTTCGCAAGGAAGCGAGTGCGGAAAAGCCCTTTGTCTATAGGATCATCGTTCGATATTACCTGCTCAACGAACTCTTCGATCTTGATGAGAGCCTTGATAAATTCATGGAAGCTCTCGTCGTACAGTGTTGTGGTTTTTCCATTGATCTCAGTTTCAAAAATGTAGGAGTCAAGATCAATCCGGTTGTATATTTCACGTACCGATAAATCGGTACTTTTCACCTTCTTATTCATTTTGCTAATCCATATGTTATTGCTACATAAGCTATGGATTGTCAGTATGTTTTTACTGGTTGAACTAAACCGCTATCGCGGTGGCTCCTTTTCCCACCGTTCTCCCGTCATCCAGCCGTACCTCCTGCTGCAACCGCCATAGAAATCTCCGATCCTTGATCGCGGGGGATGTCCCCGGATCGATC
>Ga0208566_1001504_pt1 | contig 13453 bp, 15 predicted proteins | sample PL_2010_150m_FD_184159 | JGI IMG/M metagenome (GOLD analysis project Ga0208566, IMG submission 184159) | Freshwater microbial communities from Powell Lake, British Columbia, Canada to study Microbial Dark Matter (Phase II) - PL_2010_150m... | ecosystem: Environmental > Aquatic > Freshwater >...
GAATTGCCATTCCTTGAACGGTTGCGCGTCGATGAGTCGAAGATCGTCGGCTATTTGTTGAGCCATGCAAACGGACACGGAAAGGCCGTATTTTTCTCAGGGTTTGGCTTTCGTGCCGAGGCATGGCTAGAACTTTCCGATGCAATCAAGGCACAAGCCAGTGTCAATCCGGTTGTGGTGGCGGTTGATTCCCTCTGGGGTACCCGCTACAGTGTCGACGGAGAATTGCAAACGCCCAGCGGCAGAATGCCGCGGGTACGTACAGTGTGGATTCTTGAAAACGGTTCCGAAGAACCGCGGTTCATTACCGCACATCCGGCTTAGGAGGGCATCATGATTACTGAACACGCATCGGTGGTACTGACGGAAGACATTCCCAGCGCAAGTCTTCAAGCTGGTGACGTGGGTGTGGTCGTGCATATTCATCGTGGCGGCGAAGCCTATGAGGTCGAGTTCATGACCCTGGACGGCGGAACACTGACTGTCGAAACACTCTCCGCCAGACAGGTTCGGGAAGCGAGGAGTCGGGATGTTCCGCACGTGCGTGAGCGGATTGCCGCCTGACTGAAAAGCCCGGACTCGACATGAAACTGAGCTACGATGCCAAGACCAACATTGCCTATATGCGATTTCACGAAAAACGCGCAACGGTCACCACGCTGTAAATCAGCGATGAAGGCAACATAGACATCGCGGCGGATGGCACGATCTACGGAATCGAACTCCTGAACGCCAACGCGCAGCTCGCGGATGACCACGGACGATTGACCATCGAAACCGGAGGCAAGCGCCAAGAAATCGCTCTAGCGGCGTAAGTGGAGAATTTTTCTTTCTTGCGAATATTCGAGCCTGGAACCACTTAATCTCGCAGTGGACTTCTCGAACTCGCATCAAAAATATACTCAGGGGAATCCAACTTCCTCGGAGCGGCCGTTGGCCCACTGAGTGCAGTCGACCCGTTGCCGTCATATGACATCTGCAACTCCGCTGGCGGCTTACTGATCAGAAACCTGCCGTTCGAATTGCCGGGTTGGCGGTCCGGACCTTGCGCCCCTTCATCGTCCCTTAAGTCGTCATTAGCGAGGATGGCACAACCGAATCTGTTGAAATACCAATCGTATCGCTGTTGCAGGTTACCGGAAGTCTTGTTGGTTGCGCAGGCGGCTAGTGCTTCCACCAATCGTGCTCTGCAAGGTGATGAATTTCCTTTGCCCGTTGATCTGTGTTTTCTCCGGAATATTGCCGGAACACCATGGAAAAAGTTGGCTTACCCTTGAACTCATCCATGACGAAAGCATTGAGCGACGTTTCGATCTCTTTGGCGAGCCAATCCAGCTTGAACTCAACCCTCTTGTTGGGTCCACCCTTGCCATACTCGTACCAGTCCTTGTGGCCGAGAATTGTTAATTCGACGTGCTCTGCGTCAAAGACGTCAGGCTCTCGTGTGCCAGTCCAACCATTAGCTCGAGCATGAAGATATGCAAGTGCGTAGCCGAGAATTTCGAACGCCGCAAACAACGGATTGTCACTTCCGACCTTCAGTTCGACAAACGCATAGTGGCGTGCTCTGAGGCATCTCACCAAGTCGATTGCTCTGCGACTGTTTAGATTCACTCTGCGCGTCCTGCCTTGAATGATTTGCAACCCAGAAGAAGTGGACATTTGGTAAGTCCATTTCTTAACGTCCCGGACTGCCACCGCCCTTTCGAGTAATACCTCGTCAGAGGAGTTCTTCACGGAAGGCATCTCCACCCTGTCATGCCAGACCCAGTTTGTACCTGTCTGCCCTTTCCAACCGTCGCAAGCCAACGATTCGAATAGGTTTTTTATCGATGCCGACGAAATCGTTCCCTGCGGCTGGTGTCTACTCAATTCCATTGCTCGTGCCTTGGTCAGGCCTCCGACCAGGGCTTTTGCGGCGTTGTTGTAGGTCTTGAAGATGTTTTCGTCACTTCCTGTCATGGCGCTCCCTTTCCGGTTGATTCATGTACCTTCTGATAACGCCTTGCCATATCCTCGACAACAAATAACAGGTCACTCGGCTCCGTGTCCCTCCAGCATACCTCGCAATTCGCAAACCCTTTGCATTGTTCGATGCACCAGCGGCCGCGCTCGTAGTCGAAAACAAGCGACGCGGTGGCCATGCGACGCCCATCCAAATCGCGAATGGAAAACACGCGAATGAATCCCTCCTTGGACCAGGTCGGGTAGTTCCGCCCGACACAATGGTTCATCAGCCACGCCTCGTTGCGCAGGTCTGACGCAGAGGTCAGAGGCACTACAAGATAGTCGCCGGCTTCGTAGGACTCCAGCAAGGAAACCCAGCGACGGTTTCGCTTCGACCGCTTTTTTTGACGAGGCTCTGCCGTGTTCGGGTCGGGTTTCGCGCTCATTTCAAACGTCCCACCACTCGCCGTCGGCGTGCCTGACAACATTTTGAAAGTGCGCCTCGAAACATTCTGGAACACTGGTATGGATAGGAACCAGCACCTTGGATGCTAACGCAACTGATAGACGCACGAGATCAGTGGGGCTGGCATGTCCTGATGTATGCACTTGATAAAACGCCATCCGGTGACGTTGCCGCCAGTCGTCAATCGCCTTGAACCTCTCTTCCTTCAAGTAGCCTTCCCACTGGGAATGAATTAGGCCGGCACTCTTCAGACAGTCTGCGCGCTCCAAGTCAGACATCCACAGTCCACGGAAAATCAGCGCATACTTGCTGGGTTTCTTGGCAAGATCCTTCTTTACGTAGAGACGTTGACCGGAATGACGTTCAAGCGCGTCGAACCAGCGGTTTTCCTTGATTTGAATGCGTTGCCGGTGCGGAATGCACACCGCCGTGCCCTTCCAATGGGACTGAGGTATCTTGGGATTGCCGGTGGCTTCAAGAATCAAGGCTGTGTAGAGGTCGAATACCAGTGTCCTCCCGGTTTTCAGACAAGCCCGGTAGATAGTTACAAGGCGATCGATATTCTGACCTGAAGTATTGACCAGTGCCAGCCCGTCGGTTGTTCTGAAGATACGCTCGAATTCCTCTTCCAGATCGTCCTCAGATTTTGGGATGATTTCGGATGCTTTCCTGGCCAGTGTTGTTCCTTCGAGTAGCAAGGCATCAATGTTCTCCGGAGGGAACGAAATCAATCGCTCGAACGCGTTGTGCTTGCGTCCGTGTGCGCGAAAATCGCCGCTGTAGAGAATGCGCCTCCCATCTGCTTCGATCAATAGGGAATAGGCGTCATAGGCCGAGTGGTCCATAAGGAAGGGCTTGATACAGAATGGCCCAATTTGGACGGCCTGGCGGTCGACTAAGTCCGGACCGATCAAGCTGGGAGTTGGGTATGGCATAAATGGAGATGCCGCCTGGAGGATACGCCGCGCTGCCGCGCCCATCATGACAGAAGCAGTTGGCGTCCAACGCAATAGGCCATAGTGATCGAGATGAGGATGGGAGATGATGATCGCACGTAGTGACCGTCCGTCCACGTCAATAGGCGATGGGGAAGCACCCATAGGCAAATTGAGGGGCATCCCTGCATCTATAAGAATCCGCTCGCCAGCAGACTCCACTTCGACGCAAGAACCGCCGATCTCCTTAGCCCCACGATGAATTCGAACTTTCATGCCGATCATCATGCATGATTGCTGGCTCATAGTGTGAGCCAGGCTGGTTAGAGCTTTTGCATCTTGACAATTTCATCCGTCTGTCAGTTACCTTGTCCGAGGCGAAACCAGTTCTCTGGAATGCCAGCAGTCTTTGCTGTCAGGGCATTTCGGCGCAAGCAGGCTTCCTTGCGGTTCGTGTGTATCCCTCCTATAGTGTTTGTGGCTGTCGCGCCGATATTGGGGTTGATGGGGATCTGTGACAAGAGGTGAATCATGGTCGACTATTATGCGATTCTCGGAGTGGATAAGAAGGCGGACAAGAAAGCCATTGGCCGCGCCTATCGGAAGAAGGCGCAGTCCTTGCATCCAGATAAAGGCGGAACTGCCGAGGAGTTCCATCAACTCCAGCTTGCGTACCAAGTCTTGTCCGACGACAAGCGCCGAAGTGCCTATGACTTGACTGGCGTGGTTCCGTTAGAGCAGTCGCCTAACCAGCGCGTGGTGCAGGAAATCGCAGCAATGATGATACTTCTCATGGACCAGGTGGATGTGCGGTTCACCGACTTGGTGGGTGAGATGATCAAGGGTATCGAGACAACCTTAGCTCAGACGGAAGAACAGATTCAACAGGAGTTCGAGCGAATTTCAACAAGGAAAATGGTCTCAACACGCATCCGGCGACGAGGTCGTGCGCAAAATGTGTTGTTGGAAATTGTGAATGGTGATATTCAGGAAATCCAGAAGAGGATTGATGCGTTGACGGAGAATCAGCGGCTCGGTCAGGCTATGCTCAAGATGCTCATGCAGTATGAGTATGATGCTGACAAGATGACAATGCGCACAGCGTTTGGTGCGTAATTGGCATCGAGGCCAGATGACTCTGGCTTCCATCGGAATTGATTGATAAGGGATCCGCGACGGCGTGTCGTGACTGTCTACCGGACGCTACTTATCCCAACTTCTCCTCTGGTTCAATGGCTGGTCATGGCCGGGCAGAGACGCTGTCCGTCTCGATTTCGCTGCCGTGAAACCGCCATTCGAAACTCAATCGGGGTGTCGGGTTCGAATGTGATGCGCCAGCAGCGATGGCACAATGAGCTTATGCACCGGCCAGACAAGGAGAATGTAAGCGCGGCCGAGGATATTGTGAACATGGATGACTGTTGTCATCACTGCTGAATTTGTGTGGCCTATAGCGGTCTTGCACAGAGAGACCTTCGCATCGAGATGCTTGTCGGACTCAATGAGTATGACTTCCCGTTCCGAGAGGAACAGGATGGAAAATATTCCGATTCGATCGCCTACCTGATAGGATTCAGGTTTTCTGCTGGGGTCGACATTGCCCAGTTGCCCGAGATTTTTCAGGCCGAACAGCGCAACCGCCCTGTTTCTGGCCGCCATCAAGCAGTTAACCCAATCCGGGGTCTGCGCCATGATGTCGATGTAGATTTCAAGTGCCGACCGTTCGTCCGCTGGAATCGGCAATTCGAATGCGTCGAACAACTGAGCTCCCGCAAGGTGCTTGCTGATCTCACTGTTGCGCGGCACCCCGCAGCTTCGAACCAAGTTTTCCTCCAGCAGCATGAATTCAGACCAGCCCTTCCATCGTCTGAACGGCCACCAGTTCGCCGGCGGCGACGCTGCCCCTTTCATGCTCCAGGACGATGAAACAGTTGGCATCCGACATCGAACGCAGGATGCCCGAGCCTTGCGCTCCGGTGGGCTTAACGGCCCAAACGCCCTTGTCCTGGTGGAGCAGGCCGCGGACAAACTCGGTGCGGCCGGGCGCTTTCTTGAGCGGGGCGCTGCAGGTGACCTGAAAGGTCGGCAATGATAGTGGTTCGGTGCCCATCATCTTCAGCAGGGCCGGGCGGACGAACTGGTAGAAGGTCACCATCACCGCAACCGGATTGCCCGGCAGGCCGAACAGCCAAGCGCTGTTGCCAACACCCGCTATCTTGCCGAAGGCCATCGGCCGGCCCGGTTTCATGGCGATCTTCCAGAACGCCACCTCGCCCAGCCTCGCCATCAATTCGCGGATGAAATCCGCCTCGCCGACCGAGACGCCGCCGCTGGTAATGATCGCATCGCTGCTGCTCGCGGCTTCCAGCAGCGCCGCTTCGAGCGCCGCCGGATCGTCTTTCACTACACCCATGTCCAGAATTTCGCAGCCGAGACGTTGCAGCATGCCCCATAGCGTGTATCGGTTGCTGTCGTACACCTGGCCGGGTTGCAACGGGTTGCCGAGCGCCCCCAGTTCGTCGCCGGTGGAAAACACCGCCACCCGCAGGCGGCGCTTGAGGGTCACCTCCACCTGTCCGAGCGAGGCGAGCAGGCCGATCTCGGCGGGGCGCAGGAGCTTGCCGGCTTTCAATGCGGGCTGGCCGGCTCGCAGGTCCTCGCCGGCATGGCGAAAGTTCTGGCCGACCCGCTGTCCCGGCGGGACTAGCACGTAGTTGCCTTCCACCCGGACCACTTCCTGGATGACGATGCTGTCGAGGCCCGGCGGAACGATGGCGCCGGTCATGATGCGCAGCGCTTCCCCGGGCCCGATCATGCCTTCGAATGACCTTCCGGCATAGGCTGTGCCGGCGATCTTCAGCCGGGTTTCGCCGCCGGCGGCAAGGTCCGCGTGGCGCACTGCGTAGCCGTCCATGGCCGAGTTGTCGTGGGCCGGCACATTGGCCGGTGCGATCACGTCTTCGGCCAGCACCCGGTTCAGCCCCAGGCGCACGAAGGCGCGTTCGCGTCCGGTGACTGGGGCGATCAGCGACAGGATCAGGTCGCGGGCGCGCGCGACCCGCAGGGAATTCGGGTCGTAGTCGTCAGCACAGGAAAGCGTCTGCAACAAGGAGTTCATCTGCGGGTTCATTGGTTTTCCAGTCTTTCGAGTTCTTCAGGCGTGTTGATGTTGGCGAAGGCGGCCTCGTCGGCGAAGGGTACTTGAACGATCGTCAAGGTAGCAAACCAGGCATCGACCTTGCGCCCGCCAGCCGCAAGAAAAGCGCTCAGGCTGTCGAGCACCTCGCGCCGGCAGAGCGCAAATACCGGCTGAGACCATCCCCCGGATCGTGCCACTGCCAGTTGTGCAGCGTCGTCCTCCAGCGCGGCGCGGAGCCTGGTGACCAGGTCGAGCGGCAGGAAGGGCGAGTCGCAGGGTGCCGTCACCAGCAGGGGCGTGGTGCATGCGCTCAGCCCGGCGTGCAGGCCGGCGAGGGGGCCGGCATAGCCGTCGATGACATCGGCGATGACCGCGTAGCCGAGCGCTGCATAGGATTCGCGGTTCTGATTGGCGTTGATGAGCAGGGTGTCGACTTGCGGCGCCAGGCGTTCGATCGCATGCGCGACCATCAGCTTGCCGCGAAACTGTCGCAGTCCCTTGTCGCCGCCGCCCATGCGACGTGCCAGTCCGCCGGCGAGGATCAGCCCGGTGACCTGGCTCATGCTGCGCGTGGCTTGAAGCGCTGCTGGCCGGTAAACAACAGGTAATGTTTGCCCTGGGCCCGGCCGATCATGGTCATGCCGACCTTCTGGGCGATGGCATGACCCATGCCGGTGAGGCCCGAGCGCGAGACGAGGATCGGGATGCCCATCTGGGCGGTCTTGATGACCATCTCCGAGGTGAGCCGGCCGGTGGTGTAGAAAATCTTGTCGCCGCCTTCCATGCCGTCCAGCCACATCAACCCGGCGATGGCGTCGACGGCATTGTGCCGGCCGACATCCTCGATGAACATCAGGATTTCGCCGTCGGCCGAGGCCAGGGCGCAGCCATGCACCGCACCGGCCTGCTTGTAGATGGATTCGTGGCGGCGGACGTTGTCGAGCAGGGCCGTCAGGGTATCGGCGTCGAGGCGGCCCGCATCGGCCAGCACAATTCGATCGATATCCTCCATCAAGTCGCCAAACATCGTGCCCTGTCCGCAGCCGCTGGTGACGGTGCGGCGCTGCAGCAGTGTGTCGATGTCCTGGTTGGGGTTGCGAGTGGTGACGGCGACCGAGTCGGTTTCCCAATCGACCTGGACCGCAGCAATGTCGTCGATGTCGGTCACCAGGCGCTGGTTGCGCAGGTAGCCCAGCACCAATGCCTCGGGTGCCGCACCCAGGGTCATCAGGGTGACGATTTCGCGCTTGTCGAGGTATAGCGTCAGGGGATGTTCGCCGGCGATCATGGTCGGCACGGCTTCGCCATGCTCATTAACAGCGTCGACGGTGACGGTGGCAGGGCGGGCTGCCTGGGTCAGATGGAGCTTGGGCACGGTTCCTACCCGCCGATGTAGGACATCTCGATTTTGTTCAACGCTGTGCTCGGTGACGTGGTAGCCGCGGCGCGCTGCTCGGAGTAGTTGTCGGCCCGCGCGCTCCACAAGGCACCGAGCGCCGCGCCGATCTCGGCATCGGACCGGCCGCCGCGCAACAATCCGCGCAGGTCATGGCCAGCGGTGGCGAACAGGCAGGTGTATAGCGATCCGTCGGTGGACAGACGGACACGCGTGCAACTGGCGCAAAAAGCCTGGGTCACGGAGGAAATCACTCCGATCTCGCCGCCATCGTCCACGTAGCGCCAGCGTTCCGCCACCTCGCCCGGGTAGTTGGGGCCGACCGCCGCCAAGGGCATCTCAGCGGTGATCAGTTGGACCACTTCGGCGGATGGCACTACTTCATCGAGCTTCCAGCCATTGCTGCTGCCAACGTCCATGTACTCGATGAAGCGCACGATATGTCCGGCAACGCCAGGCGATGAACGGAAGTGGCGCGCCATCGGCAAGATGGCATGGTCGTTGGTGCCGCGCTTGACCACCATGTTGACCTTGAGCGGCCCGAGACCGGCCGCCTCGGCCGCGGCGATCCCCTCCAGCACCTGGGCGACGGGAAAATCGACATCGTTCATCTTGCGGAAGGTCGGATCGTCGAGCGCATCCAGGCTCACGGTGACCCGTTGCAGGCCGGCATCGCGCAGGCTCCGGGCCTTCTTGGCGAGGAGCGACCCGTTGGTGGTGAGTGTCAGTTCGAGGCCGGGAATCGCCGCCAGCATCTCGATCAGGCGTTCAATGTTGCGCCTGAGCAGGGGCTCGCCGCCGGTCAGGCGGATCTTGCTGACGCCGTGGGCGACGAAAATTCGGGCGATGCGGGTGATTTCCTCGAAGGACAACAACTCGTCGCGCGGCAGGAAGGGGTAGTCGCGGCCGAACACGGTTTTCGGCATGCAGTAGGTGCAGCGGAAATTGCAGCGGTCGGTGATGGAAATGCGCAGGTCGCGCATGTATCGGCCGCGCGTGTCGGCGACCGGTCCGTCGCTGGCGACGGGGCGAGGCGTCGCGATCGGTGCGGCACGGCGGGCATCCAGCAAGGGGATCACTCTGTCGTTCATTTTGAGTTAAGCTTGACCGTTCATATTCAACAGACAGAATAATACATGGCGCAAGAGAACTCGGTCATGCTTGCGGTGATTATGGAGCGTAAGACCCTGGACAACAAATGGGCATCCCATCGTTGGGAGGCGATTTCGGTCTTGCCCGATGACGATGCGGCAGCGCGTGCGCCGCGCAGGTATTTCGAGGATAGCGAACGCACGCAATGGCTGGTGCCGGGACTGGAGTTGCGACTCTACAGCGACGAGGCAGAGAATTATCTGCTGAATGTCGGCGCACCGGAACCGCGGGTATTTGTGATGTGGCGGCTTTCAGACGAAGTGGGCGAGCTCGAATTCGCCATGCCACAGAGAGTCACGGTCAGCTATGGTGAAGCGGCCCGCATGATGGATTCGGGCGAGCAGGTCGATGGCGTTCCCTTGCCGGACGATCTGCTGGGCTGGATCGAGGACTTTGCGCGCGGACATTACCGGCCGCCGGAGAAGAAGCAGAAGGGCAAGCGTTACGCCAGCAGCAAGCCCGGGCAGGAATCAAACAGCGCATGACGGAAAACTTCCTGCAGCGCTGGTCACGCCTCAAACGCGATCCGCCGGCATCCAAGACGGAGGCGCCAGCGGCGCCGCGCCCGTCCGCCGGCCTTTCCCCCGGCGCACCGGCCGCGCAACCGTTGCCGGCGCTGGATTCGCTGGAATTTTCCTCGGATTTCACCGCTTTCATGGCGGGTGAGGTCGAGGACGGGCTGCGTCGGGCGGCGCTGCAGAAGCTGTTTCATGCCGAGCATTTCAATGTCATGGACGGCCTCGATGTATATGTCGACGACTACAACACTTTCGAACCCATCGGCGAGGAATTGCTGCGCAATCTTAATCAGGGGCGCGGATTGATCTTCGACGACGAGCAGCCAACCTTGGAGACCACCGCAGCACCTCCTGTCGAGGCGGCACCTTCTCCTGCCGAGACAGTCGTGCCCGATGAACCGCCTGCGAGCCCGGACAGCGTTATGGACAAAAGCTCATGAAGGACATGCGTTACGCGCTATGCAACTGCAATCAAACCGCCGTCCTGGATGACGGCACATTGCGCAAGACGCTGGATTGCTCGGCGCCAATACCCCAAGAACAAATTCGGGCACCAGTACCCCAAGAACAAATTCGGGCACTAGTACCCCAAGAACAAATTCGGGCACTAGTGCCCGCACTTGGGTCTAGGGTGCTGCTCAGCGGCCAGGCGCTGTGCCGGCAGGAAGTGGGCCGGGTGCAAGCGCTGCTGCAGGAGTCGAGCCCGCTGACGATCGGGTGTACCCAGGAGGCGCCGCTCTTCGCCGAACTGGCCGATGCCGCGAAGTTCAGTGCGCCGTTGCGCTTCGTCAACCTGCGCGAGCTAGCCGGCTGGTCGGCGGAAGCGGCTGCCGCCACGCCGAAAATGACCGCGCTGCTGGCACAGGCGAGCCTGCCGGCCCCGGCATCCGTGGCGGCGGTGGCTTTGCGTTCGGAGGGCGCCACACTGATCATCGGTCCCGCCGATGCTGCGCTGGACTGGGCCGAGCGCCTCAAGGACGACCTGGATGTCAGCGTGCTGCTGACCCGCACCGGCGTCGGCGAGTTGCCGTCGAGCCGCGACTACCCGATATTCTCAGGCAGCAAGCCGACCATCAGCGGCCATCTCGGGGCCTTCAAGGTTGATTGGCAGCAGGACAATCCGATCGATCTGGACCGCTGCACGCGTTGCAATGCGTGCATCCGGGCTTGCCCCGAAGCGGCGATCAATCATTCCTACCAGATCGACCTCGACAAATGCCGCGATCACCGTGCCTGTGTCGTTGCCTGTGGGGCAGTCGGGGCGATCGACTTCAATCGCGAGCCGTCCGAGACGATGCGCGGCGAGCGCTACGATCTGATCTTCGACCTCGGCGCGGAGCCGCTGATACGCCTGCCGCACCTGCCTCAGGGATACTTTGCCCCGGGTCGCGATGCGCTGGCGCAATCCGAAGCCGCGCGCGGTCTGCTCAAGTTGGTCGGCGAGTTCGAGCAGCCGCAGTATTTCGAGTACAAGGAAAAGCTCTGCGCGCATGGCCGCAACGAGATCATCGGCTGCAAACGCTGTATCGATGTCTGTTCGACCGGAGCGATCACCAGCGACGACAATCGCGTCAGCTTTGATGCTGCGCTTTGTCAGGGTTGCGGCGGTTGTGCCACGACCTGTCCCAGCGGCGCTGTCCGCCATGCGTATCCGCGCGTATCCGACCTCGGCCGGCGCCTGAAGACCCTGTTGTCAGCCTATCGCGAGGCCGGCGGCGAGGGCGCCTGCCTGCTGTTCCATGATGGTCGGCACGGCCGCCAGCGCCTGCTGCAACTGGGGCGTCACGGCAAGGGCTTGCCGGCGCGAGTGATCCCCTTTGAGGTGCATGACATCGCGGCGACCGGGCTCGATATGCTGCTCGGCGCTCTAGCCTACGGCGCGGCCCAGTGCGTGATCTTCGGTGACCACGAAGTGCCGGATGCCTATCTGGCGACGCTGCGCCAGCAAATCGACATCGGCGCAAGCATCCTTGGCGGCTTCGGATACCCCGGCGAACGCCTGCTGCTCATCGAGACGGGAGATGCCCTGGAAAAGACGCTCTGGTCCTTGCCCGAGGCAGGCGCGGCGGGACCGGCGGCGAGTTTCAATCTGACCGAGGACAAGCGGAGTACGCTGGAATTCGCGATCGATCATTTACGCGCCAATGCGCCCCACTCAGGTTCAGTGCTTCCCCTAGCAATCGCCTTGCCGGCAGGTGCACCGTGGGGTGAGGTGATTGTGGACAAGGACAAGTGCACCTTGTGCCTGGCCTGCGTCGGCGCCTGTCCGGCCAGTGCGCTGCAGGATTCGCCGGAAACGCCACGCCTGAGTTTCATCGAGCGTCTGTGCCTGCAATGCGGTCTGTGCGTGAACACTTGTCCGGAGGACGCGCTGTCCCTCAAGCCGCGCTTGTTGCCGGCCGTCGAGGCCCGCCGCACGCGGGTGCTCAACGAGTCCGAGCCCTTCTGCTGCGTGCGTTGCGGCAAGCCCTTCGGTACCCGGCAGATGATCACCGCCATGCTCGGCCGGCTCGCCGGGCACAGCATGTTTGCCGCTCCCGAGGCCCTGCACCGCCTGCAGATGTGCGCCGACTGCCGCGTTGCCGATATGCTGGAAAACAAGAACGAGATCAATATCCTTCCCAAGTAAACATGAACATCATCCCCGCCGAGGATTTGGCGCGTGCCGACTACTACGCGGTATTGTCGCGCCTGTTCTTCGCTCCGCCCGACGCGACGTTCCTCGCGACCTTGGCTGCCGCCGGCGACGTGGCCGGGCAGGGAGCGTTGCCAGCCGCCTGGAACGCGCTGTGTGCCGAGGCAGGGAATACTCCGGCGGAATCGGCGAAGGAGGAATATGACGCATTGTTCGTCGCCATCGGCAGACCGCAAGTGGTGCTCTATGCTTCCTGGCATCTGACGGGATTCATGATGGAGAAACCGCTGGCGAAGTTACGCGAAGACCTGGCCGCACTGGGCCTTGTTCGCAGTGTGGATATTCTCGAGCCGGAGGATCACTTCGCCGCGCTGATGGACAGCATGCGCCACCTGCTACTCGATAGCGGCCGGAGCGACAGCGATCGTCTTGCGCTGCAACAGAAGTTTTTTTCAAGCCACATAGCGACATGGCACGAAAGTTTGTGCGACGCAATAGTCGAACAGGCGGAAGCCCGCTTGTATCGCCGCGCCGCGGAGTTTGTCAGAGTCTTTTTTGAACTTGAAAAAATCTTGCTCTAGTTATGTTGATGCGCGCATAAATAGGGGGCATACTTTGCCTATAAAGCAATTGACAAGATTGTGACAGGAGGAGAAGTGGCATGACACATTCACGCGATACGAATGCATCCCCTTCCGGAGTTCTCAAGCGCCGGAAATTTCTTCTAAGCGCGGGACTTGGCATCGGCGGCGCGGTCGCTGCCACCGCAGGCGTCAAGGTTTTGGTGCCGGCGGAACCAGCGGCAACCACAGAGGTTCAGCCCGGGAACAAGGGCTATCAGGCCACCGAACATGTGCGGAACTACTACCGCACCGCACGCGTTTAATCGGGAGACTTCCATGTTGATCAAAAAATCTTCGGCGGATTCAGCCCGTCGCGGTCGCTTGTCGCGTTCTGTTCATGGCAACACGGCCGGTTTCTCGGCGCAGCTGCCGGAGGCCATCGATCGCCGGACCTTCCTCAAGCGTTCCGGCATCGGCATCGGTGCGGGCGCCTTTGCCAGCCAGTTGCCGTTCTCGATGATCGACAAGGCGGAGGCCATGGGTTCCGCACCCAAGGGTTCCGATGTCGTCGAAATCAAGCGTACCGTATGTACCCACTGTTCGGTCGGCTGCGCCATCGACGCCGAAGTGAAGAACGGCGTGTGGATCGGCCAGGAACCGGTGTTCGACTCGCCGCTCAATCTTGGCGCGCATTGCGCCAAG
>Ga0208566_1001507_pt1 | contig 13443 bp, 10 predicted proteins | sample PL_2010_150m_FD_184159 | JGI IMG/M metagenome (GOLD analysis project Ga0208566, IMG submission 184159) | Freshwater microbial communities from Powell Lake, British Columbia, Canada to study Microbial Dark Matter (Phase II) - PL_2010_150m... | ecosystem: Environmental > Aquatic > Freshwater >...
GCATTGCCATCTCTATGAAGCGGGTAAGTAGAACGCGCTGATCAGCGCGGTTTTTGCGCGAGCACGATTTTCTTCGCGCCTTGAGTTGCGGTTTTCTTGGTGGTTACGGCGGCTTTCTTGGCGGTCTTGCGCGTTTGGGCGACCTTCACGCCCCCGCCTTTGCGCGTCGCCATAAGCACTGTTTTAGGCGGCGTTTTGGCAACCGTCACCGGCGACGCCGGCAGGTCAGGGAGGTGCGGCACTGCGCCGACGCGGCCCGGCACCAGCAGCGTCGATCCGGGGCCGACGCGGCGCTTGCCGGTGATACTGTTGACCTGTTTCAGTTGCGCGACGCTGATGTGGTGACGCACCGCGACGCGGTCGATGTTGTCACCCGCCTTCAGCTTATAGGCCTGCCACGATACCAGCGGCTGGCCGTGGTGGCTTTCGAGGTTGGAGACGAAGGCGCCGGCCTTGTCGGCGGGCAGCAGCAGCGTCTGCTCGCCGTTGGCGCGGATCACCGGCCGGCTGTAAGCAGGATTGAGCGACACGAATTCCTCGATCGGTACGTCGGCAAGCCTGGCCGCGAGCTTGACGTCGATATGGCGGGTGGTGGTGACCGCGACGAAGTAGGGCCGGTTCGGCACCTCGGCGAGTTCGATGCCGTATCGCGCCGGGTTGGCGATGAGGTTCTTCACCGCCTGCAGCTTGGGTATGTAGTAGCGCGTCTCGAGCGGCATGCTCAGGCTCCGGTAATCCGCCGGCAAGCCATTAGCGAGGTTTTTGGCGATCGCGCGCGATACCGCGCCTTCGCCCCAGTTATAGGCGGCAAGCGCCAAATCCCAGCTGCCGAACATGCCGTAGAGCTTTTCCAGATAATCGAGCGCGGCGTTGGTCGCCGCCATCACATCGCGCCGCCCGTCGTACCAGAAATTCTGTTGCAGCCCGTAGAGCTTGCCGGTCGCGGGGATGAACTGCCAGATGCCTGAGGCATGGGCGCGCGAATAGGCGACCGGGTTATAGGCGCTCTCGATGATAGGCAGCAGCGCGATCTCGGCCGGCATGCCGCGCTTTTCGACTTCCTCGACGATGTGATAGAGGTAGCGGTTGCTGCGCGCGACGGTGCGCTTGATGTAATCGGGGCGGCTGGCGAACCATTCTTCCTGCTCGCGCACCAGCGGGGTCGCGATGTCGGGAAGGCCGAAGCCGTTGCGGATACGCTGCCACAGGCTGGTCGGCACTGTCGTCAAATCCATGAGCGCCGGGACGGGGGATGCCGGCGCGCTGCTAGCGGGGAGCTGTACACTCGGGATGTCGTCGGCGCCCAGGTTTCTTTCAAACGGCGAGCTGGGCGATACAATTGACGCGGGCGGAACATCGTCGGCCGCCGTTGCCGTCCACGCCGCCGGCTGAACAGGCACAATTTCGGCGGCGGACAACAACGGGGAGTGAATGACGAGTCCGGCGGCGATCAGCAGGGCTTTGCGGTAAAGCGGCATCAGCTGAAATTTGTTCTTGTTGGAACGCGGCTATGGTAACCAGCCCGCCGTCGGCGAGTCAAGCTGATTTTCCATGAAAATCAACGTGAAGCGCGTTGTTTTCAACGGAAATTATTTTTCCAGTCACGGATCGTGCCGAGCACGCTGACCGGGTCCTTGAGCGGCCTGCCCGCGTACTGGCTGGCGGCGGCGATCACTCCGGGCTGGTCGCAGCGCAAGAACGGGTTGGCGGCCTTTTCCGCGCCTATCGTCGAAGGCAAAGTCGGCTCATTCCGGGCACGCGATGCGCTCGCTGCCTGCTCCCATTTGGCGAGCTGCGGGTTCGCCGCTTCGGCAGCCTTGGCGAACCGGATATTGGACAGTGTGTACTCGTGGCCGCAGTAGACGCGCGTTGCATCGGGCAGCGCCGCGAGCTTGGCGAGCGAGTCGTGCATCTGCTGCGGCGTGCCTTCGAACAGCCGCCCGCAGCCGCACGCGAACAGCGTGTCGCCGCAGAACAGCATGCCAGCGCCGTAAAACGCGATGTGGCTGCGGGTGTGGCCGGGGATTTCGAACACCGAAAATTCGATCCCGAATTCGGCGAGCGCAAAACGCTCGCCTTCGCGCAGCTGCCGGCTGACGGTCGGAATGCGCTCGTCGCAGGGGCCGTAGACCGGCACCGCGCAGTGGCGCAGCAGCCCGGAGTTGCCGCCGACGTGGTCGGCGTGATGATGGGTGTTGAGGATCGCGGTGAGCCGCAGTTTTTCGGCGCGCAGGTAATCGAGCACCGGGCTCGCCTCGCCCGGATCGACCACCGCGGCGTTGCCGCCGAGGCGCAGCACCCAGATGTAATTGTCCTGAAATGCGCAGACCGGAAAAACGCGGAGTTCGTTCATGTCGGAATCGCTGCTGCGGAATCGTGCACAGGCCGTATCTTTGTTTTAAACTGCCCGCATGTCAATGCCGATCACCACTCAATCAGCGCCGCAATTGCCGGGGGAGTGGTTTACATCGCCGCTCGGGCGTTATCTGCTCGAGTGCGAGCACCGCTATGTCGACCAGGCGGTCGCCGACGTATTCGGTTTCAACGCGTTGCAGCTCGGGCTGCCCGGGCACGATTTTCTGCGCGCGAGCCGCATCCCGTTCAAGTGCAGGATTGCGCCGTCCGGCCCGGTTGCGCTGCGTGCCGATTTTCGTGATCTTCCGATCGCGGGCAATAGCATCGATCTGCTGTTGCTGCCGCACGCGCTCGAATTCAGCGAACATCCGCACCAGATCCTGCGCGAGGTGCAGCGCGTCTTGATGCCCGAAGGCCATGCCGTGATCGCGTGCTTCAATCCGTGGAGCCTGTGGGGACTGCGGCGCGTATTCAGCCGCGCGCGCGACGCTTACCCGTGGCGCGGGCGCTTCATCAACCTGCCGCGGCTCAAGGACTGGCTGGCGCTGCTCGAGCTCGAGATCGTCGCCGGCCGGATGGGTTGCTATCTGCCGCCGTGCGCGCAGGACAAATGGCTCGAGCATTTCCGTTTCATGGAAGCGGCCGGCGACCGGTGGTGGCCGATCGCGGGCGGCGTCTACTTCCTGCATGTCGTGAAGCGCGTGCGCGGCATGCGCGTCATCATGCCGATGTGGCGCGAACAGCTCGCGCGCAAGCGCAACCTCGCGGCGGTGCCCAAGGCGAGCGACAGCGACGAGCCGATCGCCGCGCGCGAATCGATCAATAGCCAATGAGCGAAGTGGTGGAGGTATATACCGACGGCGCCTGCAAGGGCAATCCGGGGCCGGGCGGCTGGGGCGTGCTGCTCAGGTATGGCGTGCGCACGCGCGAGCTGTGCGGCGGCGAAGCGCATACCACCAATAACCGCATGGAGTTGACTGCCGTCATCCGCGCGCTCGAGGCCTTGCGCCGTCAGTGCCGCGTCAAGCTGCACACCGATTCAAAGTACGTGCAGCAGGGCATCACGGCCTGGATACACGACTGGAAAAAGCGCGGCTGGAAAACTTCCGGGAAAAAGCCCGTCAAGAACGAAGACTTGTGGCGCCGGCTCGACGCACTCGCGCAGCAGCACGAGATCGAATGGCTTTGGGTGAAAGGCCACGCCGGCCACGATGGCAACGAACGCGCCGACGAACTCGCTAACCGCGGCGTTGAGCAGGCGCGGAGCGCCTGATCACCAACCACGAACCACGTTTCTATGCGGCAGATCATTCTCGACACCGAAACCACCGGCCTCGATCCCAATTTCGGCCACCGTGTGATCGAACTCGCGGCGGTCGAGATCGTCGACCGGCGCCTGACCGGCAATCATTTCCATCGCTACGTGAACCCCGAGCGCGCGAGTGACGAAGGCGCGCTGCAGGTGCACGGATTGAGCGAGGAATTCCTGCGCGACAAGCCGAAGTTCCGCGACATCGTCAACGAATTGATCGACTTCGTGGGCGGCGCCGAGCTGGTCATCCACAATGCGTCGTTTGACACGGGGTTTCTGAACCGAGAGCTCGATTTGCTCGACTTGAAACCGATCAGTGAATATTGCGCGAACATCGTCGATACGCTGCAAATGGCGCGCGAGCTGCATCCGGGCAAGAAAAACAACCTTAACGCGCTTTGCGAGCGCTACCAGATCGACAACTCGACGCGCACGCTGCATGGTGCGCTGCTCGACGCCAATCTGCTGGCCGCAGTTTATCTCGCGATGACACGCGGCCAGGACAGCCTGATGATGGATGTCGAGCCGACGCCGCAGGCGGTCAACGCAACACGACTGGCCGCCGGCAAGCTCGAACTGATCGTGATTCCCGCCAGCGCCGAAGAGCTTGCCGAGCACGCACAGCAGCTCGCCGAGATCGACCGGGTGAGCAAAGGCGCGTGCGTGTGGAAGAAGCTCGAAACCGCCTGAAAGCGGTTCAAGGTTTCAACGATCAGCGTTTGCTCTCCGCGAGCGCACGCAGCCGCTCGTAGAGCTTGCGCTCTTCGGGCGAGGTTCGTTCCGGCACGTGCACCCGCAGGCGCACGAGCATGTCGCCACGGCGGCGTGCGCCGAAATCCGGCAATCCTTTGCCACGCAGGCGCAGCACGGTGTCCGGCTGCGTGCCTGGCGGCACCGTGACAGTGACCGGATCGCCGCCCAGGGTCGGCACCTTGAGCGCGGTGCCAAGTACCGCGTCGGCAACGCTGATCGCTTCCGTTCGCCACAGTTCGCTCCCAACGCGTTTGAAACGCGAATCCGCTGCGCTGCGCACGATCACGAACAGATCCCCCGGCACGCCTCCGGCGCGCTCGCTTGGCATCCCGTGCCCGGCCACGCGCAGCGCGGAGCCTTCCTCGACGCCAACGGGTATTTTTATCGTCAGCGTTTCCTCGCGCACGACGCGACCGCTTCCTTTGCACTCCGGGCACCGCTGGTCGATCAGGGTGCCTTGCCCGTTGCACGCCGGGCAGGTGGTGATCTGCTGCAGCGTCACGCCCTTCTGCCGCTGGCTTCTGACCTCGCGGCCGCTACCGCCGCATTGGTCGCATTTGCGCGGCGCGGTGCCGGGTTTTGCACCCGAACCGTGGCACATCGGGCAGCTTGCCGGGCGTTCGTAACGCAGCTTTTCCTCGCCGTCCGTGAGCACGCGTTCGAGCGGAACTTCCAGCCCGATTTCGATGTTCTGACCGCGCGGCGGGCCGCTGGCGCGCCGGCGAAAAAACGTGTCGAACAACCCGCCGCCGAAGTCGAAATTGAGGCCGCCGAAGACGTCGTCAAAATTGATCCCGGCAAACAGGTCCTGCGGCGAAAAGCCCGCGACGCCGGCGAAACCGTGCGCGTCGTACTCGGCGCGCTTCTTCGGATCGGAGAGCACCGCGTAAGCTGCGGCAATCTCCTTGAAACGCTCCTCGGCGCCGGGCTCCTTGTTGCGGTCGGGATGATATTGCAGCGCGAGCTTGCGGAAGGCGTCTTTGATCGCTTTGCTGTCGGCGTCGCGCGCGACCCCCAACACCTCGTAATAATCGCGTTGTGCGGGGGTGGCGATGGGGCACCTGCCAGGCGGCGCCAGGGCCTATTTGGTTTCTTTGTATTCGGCGTCGACGACGCGCGCGCGTTGCGCGGTATCAGAGGCGCTGGGCGCTCCGGGTTCGCCACCGGGCCATTTGTGTTCCGCGTAAACACCGCTCTTCGGCGCTGCGGGGCTTTGTGCGTAAATCACGGCGCCGGCTTCCTTCAGCACGCGCCGCAAGGCTTCGGCGCGCTCGGTCGCGAGCGCCGCGTCCTTCTTGCGCAATGCCTCGCGGGTGTCGCGCAGTGCCGAGTCCACGCGCTGGCGCAGGTCCTCAGTGAGCTTGTCGCTGAAGTTGGCGAGGGTTTTTTCCGCCTCGTAGCACAGCGCATCGGCGGTATTGAGTTGTTCCGCCTGTTCGCGCCGTTTGCGGTCGTCTTCCGCGTAACGCTCGGCCGTACTGACCATCCGCTTCTTTTCCTCCTCGGACAGGCGGGTCGAGCCGGTGATACGGAATGATTGCGATTTCCCGGTCGCGGTGTCGCGCGCCGCAACGTTGAGTATGCCATTGGCGTCGATGTCAAATGTCACCTCGACCTTCGGCATGCCGCGCGGCGCCGGCACCAAGCCGTCCAGGTTGAATTCGCCGAGGCTCACGTTGTCGCCGGACATCGGCCGTTCGCCCTGGAACACGTGGATCGTCACACTCGTTTGCAAGTCCGCGGCAGTGGTGAAGGTCTCGCTTTTCTTGACCGGGATGGGCGTGTTGCGGGCGATCAGTGGCGTGGCGATGCCGCCGAGGGTTTCGACGCCGAGGGTGAGCGGCGTGACGTCCACCAGCACGATGCCGCCGACTTCGCCGGCCAGCACACCGGCCTGTATCGCCGCGCCGCAGGCGACGCACTCCATCGGGTCGACGCCCATTTCGGCTTTCCTGCCGAAGATGTCCTCGAAGAAAGTGCGCACGGCCGGCATGCGCGTCGGCCCGCCGACGAATATAATGCGCTGGATGTCGGGCGGCTTCACGCCGGCATCGCGCAAGGCCTGCTCCACGGGCGCGCGGCAACGTTCGATCACCGGCTGCACCACGCGCTCGAGCTCCGTGCGCGTGAGATCCATCTCGAAATGGCGCGGCGTGCCGCTTACCGCGGCGATGTACGGCAGGCTGATGTGCGCGGTGACGTTGTTGGAGAGCTCGATTTTCGCCAGTTCGCCGGCTTCCATCAGGCGCGCCATGGCTTTCGGATCGTTGCGCAGTTCGATCCCGGTTTCGTCGCGGAAGCGGTCGGCCAGGCGATCCAAAATGCGCTGGTTCATGTCGGTTCCGCCAAGATGAGTGTCGCCGCTCGTTGCCTTGACCTCGAACACTCCCTTGCCAAACTCCATGACCGTGACATCGAGCGTGCCGCCGCCGAGATCGATCACCGCAATGCGCAGTTCCTCGCCCAGCCGGTCGAGCCCGTAGGCGAGCGATGCGGCAGTCGGCTCATTGACCAGCCGTGCCACCTCGAGGCCGGCGATGCGGCACGCATCCTTGGTGGCCGAGCGCTGGTTGTCATCGAAATAAGCGGGAACGGTGACCACTGCCTTTTCCACCGGCTCGCCGAGAAACGCCTCGGCATCGCGCTTGACCTTCTGCAGCAAAAATGCCGACAACTGCTCGGGCGAAAACTCGCGGTCACGCAGGCGGATTTTTTCGCGTTGCCCCATCCTGCGCTTGAACGCAGTGGCCGTGCCTTCGGGGTTGGCGCTCGCTTGCCGCCGCGCGGGCTCGCCCACCAGTACCTGGCCGTCGGCGGTTACCGCAACGTAGCTGGGGAAAGCTTTGCCGCCCAGGCTTATCCCTTCCGCGCTGGGAACAATGACGGGCCGCCCGCCGCGCAGTACCGCGGCCGCGGAATTGGACGTGCCGAGATCGATGCCGATGATCGCCATTTCGGTAAACCTTTTTGCAGCGTGTTTGCAACCTGTGGCTGCTGCAATGGCGGGACGCAAAACATTGCTCGAATTGGCAACAACGTTAGCGCGGATCTAATGCTAACGGTTTGACTTAGCGCAAACTTCGGGAAGGGACAGGTTCAGGGGATCTTCGCTGTTACAGCGCGGCGTTAAGCGCCCGGCTGTTCCATCCCCATGTAGGGAAAGGGGAAAAATGCGCTCCGGCGTGACTTAAATCAAGCGGCGGTTCGCCTGCAAGTGGTAAAAAACAATCGGAGCGCGCGATCAAGACCGGACAGTTCGCGGCCCGGTTGAGGTTGCGCAGGTGACAGTTCTGGCGGCTCGCATGCCAGGTGTTGCCGACGCAAATCCAGGAGATAACGATGCCGGCAAAACAGGTTATGTTTCATGACGCCGCCCGCGCCAGGATCGTTGACGGCGTGAACATTCTCGCGGATGCGGTCAAGGTGACCTTGGGTCCGAAAGGCCGCAACGTCATTCTCGAGCGCTCCTATGGGGCTCCTCTGGTGGCCTGTTCCGGCGTCGTGGTCGCGAAGGAGATCGAGCTGAAGGACAAGTTCGAAAACATGGGCGCGCAGATGGTGAAGGAAGTTGCCAGCAAGACTTCCGATGTGGCCGGCGACGGCACCACCACCGCTACCGTGCTGGCGCAGGCCATCGTGCAGGAAGGCATGAAGTACGTAGCGGCCGGAATGAACCCGATGGATCTCAAGCGCGGCATCGACAAGGCGGTCGCAGCTACTGTCGAAGAACTCAGGAGACTTTCGAAGCCCTGCGCGACCAACCGGGAAATCGCCCAGGTGGGCGCCATTTCCGCCAACGCCGATTTATCCATCGGCAACACCATTGCCGAGGCCATGGAGAAGGTTGGAAAAGAAGGCGTGATCACGGTCGAAGACGGCTCCGGCCTGCAGAACGAACTCGAAGTGGTGGAAGGCATGCAGTTCGACCGCGGCTATCTATCGCCTTATTTCATCAACAACGCTGAAAAGCAAAGCGCAGTGCTGGAAGAGCCTTATGTGCTGCTGTGCGACAAGAAAATCTCGAGTATCAACGATCTGCTGCCGGTGCTGGAAGAGGTAGCCAAGACCGGCAAGCCGCTGCTGGTCATTGCCGAGGATGTTGACGGCGAGGCGCTGGCCACGCTGGTGGTCAATCACCTGCGGGGCATACTCAAGAGCTGTGCGGTGAAGGCCCCGGGATTCGGGGACCGCCGCAAGGAGATGCTGGAGGATATCGCCATCCTGACCGGCGGCACAGTGATCGCCGGGGAACTCGGGTTGTCGCTCGAGAAAGCGACCGTCAAGGAGTTTGGCAAGGCAAAGCGCATTGAAGCGGCGAAGGAAGACACCACCATCATTGGCGGTGGCGGGGACCCCGCGAAGATCCAGAACCGGATCAAGCAGATGCGCAAGCAGATCGAGGAAGCCACCAGCGATTACGACAAGGAGAAACTGCAGGAGCGCGTTGCCAAGCTCGCCGGCGGGGTCGCCGTAATCAAGGTAGGCGCTGCCACCGAAATCGCGATGAAAGAGAAGAAAACCCGTATCCAAGACGCGATGCATGCGACCCGCGCCGCGGTCGAAGAAGGCGTCCTGCCGGGCGGCGGCGTGGCGCTGCTGCGGGCGCAGGCGACCATCAAGGAACTCAAGGGCGATAACCACGATCAGGAAGCCGGCATCAAGATCGTGCTGCGGGCACTCGAAGAACCCCTGCGCCAGATTGTAGCCAACGCGGGCGGCGACCCCTCGGTGATACTCGACAAAGTGCTCGAGGGCAAGGGCAATTTCGGTTACAACGCTGCCACCGATGCCTACGGCGATCTCATCGAAATGGGTATCCTCGATCCCACCAAGGTGACCCGCTTTGCCTTGCAAAATGCCGCTTCCATCGCGAGCCTGATTCTTACCGCGGACGTCATGATCGCAGAGTTGCCGGAGAAAGAGGCGGGGCCCGGTGCGATGGGTGGGATGGAGATGTAGCGCCGCCCCCCGTTGTGGGACTCGGATTCCTTTTGATGATATCGGATAGGCCCCGCGCGGAGAAGAAAAGGCTGCTTTGGGTTATCGGGTCGGCGGATCTTTTTCGATCAGACTGCGCTCCGGGGCCAGCGAATGGACAAGCAAACTCAAATTGGCATCTGGTATCTGCTGATTGCGATTCTGAGCGTCATCTGGTTGCGCGATCTCTGGGTCACGACGCAGCAAGTCGAACTGATCCCGTATAGCGAATTCCAGCGCCACCTCAAAGCCGGGGCGGTCAAGGAGATCACGATACAGGGCGGCACGATATTGGGGACGTTCAAGGCGCCAATGGCCGACGGGCGCCAGAAGTTCGTCACCACGCAGGTCGACCCGGCGCTTGCAAAAGAGCTGGACCCGTATGGCGTCAAGTACGGGGCCGTCGTCCAAAGCACCTTCCTTCGCGACCTGCTGTCGTGGGTCGTTCCTGCGGTCGCATTCTTTGCGCTCTGGATGTTCGCGATCAGGCGCATGGCCGGCCAGGGAGGCATGGGCGGCGAGTTTCTTTCCATAGGCAAGAGCAAAGCCAGGGTCTATATGGAGAGCGACACGAAAGTCACGTTTGACGATGTGGCCGGGGTTGACGAGGCCAAGGACGAACTCAAGGAAACAATCGGCTTCCTGAAGGATCCCAAAAGCTTCGGCAGGCTGGGCGGGCGCATCCCGAGAGGGATATTGCTGGTCGGGCCTCCCGGAACGGGGAAGACGCTGCTCGCGCGTGCGGTCGCAGGCGAGGCGGGAGTCCCGTTCTTTTCGATCAACGGTTCGGAATTCGTCGAGATGTTTGTGGGAGTGGGCGCCGCGCGGGTGAGAGACCTCTTCGAGCAAGCGCGAAAAAAAGCACCGGCCATCATCTTTATCGACGAGCTTGATGCGCTCGGACGGGCTCGGGGTGCGTATGGCTGGGGTGGGCATGACGAGAAGGAACAGACCCTTAACCAGCTGCTCGTCGAGATGGACGGCTTCGACCCGAGCGTTGGTCTCGTACTGTTGGCTGCCACGAACCGCCCGGAAATTCTTGATCCGGCACTGTTGCGGGCAGGACGCTTTGACCGGCAAGTGCTGGTCGATAAGCCGGACAAGAAGGGACGGGTCCAGATCCTCGGCGTGCATATCCGCAAGATCCGCCTTGCACCCGGCACCAACACCGAGGAGATCGCTGCGTTGACCCCCGGCTTCACGGGCGCCGACCTGGCCAACCTGGTAAACGAGGCTGCGTTGGTTGCCACGCGTCGCCGAGCAAATGACGTCACTCTCGATGATTTCACGGCGGCCGTTGAACGCATTATTGCGGGCCTCGAAAAGCGCAACCGGATTCTCAATCCCCTCGAACGCAAAACCGTTGCGTATCACGAAATGGGACATGCGCTGGTCGCGATGTCGCTGCCGGGAGTCGATCCGGTGCACAAGGTATCCATCATTCCACGCGGTATCGGGGCACTCGGCTATACGATCCAGCGACCGCTCGAAGACCGCTTCTTGATGACCCGCGACGAACTCGAAAACAAGATGGCAGTTCTGCTCGGCGGCCGGGCGGCGGAACATATCGTGCTGGGGAAGCTCTCGACGGGTGCTGCGGATGACCTCGCGAAAGCGACCGATATCGCGCGTAACATGGTCATGCGCTACGGCATGGATCAAAAGCTGGGACAGGTGACGTATGAAGCCCAGCGCTCGGCGTTTATGCAGGGCCCGACCCTCGCGCAGGAGCGAAGCTACAGCGAAGACACGGCCAGGGAAATTGACGACGCGATTCGGGCGCTGGTGGGAAGTGCGTTCGAGCAGGCGGTCGAGCTGCTCACCAAGCGGCGGCAGGGTCTCGAGAGGGGAGCGGAGTTGCTGTTGAACAAGGAAACGCTGGTCGAAGATGATCTGAAGACGCTGATGGGTCCGGTATGAATGTGCGCCCCTATGTCATCGCGTAATCCGACAAGCTGGATGTGGGCGCGGGCGTGCGATCTGCTCGATGAGGCCGAGCGCATGCACCGGCAGTTTTTCCAGCTGGGTGCGTCCGGACGGACGCGGGCGGTATGGGAGCCGCCGGTCGACGTGTTCGAGGACGAGCGCGAAATCATCATCGTCGTCGCGCTCCCGGGTGTGCCGGCCGGGCGCGTCGAGGTCACGACCGAATCCGGAGCGCTGGTCGTGCGCGCGGAAAGCCGCATCCCGTTCTCCGGTTCGCGCGGCGCAGTGCGGCGGCTCGAGATTCCGTACGGATATTTCGAGCGGCGCATTCGGTTGCCGGAAGTGCGGCTGGAAGCCGGCACGCGCGAATTCATGGACGGCTGTCTGATACTGAGGCTGCGCAAGGCGGGACAGTCATGAACGAAGACACCATCACCCCCATCGATCCGGTCAGTGCCGACGCGGGTGCCCGCGTAGAAACGCCAGTGCCCGGCAGCCTGCCGCAGCAGGAGGGCGCCTCGCGCCCGTTGCCGGACGATGCGTTGATCATCGTGCCGGTGCGCAACGTCGTGTTGTTCCCCGGCGTGGTGGTCCCGCTCACGATCGGCCGCGAGCGCTCGCGCGCGGCGGCACAGGAAGCGGCGCGCCTGCAGCGTCCGCTTGGCGTCCTGTTGCAAAGCAAGCCTGAAGCCGAACTGCCGGGTCCCGACGACCTGCATTGGGTCGGCACCACCGCCAACGTGCTGCGTTACATCACGGCCCCCGACGGTTCACACCACGTGATCTGCCAGGGTGTGAAGCGTTTTCGGGTGCTGCAATTCCTGGACGGCTACCCGTTCACGGCCGCGCACGTGCAGCTCATCGAGCAGGCCGAGCAGATCGACCCGGACATCGAGGGGCGCGCTCTCAACCTCAAGCAGCGCGCGGTCGAAATATTACAGCTGCTGCCGCAGGTTCCCGAAGAGATGGCATCCGCGCTGCAAGGCGTTGAGGGTCCCGCGCGCCTCGCGGACTTCATCGCGGGCCTGATGGACATCGGCGCCGAAGAAAAACAGCAGCTGCTGGAGACTTTCGATCTCAAGGCGCGGCTCGACAGGTTGCTCGAGCTGCTGTCGCACCGCATCGAGGTGCTGAAGGTCTCGCGTGAGATCGACGAGCGCACCAAAGAGTCGATCGACGACAGAAACCGCAAGCACCTGCTGCGCGAGCAGATGCGCACGATCCAGAAGGAACTCGGCGAGGGCGACGAGGGCGTGGCGGAGATCGCCGAGCTAGGGAAGGCCATTACCGACGCGAGGATGCCCGAGGAAGTGGATAAACAGGCGCGCAAGGAACTCAAACGTCTCGAGCGCACGCCCGAAGGGGCCGGCGAGTACTCGATGATACGCGCGTACCTCGACTGGCTGATCGAGCTGCCGTGGGCAGCGGACACCGAAGCGGCGATCGACATCGCGCAAGCGCGGCGCATTCTCGACGAGGACCACTACGGGCTCGAGAAGATCAAGAAACGCATTCTCGAGTTTCTCGCGGTGCGCAAGTTGAATCCGTCGGGCAAGAGCCCGATCCTGTGCTTCACCGGTCCGCCTGGCGTGGGCAAGACTTCGCTCGGCCAGAGTATCGCCAAGGCCACAGGCCGCAAATTCGTGCGCGTGAGCCTGGGCGGCGTGCACGATGAGGCCGAGATCCGCGGCCACCGGCGCACCTACATCGGCTCGCTGCCCGGCAACATCATCCAGAACCTGCGCAAGGCGGAGACGCGCAACTGCGTGATGATGCTCGATGAAGTCGACAAGCTCGGCGCGGGCGGTTTTCATGGCGACCCGTCTTCGGCGCTGCTCGAAGTGCTCGATCCCGAGCAGAATTCGACGTTTCGCGACAACTATCTTGCGGTGCCGTTCGATCTGTCGGGCGTGATGTTCATTTGCACCGCAAACGTGCTCGACACGATACCGGGGCCGCTGCGCGACCGCATGGAGGTGATCCAGCTGCCGGGCTACACGGCGCAGGAAAAGCTGCAGATCGCGCGCCGTTACCTGGTTGCGCGGCAGCTCGTTGCTACCGGGCTCAAGCCGGAGCAATGCGAAATCAGCGACGCCGCACTGACAGCGATCATCGAGGAC
>Ga0208566_1001508_pt1 | contig 13440 bp, 10 predicted proteins | sample PL_2010_150m_FD_184159 | JGI IMG/M metagenome (GOLD analysis project Ga0208566, IMG submission 184159) | Freshwater microbial communities from Powell Lake, British Columbia, Canada to study Microbial Dark Matter (Phase II) - PL_2010_150m... | ecosystem: Environmental > Aquatic > Freshwater >...
GTCCCCCTTCGTTGTTGCTTCCAACCTCCTGAACGGGACGGCCTACTACTGGAGGGTGCGAGCTGTGAATGAAGTTGGATCGGGTCCTTGGGCAGCATCGAGTTTCACGACGTCGGTCGCGCCGCCGGCTGCTCCTGGCGGCTTGAGTGCTTCGCCAACAACGAACGGTGCAGTACTGAGTTGGGGGAACGTGAGCGAAGCGACTTCGTATGTGGTTGAGGTACATGCTGACCCGAGCTTCAATTCACTCAAATGGAGTGGCACGCCGATATCGCCCACAGCAAATGTCAGTGGCTTGTCGGAAGGGACAACCTACTACTGGAGAGTCAAAGGAGTCAATGTTGGCGGATCAAGCGGTTGGGCGACGTCGAGCTTCACCACGACTACCCAACCGGCAGGAGCACCGACGAATCTCAGAGCCACGCCGACAGAGACGGGTGCAGCGTTGAGCTGGGGGAGCGTGAGCGGTGCAATTTCCTATGTCGTCGAAGTTCATGGCGATGCAAACTTCAGTAATCCAAAGTGGAGCGGCACTCCCACTGCAACATTAGCGACCGCCGCTAACCTCTTGAGCGGAGTGACTTACTACTGGCGCGCGCGAACTGTGAGCTCTGGGGGCTCCAGCGGATGGTCAACGTCGAGCTTTACGACACTCACTCCCCCGCCGGGATCGCCGACGAACCTGACCGCATCTCCGGCAACCTCCAGCGCTACGATGCGTTGGGCGAGCGTGGGTGGGGCGACGTCCTACGTTGTTGAGGTCCACGCCGATGTGAACTTCACCTCGCTCAGATGGAGTGACAGCCCGGTCGGTACGTCTGCACTCTCTGTAACCCTTACCAGTGGAACAACATACTACTGGCGGGTCAGGGCCGTCAATTCCTCTGGTTCAAGCGGTTGGGCAACATCAACGTTTACCACGTCGCTTCCAATCCCTCAGGCGCCTACGCTCTCCTCGCCGCCCGATGCAGCAATCAACGCCCCGCGCACGGTCTCCCTGAGTTGGAACGCCGCTGCGACTGCCACATCCTATCGTATCCAGATCGCGACGTCGGCATCATTCGCAACGAACGTCCTCGATACCGCCAATATCACTGGTCTTGGGATTGCGGTTACATTGAACGTCAATACGACGTATTACTGGAGAGTGAGCGCGGTCAACGCGAGTGGTGAGGGCGCCTTCTCAGCGACGCGCAGCTTCACTGTCGTACGGACGACCGCGGTCGAAGGCACGGGCAACAGTATCCCATCAGAGTTCTCGCTGGGCCAAAATTACCCCAATCCATTCAATCCGGCAACGAAGATCGAGTTTTCGCTGCCTGTCTCATCACACGTCCGAATTACCATCTACAATGCTCTGGGCAATCTTGTCGAGATCCTCGCTGATCAGTACTATGCCCCCGGCCGGTACGTGACGACCTTCGAAGCAGCAGGCTTCCCAAGCGGCGTGTATTTCTCTCGCCTCCAGACCCCCGGTTTCGCCGCGACGAAACGCCTGATGCTCGTGAAGTAGCAATCAGCATTCAGCTATCAGCGATCAGCCATTCATTCTGACTCCTTCCAACATTCCATTATTCCGTTATTCCATTACTCCACCACTCCATTTCTCCATCCGCTCATCTACGTATTCCCCATTTCTTATCAATCCGAAATCCCCAATCCGAAATTCCACTCTGCCCCAACCTGAGGCCGCTTCGTCCCACTCCCTTGAGATTTCGTGCGTCGTTCCAATGGTCATTCCATGATTCTGGAACCCTGGCCTGGTGACGTCGTCTAAGGGGAAAAGAGTTGTGAGTCCAAACATTCCAACCATAACAGAAGGAGCGACTACTGTGAAAAGGAAAATAATTCTTGCCATCCTCGCCTTGACTGTGCTGTGTGTGGCCGCTGCTGTTGCTGGTGACCTGAACGCGTTGCAGGAAAAGGAGAAGGCCGGCGCAACGAAGAAAGGATGGCTGGGAGTTGCCATTCAGGATATCACATCGCAGATGGAAAAAGCGATGGATCTCAATTCGAAAGAGGGCGCGCTCGTGAGCAGCGTGGAACAGAAGAGTCCGGCGCAATCTGCAGGGATCAAGGACGGTGACATCATCGTTCAGTTCGGAGCGAAGAATATCGGGGACTCGAATGATCTGCAGAAAGCTGTTGCCGATACGAAACCCGAGAGCAAGGTAACGGTGGTTGTGATGCGGAAGGGGGAAAAGAAAACGCTTGATGTCGTCGTAGGGAAACAGCCTTCAAAATCCAAAATAATAGCTGTGAATCCTCGTGGGACTGGAAATTTTAACGTCTTCCTTGGAGCACAGAACTACCAGGGGATGAGCCTTCGTGAGCTGAATGAGCAGCTCGGCCAATACTTTGGGGCGACCGATGGAGCGGGCGTCCTGGTGTGGGAAGTTGAGAAGGGGAGTGCGGCTGAGAAGGCTGGGGTCAAAGCCGGTGACGTGATCTCGGTGGTCGGGAAGAAAAAGATACGCACCTTGCGTGACGTTTCCAGGGCACTTGGCATCTACGACGAGGGAGAGAAAGCCGAGATTGAGGTCGTGAGAAAGGGAACCCGTCAAACGCTGTCACTCGAGGTCGAAGAAGCCACCGACGAATCAGGGCTCCAATACCATTTCGAAACGCCCTCATTCCCCAGGCACCGCGGGGGAGTCTTCTTCAATGAGGCTCCGTTTGAGATCCAGGTTCCGGAGATAGACCTCGAGAGCCTTCGCCCCCATATGGACCAGCTGAAGATCGAATTGGAACAGATGAAGGGCCGATTGCATGACGAGTCAATCCAGCTCCGGGAGAAGATCGAGAAAGATGTGAAGCCGCATGTGAGGGTGCGGGTACTCCACGGCATTTGAGTTTGTCGCAGACGAGGAGGTTCCCTTCATCTGCCTTACCACCGAGTGATTCTTGTTCAACTGAAAGCCACGGATCTTCTGCGTGGCTTTTTTTATTGTGTCGTTGAGGAAGCGACTCCACAGCATCCAATATTCGTAAATCGATAATCTCCGTTCCGATATTCACGTGGATATCCATTTTGGAACAATGGACGGGAGCAACTGAGCACATCCCTCCGTCGTGTCGGATACAATTCGTCAACGGTAAATTCCCCATTGACAATTCTCCGTTGACAATTGACAATTATCTCTTCCCTTGCCAATGAAGCGAAGTTGGCGTACCTTTGTGCCCCAAAGGTACCCAAGTGGCGATACATTACTCCAAATATGGCCGGGTTTTTGACCTCTTGCCTGAAATGATCCTGATTGTGGACGCCGATCAGGTGATCGTCGACCATAATACTGCTGCCGCAGAGGGAACAGGATTTGCCTCATCGGATCTCTTGCACAGTTCGCTGGATCTCATACTTCCCGCCGAGCAACGAAGAGTCCTGATGAGCATTCTGAAGACGAACTTCAGTGATCAGTCTCTCGAGACGAAGTTTATCCGGTTCGATAAGTCCATTCTGGATGTCCAGATCGATTTGAGGAAACTGTACTCTGCCGAACGCTTTTACTTCGTGCTCATCGCCAAGGATATCACGGAGCAGAAGAAGCGGGAGCTCGACCACCTCAGGTTTTCGAACGTTATTCAGCATACCGTCAATCCCATTCAGATCACCGATGCCAGCGGGAAAATGGTATACGTCAATCCCGCATTCGAGACAGCAAGCGGCTACACGAAAGAAGAGCTCTTGGGAAGGAATCCCAGGATCCTGAACAGCGGCAGGCATTCGAGGGATTTCTGGAAGTCAGTCTGGGAGTATATCTCGCAGCGGAAGGTGTGGGTTGGCGAAATTGAGAATCGGCGAAAGGATGGAAGTCCTTTCCACACGGAACTTGTCATATCACCGATCGTGGATGGAAGCGACCACATCGTGGGTTTCATGGGGGCTCACCGGGACATCACCGAGCAGCGGATTCTCGAGCAGCAACTCGTCCGTTCTCAAAAAATGGAAAGCATAGGAACGCTGGCCGCCGGCATCGCCCACGAGGTGGGAAATCCACTGACCTCGATCTCATCGCTCGTCCAGGTCATCCAGCGCACGACGGCCGATGAGTTCGCAAAGGACAAGCTGGGCCTCATCAAGGACCAGATCAACCGAATCGCGCGGATCATCCGTGACCTGGTCGATTTCTCCCGTCCATCTGCGTACGTCATAAAGCCAACGGATGTAAACAAGGTTGTGCGTGAGGCGTTGAACATCGTTCAGTACGGCAAGAAGGTGAAAGACATCGCCTTTACCCTCGAGCTCGCGGACGACCTGCCCAGCCTCTCGGTCGTTCCGGACCAGCTCGCCCAGGTCTTCATCAACATCCTGATGAACGCTGTTGATTCCCTCGAAGGAAAACCCGGCTCGATCTGGATCCAGTCCCGGTCGAACGCAGAGCATGTCGAAGTGGTGGTTAAGGACACGGGGAAGGGCATTGATCCGGGGGATCGCGAGAAAATCTTCGAGCCGTTCTTCACGACGAAAACTGTTGGACAGGGAACGGGGCTTGGGCTTTGGGTCAGCTATGGAATCGTAGAGAGCTTCGGCGGCGACATCGAATTGGAAAGTGATTTGGGGAGAGGGAGCACATTCAAGATCAAGCTACCGTTAAAAGGAGAGTGAGAGAGTCGATGGCAGAGCGCATACTTGTTGTTGATGATGAACAGATTATTCGCGAATCGCTCGGATTTGTCCTGAAGAAGGAGGGATACCAGGTTGAGGAAGCCCCGAACGGGAAGGAAGCTCTGGCAAAACAGGAAGCCCGTCCGTTTGATGTGGTCATCTCCGATATTGAAATGCCGGAGATGCGCGGGATGGAATTGCTCGAGCACATTACGAAGCGGACGCCGCAGACGTTCGTCATCATGATCACTGCCTTCGCATCGATCGAAACAGCGGTCGCGTCCTTGCGCAAGGGGGCGTATGATTATGTTTTGAAACCGATCGACTTTGACGACATCCTGCACCGGCTCCGGAAGCTGCTGGACCATCGTGCCTTGTCGCTCGAGAACTCTTTGCTCCGCCAGGAGATCAATAGAACGTTTGACTTCGACCAGATTATCGGTCAGAGCCAGAGCATGAAGAGTGTCTTTCAGATCATCAAGACCGTTGCAGAAAGTGACGGTACTGTCCTGATCACCGGAAAAAGCGGTACCGGAAAAGAACTGGTCGCCAGGGCTCTCCACTACAACAGCAAACGGAAGTTGAAGCGATTCGTGGCGATCAATTGCGGTGCAATCGTCGAGACCCTCTTCGAAAGCGAGCTCTTTGGACACAAAAAAGGCTCCTTCACCGGTGCGACAACGGACAAGGAAGGGCTCTTCAAAGTGGCCGATGGCGGGAGCGTCTTCCTCGATGAAGTGAGCGAGATCCCTCTGCACCTTCAGGTCAAGCTCCTTCGGGCCATCGAGCAGAAGGAAGTCATCCCGGTCGGATACACTGACCCGGTCACGATCGACGTGCGGATCATCGCCGCGACAAACAGGGATCTCCGTCTGGAGGTCGAGAACGGAAAATTCAGAGAGGATCTGTTCTATCGGCTCAATGTGGTGGAAATCGATCTCCCGTCATTGGCGGGGAGAAAGGAAGATATTCCGCTCCTGTGTCAGCATTTCCTCGAAGCCTTCAGAAAGCACATGGGTCGACCCATTCAAGGTTTTTCCAACGAAGCCATGAGCGCCATGATGCAGTACCAGTGGAAAGGCGAGGTCCGGGAGCTCGAGAACGTCATTGAGCGAGCTGTGATATTCTGTGACAAAGAGTTCATCGGGCTCGAGCATTTGCCTGACTATTTCCGGCAGATGACCTCGCAGCATTCCTCGTTGCTCGCGGGCGGGCACCAGATGCTCCGGGATGCGGTCAAGGCATTCGAACGAACCTATATCGAACAGGTGCTCGCACAACACGAGCGCAACAAGGAAGCAACAGCCCAGGCACTCGGTGTGAGCCTCTCGTCGCTCTACAGGAAGATGGAAGAGCTCGAAATCCCGACGAGGTGAGGAAAATGCAGCGCGTTGAAAGGCGCCTAATAGTTGCTCTTTGGCAAGCTTTTAGGCCATTTTTCGGCTCTTCTAATCTTTGAGAATCCCATTCCCGCCGCGTTCCCAATAGTGAGCAAATGTACATTCCCCTTTCAATTCTGTTGGCCATTTCTGCGAAAAACTCGCACTTCACCTTTTTTTCCGGTTGGCACGCTCCTTGCACTTTCGCAACGCAGGATAAAGCATCATCCTAGCACCGTGGTTGTTACCCGAATAGTCAACAGGAGGACACAATGGAGCGAGCTAGAATGCAATCGCCAGGATCGTCAGAAGGGCTGGTTGCGGGTAATCTGAAAGATTCCGTACGCACGTATGAACGTGCATTGATCATCGACTCGTTGCGAGTCAATGGTAATGACAAGCGCAAAGTATCCAAACTGCTTGGAATCAGTCTCTCGTCGTTGTACCGGAAGCTGCGTGAGCTTTCGATCGAAGATTTGGAAGAAGGTCACGAAGGCGAGCACGCAACTGAGTTCACTTCTGCCATGAGTTAAGAGTCAGCTGTTCGATTGAGTGATGCGCCGTTGTGCAAGGGGAAAGTTGCAGGCGCATCACGAGTGCAATGGAAGGAGCAGAGCTATGAAACCGGGCTGGTGGGTTTGCCGGAATTCTTGCTGCGATCGCTGTAGGGGGAACCTTGTTGTATCTTCGTCATTTTCGGGGGGATGATCTGGAAGACTTTCATTTCGTTGATGACGATAGTGCATTGAAGAACTTTTGAGCGTTCCCGCCTGAGTCGCCAGCAGATGAATTTGATGGCGTGAACTTTATTTCTGATTCCCGGAATTCACCTCGCCCCAGGGAGGGGCGAGGGTTTGAAATCGAGAATCAGTTCGGGCTCCTGCAATCTTGCGCAGGAGAGGAGAACATATTCACGAAGCAGGGGAAGAACAGAAGTCTGCCCACAGGTGTGCCACGCATTCGCTTGAGAGCATTGCCGCCTGTGGGCTTTTTTTTCCAGATCGCCGGAGGAGCTCTCGCTTGCGCTATCCCATGTGCACGTGCTCCGGCAATGTTTCTGACCCCGTTCGAATTGGCGATTTTCGATCCTGAATGATGGTATTCGACGAACATTAACCGGAGTCCCGAAGCGAGGATCTATGGAAGCGAGCAAGAATCAACTGGCAGAGCACATGGCGGACCTTACCTACGAGCTTCTGGAGAACTGCCAGATCAAGATCGAGCGCACGGCCCACAAACTCAATCTCACCGTAGCCGAGTTCAAGCTGCTTCGCTCGATTCAAGACGGAGAGAAATTGTCAGCTGGGAGTCTCGCAAAGCGACTCGGGCTTTCGAGCAGCCGCATCACGAGGATCATCGATGGACTCGTAAAGAAAGAAATGGTCAGGAAGGATGCGGGAGGCAACGATCGCCGCGTGGTGGATGTTCAACTGACCCCCATCGGAGTGGATACGCGAAACCAGCTCAAGGATATGTACACAAGCGTTCATCGGGATATCATCGATCTCCTGCCTTCCGATGCCGGTGAATCAGTCTTGCTCGCCATGGAAAAACTCCGCGAGGCAACACACGAGTGGGTTAAGCAGTAAGCCGCAGTAAAACCGTTACAAGCGAGAGATTCATTTTCCATCCACTTCGATCTGCCTATCTGTCTCATCTTCCCCTTTTCCATTTTCAACAACCTCCAAATGAGTACCGACTTGATTCGAGTTGGACTTGTCCACTCTTCCGACTGCATGTAATTGCTTTATATCTGACAACTTTTCAGATGTCCTTTTTCTCAATTCTTACCATCGGAATGCCAAAATGCCGTTGGAGGCAAGTGTAATAATTGAGAATGTGGATCCGCCGGACATTGTCGCAAATCTCTCCACTTTCTGCAATTCTGACATAACATTGTACAAGAAATAGTAGGCACACTTCTTGAAATCATTGAACGATCATCGCAGAAGTGGTGCGTCTTTGCTGAATTATTCAGCAGGTGCACAAAAGAAATGTGCAACATGTGTCAATGTTCCTACCATCCATTTTCAAATTGAAAGGGCTCAATCATGAGGCGTTTGCTTTCTGTCTGTGTTCTGCTGCTTATGGTATGCCTTGCGTTTACAGACGCATATTCTCAAGCAGTGGACCTGAAGGTCGTGGCGATGTCTCCCGGTCTCCGGAGCAGCGGCTATCCGAGCTTCTCGTCTCCAGCTGCAGGTACGCCCAATTATGTCTCCACGGGACTCAGGACCGTTGGTAAAGGCATGAAGGTGTACCTGAAGGCCGATACAGTCGGCTCAGGTGCGACAAAAGTAACAACTTATGCATGGACATTTGTGTCCAAGCCGCCAGGATCCACGGCAGCGTTCAGCGATGCAGCAAAGGATTCCGTGACATTTATCCCGGACGTTACAGGTCAGTACATCGTTCAGGTTGCTGTAAACGGCGCCGCGAAGACTCACGTTGACACAATTACGGCCAGCACCTATCGCGGTATCACCACTTTGGTGCAGTCGTGCCCCTGTCATGCCGGCTCTGCCACCTTCCTGAATTCCTACAGCAACTGGAAGACCACGAAGCACGCAACGATCTTCGCGCGTGGGATGACTGGCCAGCTTGAGAATTCAGAAGGCACCCATTACAAAGGTGTGTACACGAAAAGTTGCTTCAAATGTCACACGACCGGATGGGAATCTCTGACGAACAACGGAAACTTTGGCTACCTCGCAAACACAGGTGCCACAGCCACACCGCCAACGTCGTTTGACTCCACGTGGTACAAAGGTCTTCCTTTGGAAGGCGGCGACTACCTGATTCCGTTCCAGGATTCCACGCTCTACAAGAAGCTTTCACCTCAAATGCTGGCGGTTGGCAGCATAGGCTGCGAAAGCTGCCACGGCCCGGCAGATGACCATGCGACGACCGCCGACAAGAAGAAGATCAGTGTTACGGCTGATGCGGGCGTCTGCAACCAGTGCCACGAATCTCCGAAGGGGCATTCGCTTGGATATTTCTGGAGAGGCTCGACACACTCCACCATGAAGACCAGTGCCGCTGAAGCGAGTCGCAATTCGTGCTGGCCATGTCATAACGGAACGGCGTTCATTTCGTTCACGAATGCATGGGCAGCCGGACGAAAGACGACATCTGCTGATTCAGCGAAAGTTGATCCAACTTTTCAATCGATATCGTGCTCAGTCTGCCACGATACACATGGCAGTTCGAACGAACACCTTCTCCGCTACACAAAGATCGATACACTTATCAACGGGTACAAAGTACCCGCGGGTGTAGGTGGATTTGGTCAAATGTGCATGAACTGTCACCGCGCGCGTAACAACTCGGTGACCCAAGTGAAGGGTCAGATGGGAAAATTCGGCGACCGGTTCTATCCGCACTATAGTCCTCAAGCTGATATGTACCTCGGAACCAATGCTTGGGAATTTGGACTCAAGCTTGAAGGACTGAACACGCACGGCGGACTGAAGAATGGCTGCGTTACATGTCATATGTCCGAACGGATGGTTGTGCCGAACTACACGAAGGTTCAATCTGATCACGGCATGTCGATGGCGGAGAATGGCGTTGACAAAGTCGAAGGATGCGTCGAGTGTCACGGTGCTATCAAGTCGTTCAAGGACATCAAAGCGTCATTCGACTACGATGGCGATGGCCAGGTCAAAAGTGCCGTTGAGGAAGTGGCTGGACTAATGGCAAAGCTGAAGGCCAAGTTACCTGTAGATGCGACAGGTGAGCCGGTCACGATGGCGGCGGATTCGATGCTCGTTAGGAACTTCGCTACCACGAACAAGGTGAGCTACTCCACGCTGATCGCGTCGTTGTTCAACTACAATTATGTTTCTCACGACATGAGCCTGGGTATCCACAACACGAAGTACACAGTGGCGATCCTTCGGGCCTCACTCGGATTGGTGACCGGCGTCGAAATGGATCCATTGCCGATTCCCAAAACGTTCGAGCTGAGCCAAAACTATCCGAACCCCTTCAATCCGACGACCGAAATCCGCTTCGACATTCCGAAGTCATCGAGCGTCAAGGTGGTGGTCTATGATATCATGGGCCGGGTGGTCAGGACGCTGGTCGATCAGAAGATGGAAGCCGGTTCACACCGGATTTCATGGAATGGTCGCGATCTGGCTGGCAACACTGTCTCCAGCGGGATTTACTTCTATCACATCAGTGCTGACGGATTCGCAGCCACGAAGAAGATGACCTTGATGAAGTAGCTCTGTTCCAAGCACCAGTCTTAGAAAAGAAGCCCTGGCAGATCTGTCAGGGCTTCTTTTTGTTCTTCAGATCTGCCACCTTGAACCACGATCCTTCACTGACCCGCATCCAGTCCTGTTTCCTTCGCACTTACACTGGTTTCACGAAACCGTTCTTAGACTTGTAGAAATTTGCAGCGACGCAGACATAAAGAGAATTCTTACACAATGCTACAAGGATGCGGGCCATGATGTTGTGCATCTCAACACATATGTCCCATTCCCCTTGTTTCATTGGGGAAAAGCGAACTATTCTTCTTGTCAGAAGTTGGAATGAATGCGAACTCAAGTTGGCAATGATAGGAAACAACAGCCCTTTAATTGCTTGATGTTTGTCAATTTTCGTCAATTCTGGCACTATCTGGGGGGTTCCAATTTGTAGCCTTTGCGGCATAGGAATTGCGGGTTTTCAAGTTCAACAACTTATGGAGCTTTTCACATTGATGTCTTATTATCACGTATTCGGCCCCGCAAAACAGAGCTTATTCGGCAACCTGATTTCTCAATGACGCAGTGCACACCTTTGAGGGAGGTACCATGAAGAGATTTCTACTTGGCTTTATTGTTCTGGCAGCATTGATCTGCATCCTCGCTTTGCCCGTTTTGGCACAGATCCAGACGGCAAAGATCTCCGTGGTTAGTGTCCCGGATCGTTTCAAGGCTGCAAATAAGAACCAATCAACGACCGGCCTGAAATCAGTTGGCGTTGGAAGCCGTGTTGTGCTGGCCCCCATCGTATTCTCAGGCAACGGTGGAAAGTACGCAGACACGCTTCTCACGGTCACGAGTGCGACGTGGACTCTGAAGAGCCCGTACGGCGCGACAAAGACTATCCAGGACACGGCTGCCGGTTTGAATGGCAAGATTGTCTATTTCGTCCCCGACACAGTGGGCGACTGGACCGTGACGATGACGGCAACGACTGCGAAGGGTGCTGCATCGCAAGTGACAACGACAATCGTAGCAGCCAAGTTCATCGGCGCTGGAATCACGATGCAGGCGAACCAGAACGTTCCGAATGGTTGCGCGTGCCATCTTGTGAACACAACCAATTTTACCGATTGGTCAAAGTCGAACCATGCGACGGCTGTGAAGCGCAAGCTCAACGACGCGGCCGGTCACTTCAGCTTCAGCTGCTTCTCCTGCCACTCCGCTGGGTATGATGGACTGACCTCCAGCGGCAACAACGGATTTGATGATGTGGCAGCGGCAGAGAAATTCACAACGGTTTCGAAAAATGCTCCTGGAGTATTTGACTCTCTGACGACCCTTTATCCGAAGTCGATGTCGTTGACCGGGATCCAGTGCGAGAATTGCCATGGTCCAGCGGGTCAGCACACTGCAGCCTTCCCAGTAGCGGGCAACAACAAGTTGGATGAGACGCTCTCATCAAACGTATGCGCCCCGTGTCACTTCTCCTCTGATCGCCATGGAATCGGATATGCATGGTCAGCTTCTGCGCACGCCATTTCGACGACAGAAGGAATCCAGACGCAATACACCGATCGTCCGATTTGCGCACGCTGCCATACCGCCCAGGGCTACATCAATGAAGTAGTCGGTAGTAAAGCCCAGCCGGTTCCGGCTACTGGCGATCTGGTGTATGCCAATCCAATGCCCATCGGATGCTCTACCTGCCATGATCCGCACAATGGCTCAAATGAGATGCAACTGCGTGCAAAGACGATCGGCGATGCTTGCGTCGGTTGCCACATTACGCGCATGAGTAGCCGTGGTTTGCACACTGCACATCAAGGTTCGATGTTGATCGGAACAAACACGGCCTCATTCAGTCTGGATGTCGCGAATGCCTACCTGCTCGCTCCGTCAGGCTCGGTCCAGCAGAACAATGCCGCAGTTGGTACGTGGGGGGGATGGGAACTCCCTGGCTACACATATGAGAACTCCTCGCACAGCGATATCAAGGAGCGATGCGTCGCGTGCCATATGGCGAGTTCTCCTTCATACCTTGCTGCATCTGCATCGAACTTCACAAAAGCCGACACAATGCTGACCAAACTTGGGCGGCATACGTTCAAGGTCGCGTATGAGAATATCGTCGGCCAGGACACGACGACGATTCTGAATCCTACCGGCTGCGACGAGTGCCACGGAACGGTGTCCATCGAATTTGTCGAGTCAACCCAGGCGAAGACCGATAAACTACTTGCAAGCCTGTATGCTGCGTTGCCAAAACGGGATACGATCATCAGTGCAATCAATCCCACCGGTACGCCGATCCTCTTCACCGACACAATCACGTGGCAAAACAATTCAAAGCTTCCTCTGACCTCGAAACGCAAGCTTTCAGTCGTTGAGCGCGCGGCTGCCTACAATCTGCAGTTCGTTCGTAACGATGGTAGCGGTGGCGTGCACAACTACAACTATTCAAAGGGCCTTCTCAACTCCTCGCTCGAGCAGGTGAAGCTCGGCGCCGGAGCGTCCTCAATCTCCTCGATCAAAGACGTGCCGGTTGATAACGGCAAGAAGGTCCAGGTTGTCTGGTCCGCCTTCCCGGCAGAGACGTATAGCTTCAACCAGGTGATCAATTATGGAGTGTGGAGAAAAGATCCGATTCTGCCCAGCCTCAATTCGGTTAAGAAGGCCGGCAGTTTCACGGAAATGATGAGCACAACGAGCCAGGGCGGCCAGGTTGTTCTGGGCGGCAGCGTTTGGTCATACGTTGGCTCAGTCCCTGCATCTGGAATGGCACAGTATTCATTCCTGGCTTCGACACTCTTCGATTCCACGAAAACTTCGGGTCAGCGGTGGACAGTGTTCTATGTCGCCGGCTACACCAAGGACAACCAGGTCATGTATTCAAGCCAGCCCGACAGCGGATACTCGGTGGACAACCTCGCACCTGCAGTTCCAACTGGTTTGAATGCTTCGTTCTCGAAGAACACCGTCACATTGAAGTGGACGGCGAATGTTGAGAGCGACGTGTATCAGTACGCGATCTATCGTGGAACAACATCAACCTTCAACCCGGCGGGTACCACGCCTTTGGCGAAGGTTCGTACACCTCTCTATCAGGATCCGGTTTCTCAGAGCGGTGTGACGTACTACTACAAGGTCTCTGCACTCGATATCGCGGGTAACGAGAGCGGATACACCAGCGTGAGTGTGCTCACAGATGTCCAGAACGGCAGCGGTCTGCCGACGGAATTCGCGTTGAACCAGA
>Ga0208566_1001512_pt1 | contig 13414 bp, 12 predicted proteins | sample PL_2010_150m_FD_184159 | JGI IMG/M metagenome (GOLD analysis project Ga0208566, IMG submission 184159) | Freshwater microbial communities from Powell Lake, British Columbia, Canada to study Microbial Dark Matter (Phase II) - PL_2010_150m... | ecosystem: Environmental > Aquatic > Freshwater >...
AAAATCATCCTGAAGATCGCTTACTCCCCAGGTGGAAACGCCGAATATAAGGTAGCTGTATTTTTCAATATCTGCCAATTCGGTGACATCCACATTGTAAACATCGGCATTTTCGTCACCGAAAGCTTGCCGGATGAGGTCTGCAACTTTTTCCGTGTTACCGGTCGTTGAGCCATAAAATATCCCGATCTTTGCCATCTCTTCCAAAAAATAATACGTTTGTAATCCTTTATTTTCACTGATCTTGCTGAAGCAGAAAGCCAAAAATAGCAAAATTTCGATGAAGAATATCACCCTGAGCGAGAAACTTTTCCAGTCGTAACTTTTTACTTTACCTGAATTTCAGGAGGCGGTCGTTGCCGGGTGGGTGTTCTTCTAAGCTTCTTTTTTTATTATCCGCATTCTTTAAAATAATTATAATTTTGATCCGGAAAAGTCAATATCAGCTACCTTTTTACCTGAATCCATGAAGACCTGTTCTCTGATCAGCGAAATGGTAAAGGCCGTGCAGAAGGAACACAAGGCCGGACACTCCATTGGATTTGTCCCGACCATGGGCGCCTTGCACGAAGGGCATCTTTCACTGGTGGAAGAATCCAGGAAAGCCAACGATATAACGGTTTGCAGTATTTTCGTCAATCCTGCTCAGTTTAACAACAAACAGGATCTCGAAAAATATCCGCGTAACCTGAAGGAAGACCTCAGGCTGCTTCAGTCAGCTGGTTGTGATTATGTTTTTATTCCTGAGGATAAAGAGATCTATCCTGAGGGAACTCCTGCCCTGGATATTAATTTCGGGTCCCTCGATAAAGTACTGGAAGGGAAATTCCGACCCGGACATTTTAAGGGAGTAGCCATTATCGTGAAAAAATTATTTGAAATAATTACTCCCGACCATGCCTATTTCGGCAAGAAGGATTATCAGCAGTTGCTTGTCATCCTTCACCTTGTTTCTGTTCTTGATCTTCCTGTGCAGATCCATGCTTGTCCAACCTTTCGTGAACCCGACGGATTGGCTATGAGCTCGCGCAATTTACGGCTGACGATCGGTGAACGGGAGATGGCCTCCCTGATCTACCAGACCCTCTGCAAGGTGAAAGAAAAATGCGGGCATTTACCGGTGAAAGCGCTCCGGCAGTGGGCAATAAAAAAGATCAGTTCGAACCCCGCTTTTAACGTCGAGTATTTTGAAATCGTGGATAAAAACGACCTTCACGTCCTTGAAAGCTGGAAGGAGAAAGAAAATGCCCTGGCCTGCACCGCCGTTTTTCTTGGAGATGTACGCCTCATCGATAATATGGAACTTTTTTCGTAATTTTGCAGCATGATGCAGATCGAAATATTGAAATCCAAGATCCACAGGGCTACAGTAACCCAGGCGGATATCAATTATGTTGGCAGTATCACCATTGACGAGGACCTTATGAAAGCCGCCAACCTGATCGAATTTGAGAAGGTTCATGTGCTGAACATCAACAATGGGGAACGGATCGAGACCTATGTGATCAAAGGAAAAAAAGGAAGCGGGATCATTTGCCTCAATGGCGCTGCTGCCCGGAAATTTGTGCCCGGAGATATCACGATTATTGCCTCCTATGCCATGATGGATTTTGAAGAGGCGAAAAAATTCAAACCCCGGCTCGTGTTTCCTGACAAGAACAACCGGCTTACGAAGGGTAAAAAACGCAACTAATGGCATTTTTCAACGCTGAATCCACCTCTCTCAGGAGCCAATTCCTCACGCTTATCAAATTCGTTTTTTTCCTGGGATTGGGAATCCTTATCATCTGGTTGTCGATACGGAACCTGACCCTTGCAGAAAAGGATGAGATCATCCATTCTTTCCGTATTGCCAATTATAACTGGGTTTTTCTTGCGATCCTCCTGGGCATTTTAAGTCATGTGCTACGTTCGTTACGCTGGATGATCTTTTTCGAGCCAATGGGGTATCATCCTTCTTTTAAAAATACATTTTATGCCATTATGGTTGGCTATTTTGCCAACATGGCTTTTCCAAGGCTCGGCGAAGTAACCCGATGCGGGATCCTTGCAAAATACGAGAAGATCCCATTCAACAAATCCTTCGGAACGGTGGTCACCGAAAGGGCATTGGACCTGATCATTTTCTTCCTCTTATTCCTTCTGACCATTTTTACCCAGATCGGCACGCTGCGCGATTACCTCAACAACCATGTTTACCCGGGGCTCCAGGGAAAATTTATCCATCCTTTTTCCAATTCCCTTTTCCTTTTCGGAATTGCAGGTTTTTTTGCATTGGTTATCTTTCTTTTTCTTCTTTTCAGGAAAAAGATAAAAAACAGCAAATTTTATCATAAAATTGGTTCGCTGGTCCATGGCTTCTGGGAAGGATTTAAATCCCTCAGCCAGATCCGGAAGCCGGTACTCTTTGTTTTTTATTCCCTGGCCATCTGGTTTCTTTATTTTCTGATGGTCTATGTCTGTTTCTTCTGCTTCGCTTCAACAAGTACCTTGAGCCTGGGCGCCGGCTTATCTTCCCTGGTTCTTGGCACCATCGGGATTATGATCACACCTGGAGGGATCGGACTCTATCCGGCGATTATCCAGGAAACCTTATTGCTTTACGGACTTTCACGCGTAACCGGACTGGCCCTGGGCTGGATTGCCTGGACCGCACAAACTGTCATGATTTTCACTGTCGGGGGTTTATCCCTGATCCTATTGACATTAAATCACGGGCATGAACCCAAGGGGAAACTAAAAATTTGATTCTCACGAATAAAAAACCAGATGAAAAAGCTAGTATTCCTTTCTTCCAAGATCCTTGACCGGGAGCAGTTGAGACGGGCCTGTGCATTATGGAATTTTAAAGAGATGAAAGTGGTTTTCACGAACGGTTGTTTCGATATCCTCCACCTCGGGCATATTGAATATCTGGCAAAAGCTGCAAATTTAGGAGATGTACTGGTGATCGGGATGAATTCCGATCACTCGGTTCACAGGATCAAAGGCGAAAGCCGGCCGATCAATGATGAACATTCTCGTTCGATGGTCCTTGGTTCCCTGGAATTTGTCACGGCTGTAGTTCTTTTCGATGAAGAAACGCCATATGAGCTGATCAAAACCATTCAGCCCGATATACTTGTGAAAGGCAGAGACTATAAAATCAAAGAGATTGTCGGGCATGATATTGTACTGGCAAAAGGCGGAAAAGTCAAGACCATCGAACTTACGCCGGGTTACAGTACTACCGGAATCGAACAAAAGATACTGAAGCTTCATCAATAATTTATTCTTATCTTTCCGCCATGGCAAAAACCAAGACCACTTTTTTCTGCCAGAATTGCGGAGCCCAATCCTCAAAATGGATTGGGAAGTGTCCTTCCTGTGGCGAATGGAATACTTATATCGAAGAAGTTGTTCAGCGAGAAGAAAAAGCCGGTAAATGGCAATCCATGGGCGCATCAGGAAGGGAGCGGAAACCACAGGCCGTTTCAGAGATTTCCTTTGATACCGATCAGCGGATCCATACGCACAATGTGGAACTCAACCGGGTCCTTGGAGGCGGATTGGTACCGGGATCTGTCGTCCTGATCGGAGGAGAGCCGGGAATCGGAAAATCGACGCTGATGCTGCAGGTCGCCCTGAATTGCAAAGGGATAAAAGTGCTCTATATCAGCGGGGAAGAAAGCGAACAACAGATCCGTATGCGGGCGGAACGCATCGGCATCAAAAATACCGATTGTTACATTCTCACGGAAACTTCAACCCAGATCATCTTCCAGCACCTGGAAGAACTCCGTCCCGGTATGGTGATCATCGATTCCATTCAGACCCTTCATACAGACAACATTGATTCTTCTGCCGGAAGCATCTCGCAGATCAAGGAAACAGCAGCAGAAATGCAGCGTTTCTCAAAGATCACCAATATCCCGGTCTTCCTGATCGGTCATATCACCAAAGACGGGAGTCTTGCCGGCCCCAAGATCCTTGAACACATGGTGGATACGGTTTTGAGTTTTGAAGGGGACCGGAATTACGGTTATCGTATCCTACGGGCTGCAAAAAACCGGTTTGGATCCACTTCCGAGTTAGGTATTTATGAAATGCAGGACACCGGACTGAGGGAGGTTTCCAACCCTTCGGAGATCCTTTTATCCCAGCGCGATGAAGATGTAAGCGGAATTGCGATCGCAGCAACCATCGAAGGATTGCGGCCCATGCTGATCGAAACCCAGGCATTGGTTAGCTCTGCCGCCTATGGAACGCCGCAACGGTCATCCACCGGGTTTGACACCAAACGACTGAATATGTTGTTGGCTGTCCTGGAAAAAAGAAGCGGGTTCCGGCTGGCATCCAAAGACGTATTCCTCAACATTGCCGGTGGAATAAAAGTGGATGATCCGGCCATCGATCTTGCCGTTGTCGCAGCGGTTCTCTCATCCAATGAAGATCTGCCCGTTGACTCGAAGACCTGTTTTGCTGCAGAAGTGGGCCTGTCCGGCGAAATCCGCGCCATTAACCGCGTTGACCAACGGATCTCAGAGGCAGAAAAACTGGGTTTTGAACGGATCTTTATCTCCAAATACAACCTCAAAGGCATCGACCCGAAGCGCTTTTCCATCCGGATTATTCCCATAAAAAAAATCACCGACCTTTCTTCTCATCTATTCAGCTGACCGTGAGACATCGCTTTCTTACCGACCGTTCAGAAATGGAAGAAATTATCCGGAAATGCCAGGTCTGTCATATTGCAATGGTTGATCCTGACGGACTGCCATATCTTCTTCCGTTTAATTTTGGCTACGAAAATGGTATCCTTTATTTTCATTCGGACAGGATGGGAAAAAAGATGGGGATCTTAACCAATAATCCCCATGTTTGCGTGGAATTCAGTACCGATTATCTTCTGCGGTTTCAAAGCGAGAAGGTCGGATGTAGCTATACCATGAAATACCGCAGCGTACTTGCTTACGGGAAAGTTGAATTCATCGCAGATCCGGAACAAAAGATACAGATCATGAACATCGTCATGAGAAATTATGCTTCCGGCGAATTCACTTATAACCAACCTTCGATGAACGAAATTACTTGCTGGATCGTCAAAATCGACAAACTGGAAGGGAAAATCAACGGGTACTAGAAAAATCCCTCCTGAGATGGTTGTTTCTTTTAACCTGCTTTCCTTGATTCGGTCATGAACGCCACGAAGGTCTTGGTCACAATATCGAATTGTTCAGTCGTAAATTTTACTGCATTTTCGATTTCATGCTTCTGGCACAATTCGATAAACTGATTAAATGCCTTTACCGGTATGGATCCTTTGGTTAGCGTAAGGATCACTCCCTGAAAAATCGGAATATTCCTTTTAAGGATTTGCTTTGAAAGGTTATAAGTAAATATTAACCCGGCAGGGAAAAAGATCACGTCTGCAAATTGCATCAGAAGATCGATATTTTTTTCCGCATCCTTGGTTTTTTCCATCTCAGCTGTAATGGACTTCAACTGATAATAGGTGATCTCGGTGTACCTCGGGATTGCCCTGTTGAGAAGCTGGACCGTCAGGAACCTCATGATATTATAAAGTTCGATCATTTCCTCCGGGTTGACTTCGCGGACGGTATAACCGGCGAATTTCCGGTGCACCACAAAGCCTTCGCCTTCCAGTATTCTCAAAGCTTCCCTGACAGGAATATGACTGGCCTGGTATTTTTCGGCAATCTCCCGCTCAATGATCTTATCACTTGGCTTTAACTTACCATAGTGGATTTCCTCACGAAGGGCATCTGCAATTTTGTTCGATGTCGTTGTTTCTTTTTTCTTTTTCATGGGTTAGTGTTTGTTTATTTATCCAATCTTAGGGTTTATAATCACTGATGATCGCAATAAAGCCTTTTGTCATCTGTTCAAACTCGTCGACCCAGATTTCGATGGCTTTTTTCGTCTCCTTCTTTTGACAAAGTTCCATGAATTGACGCTGGAACCGGGTCGGAATTGTTCCTTTATAGATCTTCTCAACCATCCCCTGGATAATGGGTATGTTGCGGTTCAGGATCTGCATTGCCAGCTCAAATGAGTATTTCAACCCGGCAGGAGCATAAGCTGTTTCAGCAAACTGTATCAATAAAGAAACCGAATTATCGGTATCTTTTGATTTATCCATTTCCTCGATAAGGGTCCGGAAACGGTGATAGGTCAACTCAGTGTAACGCGGAATCCCCCTGGAAAGAAGCTGGCCGGAGAGGTATGTAATGATGTCGTACAATTCGACCATCTCTTCCGGATTGATCTTGCGTACACTATACCCGGAAAATTTTTTATGAAGGATAAAACCTTCCCCTTCCAGGATCCTTAAAGCCTCCCTGACAGGGATATTGCTGGCATGAAACTGTTCAGCAATGTTCCGCTCAATAATAGCTTCCCCTGCAGCAATTTTTCCGTAATTTATATCCTGCTTAAGGGCTGCTGCGATCTTATTGGTGATGGTTATCGTTTTTTTCTCTTTGGTTGCCATGATAATTTTTGTATTAAATATAACCATTGAAGGCAACACATATCGCTGACCTTCAAATAAACAAATTTAATAATTTAAACGTTATTCCGTAGCTACCGGAGCATTAAAATTCTGCAGCCAAAGTTAATATATTATATACAAATAAAAAATATTAATTTATTTTTTTTGATGAAATAGAAAATTATTCCGTCAAAACAATCTTTTTCCCGGGTATAACCCGATTTTTCAAATTCAGCAGTGATTTATTTTCGGATAGCATAACGCACCAAAATGTATTTTTGTATAAGTATCCAAAGAAGCTTTTTTTAATTATATGTGGGAGAAGATTTCAAAGGAAGGATATGAGGGATTTTTTACCTTTGACTTTATAAATCCTCATCAGGGTTGAAATCCGAAAGGATTAACGACAAGTTGGCCTATTAGGTAATGGGGGTAATTTTTTTATTCATGGGAAAATGATGTTGTGCAGGATTCTGCTGGTAGTTTCTTTTTTCTTATCCTTTCTGCCTGGTAAAAGCCAGGAACAGACACTTGACTATTTCCTTCAGCAGGGAATAAAAAACAGCCCCCTGATCAGGGACCTGAATGGACAGATCCGGTCGAACCGGATCGACAGCCTGCTCATCAAAGCCATGAATAAACCCAGGGTGGAATTCAGGGGCTATGCATCTTATGCGCCAGTAGTCAACAATTTCGGGTACAGTGAGATTCAGACAAACATTGCTAACCTGATCTCGGTGATGAATGTTTCGCAACAACTCTTCAACAAAAAAACAGTGGAAGTAAACCTGCTGAAAACGGGCATTCAAAGGCAATCGTTGGCTAACTCTGTCCGTCTTACCGAGAACAGCCTGAAAAAAGCGATCACCTCAGCGTATCTTGATACATGGTCCACATATTCCGATATCTCCGTTAACCGGGAACTTCTTTCCTTCGCGAAGGAACAGGAAAAGATCCTGAAATCACTTACGGCAAGCGGCATCTACAAACAAACCGATTACCTTTCCTTCATGATCGACCTGCAAGGGCAGGAACTCCAGGTAAGGGAACTAAATCTCCAGTTTCGGAAACAGATTTCGGACTTGTACATCCTTTGCGGAATAAGGGATACGGGTGCATTTTCGCCAGTCAAACCTGAATTGGGGAATCCTCCGCCTGTCAAAAAGGAAGGTTCACCCTTGTTTATGCGCTTTTATCTTGACAGCCTACGGATCACCAATGAAAAAATCCTCATCGATCGCAATTATAAACCTGCGGTCAGTTGGTTTTCGGATGCAGGGCTGATCAACAATGACCCCAAGGTAATTTACCAGAATTTTGGCCTGAGCCTCGGGTTGAATTTTATGTTACCTGTATATGATGGCAACCAACGAAAACTGAATCACCAGAAGCTGAAAAGTGAAGAAGATATCCGGGCCGGATATGCCGAGGCTTTCAAACGGGAATATAATCAGCAATTACAGCAACTGTCTGATGAACTGGACCAGACCCGTGCATTGCTTCCTGCCTTCAGGTCGCAGGCCAGGAATGCGGAACTGCTCGTAAACCAGGAGAAGGAACTGGTAAGCAAAGGATCCGGATCTATCACCGATTATCTGATCGCTGTTAAAAATTACCTGTCGGTGCGGAAAAGCCTCAACCAATACGAGGTCAGGATACTACAGATCAGGAATGAGATCAACTATCTTAAACAATAATGCAGCCTGCCTGCCGCAGGCAGGGAATTTAGAATGCAGAATGAGTATATGATGAAATAAGAATTATGAAAATAAAACAATTTAAGGTTTCAGTACTGCTACCTTTTCTTTTCGTGCTTTCAGGGTGCGGGGGCAGGCAGGAAAATGGGGAGAAGGCAATCCAGGCAAGAGTGCCGGTAACGGTTGAGAACATTCATACGGCCGATGTTGCAGATTACCTTGAACTGAATGCCACCTCCTCATTCCTGGTAAAATCGATGATAAAATCACCCACTGCCGGGTATGTCGAAGAGATCACCGTAACCCAGGGAGATAAGGTGATGAAGAACCAGGTATTGTTCAAACTCCGTACAAAAGAGTCCACTGCCTTGCAAAACGATTCCCTGAATCCCTATTCCTTTTCCGGGTTGATCACGTTGAAAGCCAACCTGGATGGCATTATCCTTTCTGTGGATCATCCCAGGGGGGATTATATCCAGGAAGGAGAACAACTTGCAACGATTGCCGTTCCCTCAAGTTTCGTTTATATCCTTGACGTTCCATATGAATCCGTTTCATTCATCAAGCTATCGACTTCCTGTGAAATTTCACTGCCCGACGGGCACACTCTAAAAGGCAGGATATATTCCCGTTTGCCATCCATAACGCCCGGTTCACAAACCCAGCGGTACATCATCCATCCGGTTGAGACGCAAAATATGCCGGAAAACCTGATCGCAAAGATCCGGATCTTAAAGCGGGTCATTCCAAAAGCAGTCCTGTTAAATAAATCCTGTATCCTTGCCGACGAGGTGATGCAACATTTCTGGGTGATGAAACTGGTGAGCGATTCTGTTGCGGTAAAAATCCCTGTGACGACCGGGTTAAGCAGCGGAAATGACATCGAGATCACTTCACCGGCTTTTTCCTCTATAGATCTGTTTCTTTCGTCAGGCAACTATGGATTGGGAGATACAGCGAAAGTGATTATTACGAAGAAAATGATTTCCAAATAAACTTTTTATCTGCCGATGCTATGCCGGAACACCACTATTACCGGATCTTTCACAAGCCCATTCTTTTCGTCGTGCTGATGGCGTTACTGGTAGGACTTTACTCCTACCACCGGATGCAGACATCACTTTTCCCCGATGTGGTTTTTCCAAAGATCACAGTGATTGCAGATAACGGTGAGCAGCCGGTGGACAAGATGATGATCACGGTGACAAAACCGCTCGAGATCGCGATCAAAAGGGTGAACGGGATCAAGATGGTACGAAGCAGCACCAACCGTGGCAGCTGTACGATCGAAGCATTCTTTACCTGGAACATTGATATCCAGGATACGAAGACACAACTCGAATCACGGATTGCAGAGATCAAGAACCAGCTTCCTTCAACGGTAAATATTGTGGTGGAAGCTATGGGCCAGAATATCTACCCGGTCATCGGCTATACCTTAGAAAGCAATTCATTCGGCCAGGTTGAACTGAAGAAAAATGCGTTGTACCTGGTACGACCGCAATTTTCGATGGTTCCCGGTGTTTCCAACGTAATCGTAAGGGGCGGACGAACCAAGGAATTTGTGATTGCCCCGCATTCCCAACTGATGATCGCACTCGGGATCACTCCCCAACAGATCACGACATCGCTTGGCAATACCAATTTTGTGGAGTCGAACGGACTTTTGTCAGATTACCACAGGCTGTATCTCTCCCTCACCGATTCGAGGATAAAAACCCTGGAAGAGCTGAAAAAAGTGGTCGTCCGGAATGACGGGCACCGCGTTATTCTTTTGTCTGATATTGCTGCGATCGATATTCAGGAACAACAGGAATTCATCCGGATCAATGCCAATGGCCATGATGCCGTGATTATCGACCTGGTCAAACAAAAAGGTGTGAACCTGATCGATTTTGCAGAAAATGTTAAACAGAAAGCAAAAGAAATACAGCAGCAACTCCCGCAGGGGGTGTACCTTAAACCCTATTATGACCAGTCGGTTTTTGTTTCAAATTCCATTGACAGTGTTCTGGAATGCATTTATATAGGCCTGATTCTTTCGATCCTGGTTGTGATCCTGTTTCTCCGTTCGTTCCGGGCCAGCATTAGTGTTATCCTCATCATCCCGGTAACGCTGGCTTTGACATTTTCGGTGCTATACCTGTTTGGCATCACCCTGAACATCATGTCGCTCGGGGCCATCGCTGCATCGATCGGCCTTATCATCGACGATGCCATCGTTGTGATCGAGCAGATCCATCGTATCCATGAGGAACAACCGGATAAAGACAAACATACGGTTGTTAAGGAAGCCATTCATGGAATTTTCCCTGCCATGGTCGGTTCATCGCTGAGTACCATTGTCATTTTCTTCCCTTTCGTCCTGATGAGTGGGGTTGCCGGCAGTTTCTTCAAGGAGCTTTCACTGACGATGGAGATCACCCTGGTTTGTTCCTTTCTTTCAACCTGGCTCGGATTGCCGGCCCTTCACCTGTTGTTCGGGTACAAGCCCAACCGGAAATTCTCGTTCCTGGCAAGGAAGTCCATTTCAGAAGATAAATCCCGGCCATACTGGTTGATCTGGTTTTTTGATAAGCCTGTTTTTGCCATTGTTTTCGTGCTGGTGCTTGCGATTTCATCAGTTTTCCTGATCAATCAACTGAAAACGGGGTTTCTTCCGGTTCTCGATGAAGGTACAATCGTGCTGGATTATTTATCGCCCCCCGGAACCTCCCTGGATGCATCCGATGCCATTCTCCGGGAGATTGATACTGTGGTGATGAAACATCCGGATGTTTCGACCTACATGCGGCGTACCGGGATCAATATGGCTTCCAGCATCAGCATGGCATCCGGGGTTATCCCGCCAAATGAAGGCGATTACCTCATCCAGCTGAAAAAGGGTACCCATAAGAAAACAGAAGAGGTGATATCGGAATTACGGCAGCAGGTGACATCAAAAGAACCAGCGTTGAACATTGAATTCGGGCAGCGTATTGCCGATCTGCTCGGCGACCTGATCGGCAGGCCGCAGCCTGTTGAGATCAAGATCTTCGGGGACGATCTTTCGCAATTAAGGTTGCTGGCGTATAAAACGAAAGCCTTATTGAGTAAGATTCCTGGTGTTGCAGATGTTCAAAGCGGCATCATCGTTGACGGTCCTACGATCACCATCATTCCGGACCCTTCCAAACTGGCGCAATTCAACCTCTTCCCTGCCGACTTTCAAACGCAGATCAAAGCTTGCAATGAAGGCGTGGAAGTTGGCCAGGTGCAAGAAGGTGAACAGATGATCCGGATCCTGATGCGGTTTATCAATGTTAAGGCGAACAACCTTGAAAGGATTAAAAAGCAGCTGATCTTTGCTCCTGACGGAATTTCCCGTCCGCTTGAATATTTTGCAAATGTTGAATTGTCAGCCGGTGACCCGGACATCACCCGTGAAGACCTGAAATCAAATGTGGTGGTGACAGCACGCCTGGAGAACAGGGACCTGGGGAGTGCGATCTCCGAAATAAAAGCCGTGATCGGGAAGAACCTTCCTCTTCCATCGGGGGCATATATCGTTTTCGGTGGAACCTATGCCGAACAGCAGTCTTCGTTCCGGGAATTGCTGATGATCCTGATCTCTGCGATATTGCTGGTCTTTGCCATATTGTTATTCCTGTTCAGGAAGCTGAAGATTACCTTCCTGGTCATCTTCATTTCCATCATCGGGATCGGGGGCAGCATCTGGGCGTTATTCCTTTCAGGGATTCAGCTGAATGTGGCCAGCTATACCGGAATTATCATGATTGTTGGGATCATCGCGGAAAATGCTATTTTTACCGTCAACCAGTTTTTAACCACCTTAAAAATAACCGGTAATGTAGATCTCTCGATCAGGTATGCAATTTCCGTGCGGATCCGTCCGAATTTAATGACGGCCATCGGTGCTATCCTTGCGCTTTCTCCCTTGGCGCTGGGCCTTGGCATCGGGGCCCAGATGCAGCAACCTCTTGCCATCGCGGTGATCGGGGGTTTTATCGTCGCTATACCCCTGCTGTTGTTTGTCTTCCCGACTTTTTTACGGTTGTTATACAAAAAATCCCTGAAAAACATTATCATATCAGATTAATTTGTATTTTTACCTGATCTTCCTATTATTAATATATCAAATTATACATATGAAAAAGCTATTCCCATTGCTCATGATTTTAATGCTGATGTGCTTGGTTTCATTTTCCCAGAACGCTGAAACAACTGCAAAAACAAGTACCAAGACTTCCCAGACGACACTCTATAATGATTTCTATGCCGGGTATGGGGCACTTTCGATCTTCTATTTCACGGGAAGGATGGCTCACAGCTCGGATTATCCCACCAAAACGGCGCCTAACGCAAAATTTACTGAACCACAGTCGGTCGGAACTTTTTTAATTGGTTATTCCAGGTCCCTTAACAGAGTAATTTCAATGGGAATTATGTTCGGATACCAGAATTTCCATTATACAGGAAAAGGGCGTCTTACATTAAACGGAAATGATTCTGCAATTTCTTTAATCGCCGATGACAGGCTGGTCACAGGTATCGCAAGAGTTACCTTCTGTTACCTTAGCAAACCGTATCTCCGCATGTATTCCGGAATCGGGATCGGGCTCACCATTGATTTCGGAAGAGTAACTGTTAATGGAGAACCTACTTCTGAGCGTAAGTTGTGGCCGGGAGGCGAACTTACTTTGATGGGACTAAGGTTTGGCCGGGCCTTTGGAGGATTTCTTGAATTCGGGTTCGGCTCTTATGGAATTCTGAATGCCGGGCTGAGCTACAAATTCTCGGATTAAGGATTTAGCCGCTTACAGATATTGTTTCCTTTGGTTGATACTATTTACGGTCCATTGCGCTGATTTTCCGAACAGAAAACCAACCAAGCCACCTGCAATCCATCCAGCAAGAATATCGCCCGGGTAATGAACCCCCAGATAAATCCGGGTATACGATGTCATCAGTGACCAAAGTATGGCCGGGATTGTAACATACCAGTATTTCCGGCCCAGGAGGATGAACATTAAAACAACCACAGAGGAAGTATTGGAGGCATGAGCCGAATAGAAGCCATAGGTCCCGCCCTTGTAAGCTTCAACGATGTGAACCATCAGTCCCGGCTGATTGGAAGGCCTCAGCCTTTGGACCGTATCTTTTACCACGTTCGACAACTGGTCGCTGACCATGATCATTAATGCTGCAAACACCAGGATCATCA
>Ga0208566_1001514_pt1 | contig 13399 bp, 9 predicted proteins | sample PL_2010_150m_FD_184159 | JGI IMG/M metagenome (GOLD analysis project Ga0208566, IMG submission 184159) | Freshwater microbial communities from Powell Lake, British Columbia, Canada to study Microbial Dark Matter (Phase II) - PL_2010_150m... | ecosystem: Environmental > Aquatic > Freshwater > Lake...
ATATCGGCACATTCCGCCTGGTGACGGTGGTGGAACATCTGCGCGCCAGCATCGAGGCGCTCGGCGGCGAGATCCGCTTTCGCGCCCGGGTCGAGGACGTCCTCATCGAGCAAGGACAGGTGCGCGGGGTGGTGCTCGAAGGCGGCGAACGGATCGCCACCGCGCATGTGGTGCTGGCCGTCGGCCACAGCGCCCGCGACACCTTCCGCATGCTCCAGCGGCGCGGCGTTTTCATCGAGGCCAAGCCTTTCTCGATCGGGGTGCGCATCGAGCATCCGCAATCGCTGATCGACAGGGCGCGCTTCGGCAAATTCGCCGGCCATCCGCTGCTCGGCGCGGCCGACTACAAACTGGTGCATCACTGCGCCAACGGTCGCTCGGTCTACAGCTTCTGCATGTGCCCCGGCGGCACCGTGGTGGCGGCGGCGTCCGAACTGGGCGGCGTGGTCACCAACGGCATGAGCCAGTATTCGCGCAACGAGCGCAATGCCAACAGCGGCATCGTGGTCGGCATCACTCCCGCCGACTATCCCGGCGACGCGCTGGCCGGCATGGCATACCAGCGCCACTGGGAGGAACGCGCTTTCACGGCGGGCGGCGGCACCTACGCCGCTCCGACGCAGCGCGTCGGCGATTTCCTGGCCGGCCGCCCGTCAACCGCACCGGGCGCCGTGATCCCCTCCTATACGCCCGGCGTGTGTTGGACCGACCTGTCCGCCTGCCTGCCCGACTATGTGGTCGCGGCGATTCGCCAAGCGCTGCCGGCCTTCGACCGGAAGATCAGAGGATTCGCCATGGACGATGCGGTGCTGACGGGGGTCGAGACCCGCACGTCTTCGCCGATCCGCATCAAGCGTGGCAACGACTTGCAAAGCATCAGCACCCGCGGTCTCTACCCGGCGGGAGAAGGTGCCGGGTATGCCGGCGGGATTCTGTCCGCGGCGGTGGATGGCATCAAGGCCGCGGAAGCGCTGGCCCTGGTCATGCAAGTCGGGAGACCTTGATTTATGTGCAGCCGCAATTGATGGTCCGCATGTTGGCCTTGGCGGACGTCTACCGGGATCTCCGGTTTCGCCGCGCATGTCGGCATAGCGCCGCGTTAGCCTTCATTCCCTCGGGGCTTTGACCGAAGTCAATACCGGCCCGCTCGATCTGCCCTACGCTGCCAAGACACTGTCATTGAAGTGGGTATGTCACCCGCTTCCCAGACGGTGCGCGGAAGAGCGTTTCTTGGGTTTCTCTGTCAGCAATTCAACTGCAATGACGAGCGCCTCCGAGGCGCAAGTTGATTACATCCTGAGTGGAGAGACCTCATGCAAACATTGATCAGAGTACTGATCCTCGGTGTCACATTGGCGGCATTCGCATCGAATGCCGTCGCGCTGACGTTCTCCGCCAATTTGTCGCCATCGCACACCACCGAATATTTCCAATTTACCCTTTCGGCGGACAGCGCGGTCACGGTGGTCAATACTCCGACAGGAACGCTGGGAACTTCAAACTCGGGTGTCACGATTACCAAGTCTGACCAATCCACCGTGGTTGTTAGCACGGGCGTCACTGCTGGATATAGCAACGGCCCCTATGCCCTGAAGGCTGGCACCTACTACCTGAAACTATCGAGCGACGGAGCGGCAATCAGCACGGGCACCATGTCGTCAACCCTTACGATTACCGCCAATCCGCTGGCCAATGATGCCGAACCCAATGATACCGCGCAGACTGCGTCGCCTATGTCGATCAACACCAACGTAACCGGACACCTGGGCTATTTCGACAGCAACACAGGGGCGTCTTACGATACGTCGGACTACTGGGCTGTCACCCTCCCCGCGGACGGTTATCTGAATATCACGTTACAAATGGATGCTACGTTAACTCAGGCTATTGCCGACATGACCTGGGATGGCTATAACCCCGGTGACCTGATCAGGGCCGGCATCCACTACATCCAAGTTCATTACCCCACTGGCTATGGCGCGTATACGCTGCGTGCCGACTTCACTCCCGTGGCATCCGCGACTTCGACGACAACGACGACGTCAAGCACCACCACATCGACAATTCCTCAACCGCCGTCGGCTTCCATAAGTGCGTTGGGTCCGCTCACCGCGCAGACCTTGACGCTCCAGAACATTCAGATCCCCAGCGCCGATCTGTCGAGAGGCGTCTCGGTTTATATCGTGGCGGTGTTGGGCAATACGGTGATTACCTTCGGGCCCAATGGATGGACCACGCAAATCCTGGCCTACCAGGCCGGAGTCACCACCGCGCCCGGCCCGGTCACCCTGGTCAGCAACCTCGACTTGTCGGGCGCCATCGGTGTCACGTTTTATCTGGCCTACGGCAACGGTATTGGCGAAGCCGCAATGAGCGACATGCTGGAGAAGCAGAAGTTCGCGCAGTTGTACACCATTGCCGCCACCGGCGGCAGCTCCAACCTTCAGGATCTCACTCTCTGGAACATTTATGGCAGCGGGCACATGCAGGGAACTGCAATGGAGTTTGGGGACGAGATCGGCGGCGACTTCCGGGACGAGGACGGCGACGGAAATCCCGCGAACATCTGGAGCACCGGCTCGGTATCCGATAGCACCGGATTCGGCTTTGACATTGATTGGGCGGTATCGAAGGGAACATTCACTGCGCCGTTCTCTGTGCTCTGGAACGGCTGTTTGTCATACGGTGGCCCCAACAACAGGTTTGTCCTGGGACGCAAGAACTCCGCCTTCACCAACAAGGCGAACTCCCCCGATCCGCTGCCGCAGGAAATCTACATGGAATATCAATCGGGCAGTGCCAGCACGGCTTCACTGGTAGTCGGATTAACCACCGGAGCAACGGTGAGCGTCGCGAACCTCACGACCACCAATGTAACGCCAGGGACCAGCGTAGCGGGCAGAACCTCTTACGACTACCAGGCGATCTGCGGCGACTTCAAGTTGGAGTGGCGCAATCAGACAGTTACATCGTACTTCAACGGCTCAAAGATTGGCGACTTGCCATACGCATCGGGCTATGGGGAGCCCTTTGGAATGGCCTTCCGTTCCTTCGCGAACCCGATCAAGGTGAATAGCTTTGGGGTGACTCAGCCGTAAGGATAATGCGATCTGTTGAGGGTTGAATTTATGGCCGGTGACCTGCACATTGCTGCCGTTCTTTTAGTCGATTTCCACACAGGTCGAAGGCCCGCTTGTGGCCGACTACTGTCGCTCGACCAGCAATGATGAAGGCAAAATGGCCTAGAGGACTGCGATGACTTCGTCGTGTTCGATTGATTGCAATTTCAATCGTAATACGCTGATTTCGGAAGTTTGCCCGCCTCGCCGCACCGCCGGCTAACGGTAAAAGCAGGCTGCACACACGCTGCGGTATTGCACTGCCCCGATCTGCACCTGTGCCCCGCTTCTCTGCCGCATGCCATCCGGCCCAAGCCGGATATTCATGGTGGCTTTTCTGGAGCACGAACAGATCGATTTCAGCTCCTCGAGTTCATCGGCGAGTGCCAGCAGCATGGCGCTTCCCTCAAACGGCCGCCCCGTGAAGTCGGTCCTCAGGCCGTAGCAGATCACCGCCACATTCTGCAGGTTGGCATAACGATGCAACTGCTCGACTTGCGCTGCCGTGAGGAACTGTGCCTCATCCACAAGGATCGCGCCGTGGCCCAGACCAAGCCGGTGCTCATCGAAAACCGTATCTTTGTCGAACACATCTGCCGCGCGCGACAGACCGATCCGTGAGGCGATTTTCCCCTGACCGGACCGGTCATCGAAGGCACAGGTAAACAGTCTGACCGACAGCCCGCGTTCTTCGTAGTTGTGGGCTACCGCCAATAGGGCAACGCTCTTGCCTGACGACATTGCGGCGTACTTGAAGAATAGTTTCTTTGCCATGCCTACCCCTTGTGTGCCGCCGACTCACCGTGCCGATGGTGTTACGCCGATTTGAGCGGTTCGAAAGCGTGAACCTGCGCTGCTGCCATCGACGCATTCTAAAACAACCGATCTTCAACGGTAACGGCGCAAATACCAGGATTCGAAGAACTTCTTGGCGCTGTGCATCACTGCCATGGGCGGCAGCGATTGATTGCCTCCCTCGGTTCGGCGCACCAGCATCCCGGCGTCGAGCGAGTCCACGACACAGAGCAGTTCAACCTTGAAAGTCTTGTTGGGGGATCGTCCGTCGAATTCGGCCAGCAGATTTTCCGCCGCCGCTTCGGCCTGGAGGTCGGCCATATGCGCCTGTTTCGGCATCCAGTCCGGGCCCGGAAAACTGCCGGCGTCACCGGCGACGTAGATGCGCTCCCGGCCCTCGACGCGGCACAGCGCGTCGGCCTTGAGGAGCCCGCCGGGAGAGCGCGGCAGATCGGTGTTGTCAAACCACGCATTACCGGTCAGGCCCGGCATGAAGATAATGACGTCGGCCGGGACGTCACCCCCTGCGGTCTTCACCAGCCCGGTTTCGAAGCCTGTGAGCTTGTGGCCGAGATGGGTGGCGATGTCGCGTCGCTGCATTTCCGTCATCAGGCGTGTCACGGCTTTCTCGCCAAGGCGGTTGCCCGGCCTCGGCATGGGATTGAAGAACACCAGCTTGATCTTGTCGCGCCGCCCCTCGCGTCGCAACTGCGTGTCCAGACCGAAGGCGAATTCAAACATCGGTCCGCCGCGCATGGCGGTGGGCTCATTCGGGTTTCCGGCGAAGCCCAGTGCGATGGTTCCGCTGTCCAGGCCGCGTACCCGGTCGCGGATCTGCTCCGCGGCGGCGATCCCCTCGCACGGCGTGATGGCGTGCTCGATTCCCGGCAGCTTCTTGATGAAACGCCCGCCGCAGGCGATGATCAGGCCGTCGTTGTCCACCGTGCCATTGTCGGTGGCCACCGTTCTGCCGGCATTCTCCAGCCCGGTGGCTGCGCCGGCATGGAAGCGGATATCGTTCTTCGTGAAAAAGCGTTCCAGCGGAATCACCAGATCACTGGCCTGACGCAGCCCGGATGGGATCCAGATGAGGCTCGGCAGGAAGATCAACTCCGGCCGCGGGCCGATCATCGTGATGACGCTCTGCCGGTCGGATTTGCGTAGGCTTGTCGCCGCCGCAAGCGCGGCGAATCCGGTGCCGATAATCGTGATTCGTTTCATGGGAGTTCCCGTTGATGGAGTTTCGATCAGCCGGTCGGTTCACCCGCTTCGACCGCCAAGTTGGTTCATTCCGCCGCGCCGAGTACCACATTGCTCGGCGCGGACCAAGCAGTTCCTTGCCTCAATACTGAACCCCCAGCGCCTCGCAGAGGAATTTCATCAAGGGCGCGGCCGCGGCAAAGCGCGCGCCGGCCAGCTTGACCAGTCCGGGTCCGGTGACCTCCGCCGCGGACAGGGAGGCGAGGGCGATGAAATCCTTGCGCTTCAGATCCTCCAGCGCCCGATGATCGGCGGCGTAGCCGCGCGGCGGCCGCGTCAGGCTGTCGCCGGCGAGCGACCAGTGGGTCGCGAACTTCTGCTCGTCGCGCACGTCAAACCAGCGTTTGGACTGCGCGGCGATGAGGTCGCGGATCCGGCCCAGCGCATCGGCCTCGGGATGCCAGCAGCCCGCGCCGAGAAAGCACTCGTCGTTGGCCACATGCAAGTAGAATCCCGGGGCATGCACGTCCTTGCCCAGCGCGTGCCGAAACTGGATGCCGATGTTGGTCTTGTACGGCGTCTTGTCGCGCGAGAAGCGCGTGTCACGGAACACCCGCATCAGCGAGCCGCCCATCTTACGCGGCTCGGCCCGGAAGCCGGGTGCGATCGTTTCCAGCACGGGACCCATCGCCGTGATGAACTCCAGCGCCGGCTCGCGCACCAGGGATTCATAATGCGGCTTGTTGGCCTCGAACCACGCCCGGTTGTTGTTGGCGGCCAGTTCGTCGAGGAAGTTGAAGGTGGCTTTGGTGAACATCGTGATCTCCTGTTCCGGCGTTGCAACGCTCCTGCCTGTTGCCGCGTTATGATAGAACCTTCCGCCCGTCAGCGCACAGGCCGCCTGTCCGGCCCCGTTCCGCCATTCACAAATGACCGCACTAGCCGTTTCCGATTCCTCCAATCCGTCGCCCGCCCGCAAACTGGCGCCCCTCGCCCGCCTGGGCCGCTTCCTGCGGCCTTATCGGGGCCGGCTGGCGCTGGCCTTCGTCGCGCTCAGCATAGCTGCTGCCGCCTCGCTGGTGTTGCCGGTCGCCGTGCGGCAGATGATCGACCTGGGCTTTTCGCGCGCCAATGCCGAACACATCGACCGCTATTTCCTGTTCCTGTTCGTGGTGGCGGTGGTACTCGGCCTGTTCGTCGCGGTGCGCTTCTATATGGTGTCGTGGCTCGGCGAACGGGTGGTGGCGGACATTCGCAGCGCCGTGTACCGCCACGTCATCGGCATGAGTCCGGCCTTCTTCGAAGTGACCCGCACCGGCGAGGTGCTGTCGCGTCTCACCACCGATACCACGCTGATCCAGGTGGTGGTCGGCACCAGCATGTCGATGGCCTTGCGCAGCGCGCTGATGCTGGCCGGCGGCCTGGTGATGATGGGTTTCACCAGCCCGCGCCTGACCGGTTATACCATCGCCCTGCTGCTGCTGGTGATCCTGCCGATCATCCTGTTCGGCCGCCAGGTCCGTCGCCTGTCGCGCGACAGCCAGGACCGGGTGGCAGACTCGAGCGCGCTGGCCGGCGAAAAGCTCAACGCCGTCACCACGGTCCAGGCCTTCACCCAGGAAGCGAAAGAGACGGCGCGTTTCGACGAGTCGGTGGAGGCTTCCTTCCGCACCGCTTTGCGCCGCATCACCATGCGCGCGCTGCTCACGGTGATCATCATCGTCATGGTGTTCGGGGCGATCGTGCTGGTGCTGTGGTTCGGCGCCCACGCGGTGCTCGACGGCAGCATGAGCGCCGGAGAATTGAGCCAGTTCGTGCTGTATGCGGTGATGGTGGCCAGCAGCATCGGTGCCTTGTCGGAAGTCTGGGGCGACGTGCAGCGCGCCGCCGGTGCCACCGAGCGTTTGATGGAGTTGCTGGCGGCGAAACCCGACATCGTGGTCGTTTCGCAACCGCTGGCGCTGCCCGCGCCGCGCGGCGAAATCAGCATGCAGCAGCTGACCTTCCACTATCCTTCGCGGCCGGATCATCCATCGCTGGCGGAATTCTCGCTGCAAGTGCGACCGGGCGAAACAGTCGCGCTGGTGGGTCCTTCCGGCGCCGGGAAGAGCACCTTGTTTCAGCTCCTGCTGCGTTTTTACGATCCGCAACAAGGGCGCATCATCCTCGATGGCGTCGACCTGGCGCAGGCCGATCCGCTCGATGTCAGGCGCCGCATCGGCATCGTGCCGCAGGACACGGTGCTGTTTTCCGCCGACGCGATGGAAAATATCCGCTATGGCCGCGCCTCGGCCAGCGATGAGGAGGTGAAAGCCGCCGCCCGGGCGGCGGTCGCCGACGAGTTCATCGAACGCCTGCCCGAGGGCTATTGCAGCTTTCTCGGCGAGCGCGGTGTGCGGCTGTCGGGCGGGCAACGCCAGCGCATCGCCATTGCCCGCGCCATCCTGAAAAATCCGCCGGTGATGCTGCTCGACGAAGCCACCAGCGCCCTCGACGCCGAAAGCGAGCGGCTGGTACAGGTGGCCCTGGAGCACCTGGTCGAGGGCCGCACCACCCTGGTCATCGCCCATCGCCTGGCGACGGTGCGCAAGGCCGACCGGATCATCGTGATGGACAACGGGCGCATCGTCGCCAGCGGCACCCACGACAGCTTGATTCGCGAAGACGGATTGTACGCAAGGCTCGCCGCCTTGCAGTTCGGCATGCAGGCCGAATAGTCGCGGCGCCAGTTCTAGAACAATCCCGCCCCGCTCACCACCAGGCCATAGCGGCCGAATTTTCCCAGCGCCATCCACAGCATGCAGGCGAGCCAGTTGAGCCGCAGCCAGCAGGCAGGCCTCGGCAGAGAACAGATAATCCATCCGGGCATATTACCTTCCGCTTGCGCGTTTGCGCCGGCCCCTGCTACGCTTAGTCCCTTATCGATTCCGACCCCACCGCCATGCCGCCCCGCTCTGTCCATGCAACCGCCCAGTTTCCGGATTACCTGGAGAAGATTCTCAACGCCCGCGTCTATGACGTCGCCATCGAGACGCCGCTGGAAATCGCGCCCAATCTTTCCGCACGCAGCGGTAACCGCATCTGGCTGAAACGCGAGGATATGCAGCCGGTGTTCTCCTTCAAGCTGCGCGGGGCCTACAACAAGATGGCGCACCTCAGCGTCGCCCAGCGCAAACGCGGGGTGATTACCGCTTCCGCCGGCAACCATGCCCAGGGTGTTGCCTTGGCGGCGCAGAAACTTGCCTGCCGGGCGGTGATCGTGATGCCGGTGACGACGCCGTTGATCAAGGTCAATGCGGTCAGGAATCGCGGCGCCGAGGTGGTGCTGGCCGGCGATTCCTACGACGAGGCCTACGCTCACTCGCTGGACTTGGAGAAGCAGCACGGGTTGACCTTCGTCCATCCCTACGATGATCCGGATGTCATTGCCGGCCAGGGCACCATCGGCATGGAGATCCTGCGCCAGCATGCCGATCCGATCGATGCGGTGTTCTGCTGTGTCGGCGGGGGCGGGCTGATTTCTGGCGTCGCAGCCTACATCAAGCGCTTGCGGCCGCAGACCAAAATCATCGGCGTCGAAGCCAGCGACGCCGATGCCATGGACAGGTCGCTCAAGGCCGGCAAGCGTGTCAAGCTCGACCGGGTCGGCCTGTTCGCCGACGGCGCGGCGGTGAAGTACGTCGGCCAGGAGACCTTCCGGTTGTGCCAGGAATATGTCGACGAAATGGTGCTGGTCGATACCGATGCCATTTGCGCCGCGATCAAGGACGTCTTCGAGGACACCCGCACCGTGCTCGAACCCGCCGGAGCCCTGGCGATCGCCGGTGTCAAGGCATATTCAGAGCGCCACAAGATCAAAAACCAGACCCTGGTGGCAGTGGCATCGGGCGCCAACATGAACTTCGATCGCCTGCGTTTCGTCGCCGAACAGGCCGAAGTGGGCGAACAACGCGAGGCGGTGCTGGCGGTCACAGTTCCGGAGCAGCCGGGGAGCTTCAGGAAATTCTGCAATCTGATCGGTACGCGCAACATCACCGAGTTCAATTACCGCTATTCGGATGCCCGTGAAGCCCATGTCTTTGCCGGCATTCAGGTGGGTAACCGCAGTGAATCCCTGAAGCTGGTCGCATCCTTGCAGAAGCACGGGCTGCCAACGCTCGACCTCTCCGATGACGAGATGGCCAAGCTGCACGTGCGCCACATGGTCGGCGGGCACGCGCCGCAGGTGAAGAACGAGCTGCTCTACCGCTTCGAGTTCCCCGAACGTCCCGGCGCGCTGATGCGCTTTCTCGAAAGCATGAGCGCCGGCTGGAACATCTCGCTGTTCCATTACCGCAATCACGGCGCCGACTATGGCCGGGTGCTGGTCGGCATGCAGGTGCCGCCGCGCGAGATGAAGGAATTCCGCGCCTTCCTCAAGAACCTCGGCTACCGCTGTTGGGACGAAAGCAACAACCCGGCGTATAAGCTCTTCCTCGGTTGAAGCTCCGCCGGCCAATCAAAGGCCGGCATCTTCCCCGCCGCCGCGCAGCGCCGCCTCGATCGCCTTGCGTGTCAGGTGCGGCGCGAACAATTCCATGAACACGTAAGCGTAACCGCGCAACCAGGCATCCTTGCGGATGCCGATGCGGGTGGTGCTCGATTCGATCAGATGCGAGGCGTCTAGCGCGCGCAGGCCCTTGTCGCGTAGCGGATCGAAAGCCATCGCAGCCATCAAGCCGAGGCCCAGCCCAAGCGCGACATAGGTCTTGATGATGTCCGCATCGATGGCGGTGAGGACGACGTTGGGCGTGAGCCCGCGCAGCGCAAAGGCCCGGTTGATCCTGCCGCGGCCGGAGAAAGCCGAGTCGTAAGTGACGAGCGGGTAGCGGGCGATGGCCTCGAGAGTCAACAGCTTTTCTTTCAGGATCGGATGGCGCGGCGGCGCCACCAGGCAGTGGTTCCATTGGTAGCAGGGCATCATCGCCAGGGTTTCCGGATAGCTGTCGATGGATTCCGTGGCGATGGCGATGTCCGATTGACCGGCAATCACCCATTCGCAGATCTGCGTCGGATTGCCCTGGTGGATTTCAAGACGCACCCTGGGGTAGCGCGCCATGAAGACTTTAACCGCCTGCGGAAGCGCGTAGCGCGCCTGGGTGTGGGTAGTCGCTATCGACAGGCAGCCTGCCATCTCGTTGCTGAATTCGTCGCCGACTTGCTTGAGATTGCTCAATTCACGCAGCGCGCGCTCGGCAATGGCGAGGATCTGCCGTCCCGGATCCGTAACACCGGTCAATCGCTTGCCGTGACGCACGAAGACTTCGACGCCGAGTTCGTCCTCAAGGAGGCGAATCTGCTTGGAGATCCCGGGCTGAGAGGTAAACAGCACCGCGGCGGCCTCGGAGACGTTGAAGCCTTGTCGGGCGACCTCAAGAACGTAGCGCAGTTGCTGAATGTTCATGGACTCTATAGATCATCTGATTATTTGCATTTAACTATAAAGTATTTAATTCGTCTATAGCGAACGGCTACGATGCTTCGAGCAGAACCCCCATCGGAGCGCAATATGTATCGCTACAACGAAATCGACCGGCGCCTGGTCAAGGAACGAGTCACGCAATTTCGCGATCAGACCCGTCGCCATCTGGCCGGCGAGCTGAGCGAAGACGAGTTTCGCCCGTTGCGTCTGCAAAACGGGTTGTATGTCGAACGGCATGCGCCGATGATACGGCTGGCGATTCCTTACGGCGTGTTGTCGAGTGATCAGATGCGTGCGCTGGCCGGCGTGACGCGCAAATTCGACCGAGGTAGCGGCCACTTCAGCACCCGCCAGAATCTTCAGCTGAACTGGGTCAGCCTGGAACAGGCGCCGGAAATCCTGGCCGAGCTGGCGGAAGCCGACCTGCATGCCATCCAGACTTCCGGCAGTTGCATCCGCAACATCACCACCGACCCGTTCGCCGGCGTGTCGCCGCAGGAAGTGTCCGATCCGAGGCCTTGGGCCGAGATTCTGCGGCAATGGTCCGCCTTCCACCCTGAGTTCGCCTATTTGCCGCGCAAATTCAAGGTCGCCTTCAGCGGCGGTCCGGACGATGCGGCCAACGTGCGGATCCATGACCTGGGCATCCAACTCGCCCGCGATGGGGAGGACCAGCTCGGCTTCCGTGTCTGGGTCGGTGGCGGACTGGGGCGCACCCCGATTCTGGCCAAGGTGTTGCGCGAATTTCTGCCGTGGCAACATTTGTTGAGCTATGCCGAGGCGATCCTGCGCACCTACAATCTGCATGGCCGGCGCGACAACAAGTACAAGGCGCGCATCAAGATCCTGGTGCAGGCATTGGGCGTCGAGGAATTCGCGCGACAGGTCGAGGCCGAATGGTCCCATCTCAAGGACGGCCCGGCGACCCTGACGGAGGCTGAAGCGGCGCGCGTTTCAGCGCACTTCGAGGCGCCCGAGTACGAGAACTTGCCCAAGTACGACACCGGCTTCGAGTTTGCCAAACGCCACGACCGCGAGTTCTCGTCCTGGGTCGCGCGCAATGTCCATGAGCACCGTGTCTCAGGTTATGCCGCGGTGACCCTCTCGCTCAAGGCTCCCGGACAGGCGCCGGGCGACGCCACGGCCGAGCAGATGGGAATCGCCGCCGATCTCGCCGAACGGTTCGGCTTTGCCGAGATTCGCACGGGCGTGACCCAGAACCTGATTCTTCCCGACGTCAAGAAGAAGGACCTGCCCGAGCTTTGGCGTCAGGTTCGCGTTGCCGGCCTGGCCACTCCCAACATCGGGCTGCTCACCGACATCGTCTCCTGCCCGGGCGGCGACTACTGTTCGCTCGCCAACGCCAAGTCGATTCCCTTGGCAAAGGCCATTCAGGATCGCTTCTCGGACCCGGAACGAGTCTCTGCGATCGGCGACCTCAAGCTGAACATCTCCGGATGTGTAAATGCCTGCGGCCACCACCACGTCGGACACATTGGCATACTCGGCGTCGACAAGCAGGGCGAAGAGTACTTTCAGATTATCCTGGGGGGCGCCTGGGGCATGGAAGCAGCGCTCGGCAAGGTGATCGGGCCTTCGCTGGTTGCCGAAGAAGTTCCGCAAGTGATTGACCGGATAGTGGCCAACTTTGAAATCTGCCGGCGTCCCCATGAACGCTTCATCGACACGCTTAACCGGATCGGGCCGGAGAGCTTCCGGGACGCCGCTTACGGATCCGGTTCGCCAAGCAAGCGCGCCAAGGTGGTTTCCAATGGCTAAGCTGATCAAGAATCGCGACATCGTCGAGGATTCCTGGAAGGTGCTGACCCTCGCCGCCAATGACACGCCGGATACCGTCAAGCTGCCGGTCGGCCCGATCATGGTGCCGCTGTCGGTGTGGCGGGCACGCAAGGCAGAATTGATCCGCCGCGAATGGGAACATCATGATCTGCTTGGCGTCTGGCTTGGCCCGGAGGACGACCCCGCCGACATTGCAAGCGATCTGGATGACCTCAGCGTCGTTGGCATCCACTTTCCAACAGCTGGCGACGGCCGCGGCTACTCCATCGCCACGCTGCTGCGCACCCGCCTCGGCTACCGGGGCGAGTTGCGCGCCGTCGGCGGCATCGGCCGCGATCACCTCCACTACCTGCATCGCGTCGGCTTCGATGCGTTTGCGGTGAACCAGCCGGAACTGGCCATCGCCAGCCTCGACGACTTTTCCGAGGCATACCAGGCTGCCGCCAACCAGCCGTTGCCCCTTTTCCGACGACGCACGCTGACTGCCTGAGATGTGCGCGCTATAGCCCGAGGGATTTCGCCGGCAGGCCCATGGCCAGCCCGAGTAGCTGCGTGTAGAGCAGGGTGCGAATCGACGGGTCGGGAATACCCGCCTGAACCGCGTCGAAACGCAGGTGGCAGTGGGGGCAGGCCGTGCACATCACTTCGGCACCGGACGCCAGGGCATCGGCGATCTTTGCCTGGGTGATGTGTTCGGATAGCGGGGCGTTCGCCTCATGCAGCGGATCGCCGCAGCAGTCCAGCCGCCGCGGCCAGTCGACCGGGGTCGCGCCGGTCAAGCGGATTAAGGTTTCGAAGATCGTCGGCGCCATTGGGTTGTCGAAACGTGCCACATTGCTTGGGCGCAGCGCGTGGCAGCCATACTGGGCGGCGACACGCAGGCCGGTGCGCGGGGAGTGGACTGCGGCGCCAAGCGCTTCGGCGCCGATCACCCGAGCCAGCACCGGCAACACGTGCTCGATCTCGGCCTTCCCCGACCAGGAGAGGCCATCGGCGGCCAGCGCCTGCGAAACGCGCGAGCGCA
>Ga0208566_1001515_pt1 | contig 13386 bp, 9 predicted proteins | sample PL_2010_150m_FD_184159 | JGI IMG/M metagenome (GOLD analysis project Ga0208566, IMG submission 184159) | Freshwater microbial communities from Powell Lake, British Columbia, Canada to study Microbial Dark Matter (Phase II) - PL_2010_150m... | ecosystem: Environmental > Aquatic > Freshwater > Lake...
TTCATTTTTGGCATTGGAAATTTTAGTTTTATGTGTTAAGTTATTAGGTATTAGGTGTTAGGTGTTAGGTATTGGGTATTAGGCAATATTTTTTCTCTTTTCGCTATTTCGCTATTTCGCTATTTCGCTACTTCTTTGGTGCGATGATCATGATCATTCTTTTTCCTTCCAGTCGCGGCATTTGTTCAATTTTTCCATAATCCACGATGGATTGGGCAAATTTCAACAGGATCAGTTCACCTTGTTCCTTGTAGATGATTGATCTTCCTTTGAAGAAAACATCCACTTTAACCTTGGCTCCATCCTTCAGGAACTTGATGCAATGATTCAGTTTAAAGTTAAAATCATGGTCATCTGTATTGGGTCCGAGGCGGATCTCCTTTACTATAATCCTGGCGGTTTTCGCCTTCATTTCCTTCTGTTTCCGCTTCAGTTCATAAAGGAACTTTTTATAATCGATCACCCTGCAAACAGGTGGGTTTGCAGTCGGAGAGATCTCCACAAGGTCGAGTCCCCGGTTTTCTGCCATCACCAATGCTTCACGCAGGTTATAAATACCCGGCTCAACATTTTCCCCAACTACGCGAACGACTGAGGCTTTTATATGTTCATTGATCTTGTGAGGGTCTTCTTTTTTTACAAAAGGCCGGCGGCCTCCCCTGTTAAAGCTGCTGTTAAACGGAAGTGCTATAGTAAATCCTCCTACTTTTAATTACGAATTTAATTATCAATTATCAATTGTCAATTATCAATTAATCTCTCCAAGTTCCCTGGTTACTTCATTCTGAATAAACTGAGTAAACTCTTCAAGCTTCTGGGGACCGAGGTCACCCTGGCCGTGCTTTCGTACAGAAACGGTTCCTTCCAGTTCTTCCCTCTCTCCTACTACCAGCATGAACGGGATCTTTGCCAGTTCGGCATCCCGGATCTTTTTGCCGGTTTTCTCATTCCTGTCGTCAATTTGGGCGCGAATATCGGAATTATTCAGGAATTGTAAAACTTTTTCTGCATAATTCTGATATTTTTCACTGATTGGCAGGATGATAGCCTGGTCGGGAGTGAGCCAGAGCGGGAACTGTCCGGCAGTATGTTCGATCAGAACAGCCACAAAGCGTTCCATCGACCCGAACGGGGCACGGTGGATCATCACCGGGCGATGCTTCTGGTTGTCGTTTCCGATGTATTCAAGTTCAAAACGGTCGGGGAGATTATAATCTACCTGGATGGTGCCCAGCTGCCATTTCCTTCCGAGGGCATCCTTCACCATGAAATCCATCTTCGGTCCATAGAAAGCAGCTTCATCGGGAGCGATCACATAGTTCAGGTTCCGCTCCTGTGCCACTTCCAGGATGGCCTGTTCGGCCTTCTCCCAGTTCTCGTCGGTGCCAATGTATTTCTCTTTATTGGTCTTGTCGCGGAAAGATATCTGGGTAACGAAATCCTTAAAATCCAGCGCCTTGAAGATCAGCATGACAATGTCGATCACGCCTTTAAATTCATCTTTCACCTGTTCGGGTGTACAGAAGATATGGGCGTCATCCTGCGTAAATCCACGGACGCGGGTAAGGCCGTGAAGCTCGCCGCTCTGCTCATAACGATATACCGTTCCGAATTCAGCGATCCGGATAGGAAGTTCTTTGTAAGATCTGGGTTTGAAAGCGTAGATCTCGCAATGGTGCGGACAATTCATCGGTTTCAGGAAGAACTCTTCTCCCGGAACCGGGGTTGTGATGGGGTGGAAGGAGCTTTCGCCGTATTTCTGGTAATGTCCAGACGTTTTGTATAATTCCACATTTCCAATATGCGGACAAATAACCTGCTGGTAGCCGGCTTTCTTCTGAACTTTCTTCAGGAACATTTCGAGGCGTTCCCTCAGTAATGCACCCTTGGGAAGCCATAAGGGAAGCCCCTGTCCAACTTTCTGCGAGAACGTGAAGAGTTCCATTTCCTTGCCGATCTTCCGGTGATCGCGTTTTTTTGCTTCCTCCAGAAGGGCAAGATAATCCGTCAGTTCTTTTTGTTTCGGGAAGGTTATGCCATAAATGCGTGTCAGCTGACGACGTGTTTCGTCACCTCTCCAGTAAGCGCCTGCCGTATTCAGCAACTTGACAGCCTTGATGGTTGAGGTATCCGGTAAATGAGGGCCACGGCAAAGGTCGGTAAATTGGCCGGATTCATAAAAGGTGATCTGCCCATCCTCAAGATCCTGCAGCAATTCTATCTTATATTCATCATTTTTATTGGTAAAATAGTCCAATGCTTCTGCCTTCGGAACTTCTTTCCGTACAAATGCCTGGTTTTCTTTTGCCAGTTCGAGCATCTTTGCTTCAATCTTCGGAAAATCTTCGGAAGAAATGGCTTTATCGCCAAAATCAATATCGTAATAGAATCCGTTTTCGATGTGCGGCCCGATGCCAAACTTGGCCCCGGGAAAAAGAAGTTCGATCGCTTCTGCCATCAGGTGCGCTGAGGAATGCCAGAAGGTGCCTTTCCCTTCCTCATCGTTCCAGGTAAGCAAACGTACCCTCGCATCGGTCCGGATCGGGCGGGTAGCATCCCAAACTTCATCATTCACCAAAACGGAAAGCACATTGCGTGCAAGCCCTTCGCTGATGCTTTTTGCGATTTCCATTCCGGTAGTACCTTCGGGATATTGCCTGACGGAATTATCGGGTAGTGTTATGTTGATCATTCTCTTAGTCTCGTGAAAATTCAGGGGTGCAAAGGTACTGATTAAGTATCAGAGTAACAAAAAAAAGATAGTCTGAAGATGGAGGATAGAGGATAGAGGATAGAGAATGGAGGATGAAGTAGATTAGATTTTCGATTTTAGATTTTCAATTCTCGATCCTCAATTCTCGATCCTCGATTTTCACTGACTTACTACCTTGAACTCCGTTCTCCGGTTATTCGCCCGGCCTTGTTCAGTATCGTTGGTATCGATGGGACGGGTCAGTCCGAAACCGGAATAGCTCAGGCGTTCCTTTGCAATCCCGTTCACGAGGAGGTAATCATAAACCGCCTGGGCCCTGTTCCTGGAAAGCACCAGATTGTGATCGGCAGAACCATGGTTATCGGTATGGCCGCTGATCTCGATGTGGATGTCCGGGTTGCCTTTCAAAAGCTGGATCAGTTTTGCCAGTTCACTCCTGGATTCCTCTTTCAGGTCATATTTATCAGTATCAAAAAAGATGTTTTTCAGAATAACTGTCTCTCCCACCCTGATCGGTTGCAGCGGAACATTGTAAATGAAGGGTTTCGTTTTTGAGCTTTCGCCACGCAAGGCAAAATGATCGGAATAAAAAAGATAACCGGGCCTGGAGACATTCAGTCCATAGTCCTTTTCCGTTGGCAGCGAAAGCAGAAACTCGCCGTTCACCGGGTCTGAAGAAGAACGGGAGACCGTCTTCCCTGTAGCCAGGTCAACGAGTTCAAATTTTGCCTCCAGGCGTTTTTTCGTCTCTTTGTCAAAAACAACGCCTTTAAAATAAGTAACCAGTACCGGCTGTGCTTCCTTATACAATTTAAAGGAATAGATATCCATTCCTCCTTTGCCTCCTAATTTATCACTTGAAATATAAGCCACATCGCCTTTCGCATTCACCACCAGGGTGATCTCATCGGCGTACGTATTGATGGGATATCCCATATCCACCGGGGTTGACCAGTTCCCATCGGCATCCAGCCTTGAATAAAACAGGTCATAACCACCCATCCCCTGATGACCTCTTGAAGCAAAATACAAGGTGCGATTATCCGGATGGATGAAGGGAGCCATCTCTTCAAACCGTGTATTGATCGAATCTCCAAGGTTAACCGGGATGCTCCAGGAACCATCCGGCTGGAGTTCCGTTTTCCAGATATCCGAACTGCCCTTTCCACCCTGCCGTTTGCTTGCAAAATAGAGCGTTTTCCCATCGGACGAAAAAGAAGGCTGGGAATCCCATGTACTTGAATTCACGACAGACCCCAGGTTTTCCGGGTCCGACCAGCTGTCGCCTGTCTTCTTTGACCAATAGAGGTCGCAGCTACCGAAGCCATCCGACCGGTTGCAGGCTGCAAAAAAGATATATTTTCCATCCGGCGAGATGCAAAGTGCTCCTTCGTTTTCTTCGGTATTGACCGGTGGCCCAATGTTCACTGCTTTTCGCCAAACACTGTCGGTTTTTACCGTCTTGTAAAAATCCTCGTTAAATTCGGTGGATTCAGTGGAAACATGATGGGCCTTGGGAAGTTTGCGCGTGAGAAACAATTGCTGTTCATCAGCCGTAACTGCATTAATGTAGTCATCATAAGGAGAATTGATGCTATCGCCGAGATTTTCAGGTTTGAACGGAACCGGGTGTGCCATAGAGTTGATCCCGAAGTCACAGGATTTGATGTTTTTATTGGCTTTTGCCTGTTTTTCCTTCGGCTGATCAGGGTAGCTGAGGAATTTTTCATAATCTTTCCGTGCATCTTCATAATGGCCTGCCAACAATTCAACATTGGCGACAATAAAATAGAGTACCGATGAGAAGTCAGGGTTGGCGGCAATTCCTTTTTTATATTGGACAATAGCTTCCCTCGGGTATTGTTCTTCCGATAAGATATCCCCTTTCAGGATAAAGGCTTCAACAAATGTTGGATCTTCCTGGGTGGCCTTATCCAGGATCCGCATTGCTTTCGGAAAATCTTTCCGGTCGTAATAACCGATCGCCTCCGTGAACATCGAGGCTGCTTTTTTCGACTTTGTGGAAAGCGGCGAAGTCTGCGCAGCTGCATGATCCAACCCTATCAGAAGGAGAACGGTAACAGTGAATATTAAAGATTTAGGTTTCATGGTTACTGATGCTGGATTTTGGAGCATGGAGGATGGAGGATGGAGGATGGAAGGTGGATGCCGGTTGTTTAGTTCCGGCAAATTGTAATCTGTTCTCAATCCTCAATTCTCTAATCTCCATATTCAGACTTTTGACTTCACGGTATCCTCATATACTTATGTGCCTGTATAGATATTTTCCATTTCGGGTGTGCCTGGATATATCTCACGATCACCGGGATGATGGTATCACGCAGACTCCATTCGGGCTGAAGATACAGGATGCACGACGGTGAAACCCGGCCGGCATTTTCTTCCGCCCAACTGAAATCCGGCACATCTTCGATAATGACTTTTAATTCATTGGCTTTCTCAAAGATCTCCAGTAATGGAGGCGCATCTTTTTTCGGCGACAGGCAGATCCAGTCCCACTCACCGCTAAGCCTTGATGATCCTGATGTTTCAAGGAATGTGGTGATCCCTTTCCGGTGAAGGCCATGGCACAGGTAATCGAGGTTGTACAAAAGCGGTTCTCCTCCTGTTACGACGATGGATTTAGCAGGATAAGAAGCGGCATGTTCAATGATCGTGTCGGTGGCTACCGGAGGATATTTTTCGGCATTCCAGGATTCCTTGCTGTCGCACCAGTGGCAACCTACGTCGCAGCCCCCGATCCGGGCGAAATAAGAAGGTCGTCCTGTATGGAACCCTTCTCCCTGGAGGGAATAGAATTCTTCCATGAGCGGAAGCATTTTCCCATCCTTCAACAATATTTCATCGTATGGATTCAACCGGTCAGAATATAAATTCTTTTTTAGCAGCCTTGAGGGTGTTGAGAAGGAGCGATACCCGGGTCATCGGGCCGATCCCGCCCGGTACCGGTGAAATGTAGCTGCATTTCTTTGCCACCTCATTAAATTTCACATCCCCGGTCAGCATGTATCCGGATTTTGTTTTTTCGGAAGGAACCCGGTGAATTCCGACGTCAATAACAACTGCGCCACTTTTCACCATGTCGGCTGTCACGAATTCCTTCTTCCCCATAGCAACGATGAGGATATCGGCTGTTGCAGCGATTGCCTGAAGATCTGGGGTATGGCTGTTGCAGAGGGTGACGGTTGCATTCCCGGTTTTACTTTTGCGCGAAAGCAGGATGCTGACGGGAGTCCCGACGATGTTGCTTCTCCCGAGCACCACGCAGTGTTGTCCTTCCGTTTCAATCTTGTAATATTCCAGCAAAGTAATGATGCCATAAGGAGTTGCCGGAATATAGGAAGGGATGTTCAGCACCATCCGTCCGACATTTACCGGGTGAAAACCATCCACATCTTTGGCAGGGTCGATGCATTCGATGATCTTGTTTTCATCAATGTGCCCGGGAAGCGGCAGTTGTACGATGAACCCGTTGACATCCGGATCGTTATTGAGAAACCGGACAGCTTCAAGGAGTTTTTCCTGCGATATGTTTGCAGGATATCTATACACGGAGGAGATGAATCCGACTTCCCTGCAGTCTCTCTCTTTTGATGCGACGTAGGTCTGGCTTGCTGGATCTTCGCCGACGAGGATGGCAGCCAGATGAGGCGTTTCCTTTCCCGCATCGAGCATTTTTGTTTTCACCTCTGCTGCAATTTCCGCCTTGATCCTGTCGGATACCAGTTTCCCGTCCAGTAAATTCATAATATTCTCATCTGTTAGTTCATATTTTTCATATTCCGCATCATGTTGGCCATTCCTCTTCCCTTGCTGGCAGTCACCATTTTCATCATGCGGCGTGTGTCATCAAACTGCTTGATGAGCCGGTTAACTTCCTGGATGGTGGTACCGCTGCCAGATGCGATCCGTTTCCGCCGGCTTCCGTTGATTACGGCAGGATCTTCACGTTCTTCAGGAGTCATCGAATGGATGATGGCTTCGATGCCTTTAAAGGCGTTGTCGTCGATGTCGAGGTTCTGGATCGCCTTTCCCATCCCTGGCAACATACCCATAAGGTCTTTGACATTGCCCATTTTCTTGATCTGTTTGATCTGGGAAAGAAAATCGTTGAAGTTGAACTGGTTTTTGGCAATTTTTTTCTGGAGTTTATGGGCTTCCACTTCGTCAAACTGTTCCTGTGCCCTTTCTACAAGAGAAACGATATCACCCATTCCCAGGATACGGTCGGCCATACGTTCGGGGTAGAAGATATCGATGGCTTCCATTTTCTCACCGATCCCCACAAATTTGATGGGTTTTTCAACCACAGCCCGGATGGTCAGCGCTGCTCCACCGCGGGTATCGCCATCAAGCTTGGTAAGGATCACCCCTTCATAATCGAGACGTTCATTAAATGCTTTCGCTGTATTCACGGCATCCTGCCCGGTCATGGAATCCACGACGAACAAGGTTTCATGCGGGTTGACTGTTTTCTTCACGGCGGCAATCTCATTCATCATCTCTTCATCAATGGCAAGACGTCCTGCGGTGTCGATGATCACGACATTGAATCCCCGGTCTTTCGCAGAGACGATGGCATGTTTTGCGATCTTAACCGGATCCTTGTTATCATCTTCGGAATAGACCTCGACTTCAATCTGCTGTCCGAGTACTTTAAGCTGTTCGATAGCAGCAGGACGATATATGTCGCACGCAACCAGCATCGGGCTTTTTCCTTTTTTTGTTTTAAGGTAGTTGGCCAGCTTGGCGGAGAAGGTGGTTTTGCCGGATCCCTGTAAACCTGCAATCAGGATAACGGCCGGATCTCCTTTCAGGTTCAGATCGGTCTTCATGCCGCCCATCAGTTCTGCCAGCTCGTCGTGCACGATCTTCACCATCAGCTGTGCCGGGGAAACGGCAGTGAGAACGTTTTGTCCCAGCGCTTTTTCCTTTACCTGGTCGGTAAACTGCTTGGCGATCTTGAAACTGACGTCGGCATCGAGCAATGCTTTTCTGACATCCTTTAAGGTCTCCGCTACATTGATTTCAGTAATATGTCCCTGTCCCTTGAGTACTTTAAATGCCCGGTCGAGCTTATCGGTCAATCCTTCAAACATATAATTCTTCCTTTATGATAATTTCCTGTAAAAATCCTTCGCAAAAGTACGAAAAAATTGGATTATTACTCAGGATGGAAAGGGCCGGAATAGGGAATCAGGAGTTGCCCCATTGTTTTTTCGGGGAGGTCCATCTTTTTTTACTCCCCTTGTTGGTTTTTTTAAAAAATTATGTAAGTTTGCAGAAACGTTAATTAAAAAACATTGATCATGAAAAGAACACTACTTTCAATTGTTTGTTTGACCTTGCTTTCGCTCCATTCATTCTCTCAGACATGGATCCAGCAGGGACCAGGATTTACCACTGCATCGAGAGGTATGATGAATATCTCCATTGTTAACGATCAAACCGCATGGGTTGCAGCCTATGATGGAACCGGTGGAACCAGCGGATGTCAGGATTTCAGCAAAACCATTAACGGTGGAACAACCTGGACACCCGGAATTGTCAACGCGGCAACCGGGCTACAAACCTCCATGCTCACTGCAATTAATGCCACCACAGCATGGGTTTGCATGTACAAGGCAACCGGATCCAACCCACAGGGCGTCTACAAAACGACGAATGGCGGAACTACGTGGACCCGCCAGGCGTCAGCATTATTTACCAACGCAAACTCTTTTCCCGATTGGATTTATTTCTGGGATGCAAATAACGGAACTGTTTTAGGTGATCCTATTAATAGTGAATTTGAAATCTACACTACAACCGATGGCGGAACGACATGGACCGCTGTTCCCGGCGCACAAATCCCGAATCCACTTTCAGGTGAATACGGATACACTGCGAATGTTTGTGTACATGGCAATTATGTGTGGTTTGGAACCAACAAAGGAAGAGTGTATGCTTCAACCGACAGGGGACATAACTGGATTGTTGCAGCTCCTTTTGCCACAACAAAGAATGTTTTTCCGGCCTATCGTGACTCTCTCAGCGGACTGGCACTGAAGTATATATCTGGTACCGATACGCTTGCCCTTCTCCAGAAATCTACAAATGGCGGTACATCTTATACAGCTCTGACTTATTCCGGTTCTCCTTTCTGTGGTGAAATAAAATTTGTACCCCATACACCCAATACATATTTTACAACCGGCGTGGATTACGTCAACCAGGCAGACCGCCTGGGAGTCACCTATTCTTTCGATGGTGGTGTTACCTGGATCACTGAACCTACTATAAACGGAACCCAGATAACTACCTCTGAATGGCTAAATGACTCTACCGGATGGATCGGCAGTTTCAACACCGATGCTACAGATGGTTTGTTTAAATACAATGGCGTACTTGTTCCTCCTGTGATGCCTGTTGCCAATTTTACGGCAACTGACACTTTGATCGTCCTGGGAGGAACAGTCACATTCACAAACCTCTCAACCGGTAACCCTACTACGTATGCATGGACATTCCCCGGTGGTACCCCGAGCAGTTCTACTTTACAAACTCCTCCCGCAATTACCTACAATGTTCCTGGCTTCCACAATGTTTCGTTGACTGTAACCAACACCAATGGATCAAACACTAAAACCAAAACCAATTATATCTATGTTGGCGGTGTTGGCATCAATGAACTCAATGCAAATGCTGTATCTGTTTTCCCGAATCCGGTAAAAGATGTTATGACCGTTCAGGCTAACACTAACATTAAAGAGGTCCAGGTTTACAATTCAGCCGGTCAACTTATGATCAATCAGACAGTTAATGCAAAAACGACTACCGTTAATACATCCGGACTGTCAACAGGCATCTACAACCTGAAAGCTATCCTGGATAACGGCACCATCAATAAAAAAGTAGTTATTCAATAATTCCTCACTCCGCTGCAGGATGGAGGTCCAGGCTGAATAATGAAAAGCTGTCTCATTATGAGGCAGCTTTTTTTTATTATCATCCGGAGTTTAAATCCATTGGCAATTCACATAAGAATTTTTTATCGTTAATCCGATTTTGACAAAACCTGAAAAAAATTATTCAATCCATCGTGAAATTTGAGATAGAAGTCGTAAATTGCATCCAAATAAAATTAAAGAGACCCGCACATTTTTATTATGTTTCTTTTTTTTATTAATAAAAATTATGTAGGTTTGTTCAAATAATTATTATTAACCAAAACCTTAATGAAATGAAAAAGACATTACTTTCTTTAATGGCTATTCTGACTTTTTCGATAGCCACTTTAGCTCAATGGAACGCAGTCAATTCTAATCTTACTGTCGGCGTGGGTGTTGGACAGATTTCTGTTGGCATGAATAACACTGACGCCTTGTGGGCTTATGGTATTGATGCCGCAGGTTCTATTCTTGATACGTATACCAAATCGACCGATGGCGGTTTGACATGGACAAAGGGAACATTCAATGCCGGAACCGGTTTATCTCAATTATTTGCTATTGACGCGACTACCTGTTGGGCAGTGATGAACACAGGTGCTACCCAGGGTCTTTATAAAACCACTAACGGTGGTACGACCTGGGTTAAAAAAGGGACTGCTTATGGAAGCAGTTCTTTTGCCGACGCCATGCATTTCTTTAATAACCTTGATGGTTGGGCTATAGGCGACCCTGTCGGGGGATACTACGAAATTTATACTACCACTGACGGAGGAGAAACATGGACCCGTGTTGTCACGGGAAACATTCCTGCTCCAACATCAGGTGAATATGGAATAACGGGAGATTATTGTGCCTTTGGCGACAATGTATGGTTTGGCACCAACGCAGGAAGGGTATTCCGTTCCGTCGATAAAGGGCTCCACTGGACTGTTGCGTTGACCATCTTTGGAAATACAGAGACAGTAGCCCCGGAATTCACAGATGCATTGCATGGTATTGCTTATCGTTCTTACCTCAACTTAGGTATCGAGCCCGCGCTTAATATTACATCGAATGGCGGTGCTACATGGCAAGATCTTGCCGTAGGTGGTAGCATGTATGCCAGATACATTACTCATATACCCGGTACCAGCACTTATGTGGGTTCTGCAGGTTTAGCAGGTACAGATCAAGGGGTATCTTTCAGCTACGACGGAGGACAGAACTGGTGGGTGATATCAACAGGAGGCGATTACCAGGCTACTGCATGGCTCGACATCGCAACCGGTTGGGCAGGATCTACCGCTGCTACAAAAAAATCCACCGGTGGTATGTTCATCTATGCAGGAGATTCCCTGCAGGCTCCCGCTGCAAAATTCTCATCTCCGGATACTCTCATCGCATTGGGCGGATCCGCTACATTTACAAACGAATCAATCGGCAATCCCACTACTTTTTTATGGACATTCCAGGGTGGTACCCCGGGAACTTCGGCATTGCAAACCCCACCTGCCATTACTTACAATACACCCGGCAGTAAAAATGTAACCTTAGCTGTTACCAGCGCTTTTGGCTCAAACACTCTGGTTAAAACCGGTTATATCCATGTCGGCGGTGTTGGCATCAATGAACTCAATGCAAATGCTGTATCTGTTTTCCCGAATCCGGTAAAAGATGTTATGATGATTCAGGCTACCAGTAACATTAAAGAGATCCAGATTTACAATGCAGCCGGCCAGCTTGTAATCAACCAGATGGTCAATGCAAAGACAATCACCGTAAATACCTCCGGACTAAAAACCGGTATCTATAACCTTAAAGCTATTTTGGACAACGGCACCGTCAATAAAAAAGTTGTTCTCCAATAATCCATCGCTCCACTAAAGGACCGAAGTCCAGGTAAAATTTCAGGAAGAGGCTGTCTCATTATGAGGCAGCTTCTTTTTTTTACCGGGTTCATCTTTTTAGATTTTCTCACATGAATATTTTTTTATATTTGCATATATGATCCCCGGAAGATGCTAATACTATGGAAGAACATCCGATGAATGAACAAAACCAAACTAATCAGCATAATCAGGAAAATTCTGAGCCGGAAAATTCAAAACAGGCCTCCCGGCGAAAATTCTTACGCAACATCGGTCTGATCGGAGCCGGAGTCGCTGCAGGCGCTGCAGCACTTTTTTCCGGAGACATTTTTGAAAAATCCAAGACAAGAGGCGGAAAGAAAAGTATACTGCTGACGCAGGACAACAAGCTTGTGGAGGTAGATTCGCTGGAGTTGAAAGCCCTGGAGAAATCACCTGAACAACAGATGCAATTAAGAGGCAGGGAAGGGATCCCCGGACGGCGCTGGATCTGGGTGATCGATCTTTCAAAATGCCGCAATGCCCGCCAGTGTATCGCTGCCTGCCAGGCTGCCCATCACCTCCGCCCGGACCAGTTTCACATCAATACCTTGCAGATGCAGGAGAACCTGCATACGCCTGCGTTCCATATGCCCAAGCCCTGTCAGCATTGCGACAACCCGCCCTGCGTAGCAGTATGCCCGGTTGATGCCACCTTTAAACGACCCGATGGCCCCGTGCTGATCGATAATGAACGCTGCATCGGGTGCCGTTTCTGCATCGCCGCTTGTCCGTATTCCGCACGGATGCTGAACTGGAGCAAACCAAAGTTCGAAGAACAGGATAAGGATCTTCCCTATAATATTGAACTCAACATTCCGCAACGCATAGGCACCATCACCAAATGCCTGATGAGTTCCGACCGGCTGCGGGAAAGCAAACTCCCCTACTGCGTCTCCGCCTGTCCGAACGGAGTCTATTATTTCGGGGATGAAAATGAAGATACAGTGACCAATGGTACGACCAAAGAAAGCGTCAGGCTCAGCACATTGCTCAGCGAAAACGGAGCATACCAGCTTCTTCCTGAACTCGGCACCAAGCCAAGGGTTTATTATCTTCCACCCAAAAACAGGTTATTCCCTTTTGAACCATCAAAAGACGCAGAACCGAAAAAGATATAAACGACATGGATGAAAACAACGCTGCGCTCAACAAAATAACGGAAGACCTCACGTTTCATATCCGGATCACACGCGGATTCAAGATATGGATGGGTTTTCTCCTCATCGGCCTGTGCATCTGCCTTTACGCCTATACCCTTCAGCTCCGGTTCGGCCTGGGTGTTGCCGGGATCCGCGATTACGTCTCCTGGGGAATGTACCTCTCCAACTTCGTGTTCTTTGTCGCAACCAGTCTGATCGGGATGCTGATCAGCGGTGTGCTCGGGTTGATCGGGATCAAATGGATCACGCCAGTTGCCCGGATCGCAGAGATCATTGCAGTAGCCTTTGCAGCCATCGCAGGATTGGTCATCATCATGGACATGGGGCGTCCCGACCGCCTTGCATACGTATTTATCTATGGCAGGTTCCAGTCACCCATTCTCTGGGATGTCACAGTGGTAACCACCTATTTTGTTCTGAGCGCTCTGTTGTTGTTTCTTACCCTTATATCCGATATCGCCTGGGTTCATAAAAAAACCGACCACCTGCCCGGATGGGTGAAAAAATCCTACCAGGTCCTGTCGCTGAACTGGACGGATACTCCGGAGAAAAACCGTATCATCCGGCGTTGTGTCAGGATCCTTCTCATCCTCATTATCCCATGTGCACTGGCCATCCATACCATTACCTCCTGGCTCTTTGCCATGACTACCCGCGCCGGCTGGGACAGC
>Ga0208566_1001520_pt1 | contig 13363 bp, 17 predicted proteins | sample PL_2010_150m_FD_184159 | JGI IMG/M metagenome (GOLD analysis project Ga0208566, IMG submission 184159) | Freshwater microbial communities from Powell Lake, British Columbia, Canada to study Microbial Dark Matter (Phase II) - PL_2010_150m... | ecosystem: Environmental > Aquatic > Freshwater >...
GATCACGGCCATCATCCCGGCCGCCGGATTCGAAAAGCAGCTCCTGCCGCTCACGCAGGACAAGCCCAAGTGCCTGCTGGACATCAAAGGGAAAACGATCCTGGAGCGCCAGGTGGCGGCCCTCAACGACGTCAACATCAAGAACATCGCCGTCGTGCGGGGCTACCAGAAGGACAAGATCGCGCTTCCCAACCTGCGGTATTACGATAACGACCGGTACGAAGAAACCGGCGAACTCGCATCTATTTTCTGCGCCGAGCCCGAACTGACGGGCCGCTGCCTCCTGCTCTATTCCGATATCATCTTCGAGACCGGCATCCTGCACAAGCTGCTGAAAAGCCCCGCCGACATCACGATCGTGGTGGATCAGGCCTGGGCGGACCAGCGCGCGCTGCCACGCCCGCACTTCAAGCCCGACCTCGTCTTGATGGATGTGCCGCCGCCCACGGGCTACCGGTTCGTGCCCCCGGACGGCCCCAGCCGACTGGTGAAGATCGGCCAGCATCTGGACCGGGAGCAGGCGCACGGCGAGTTCATCGGCCTGGCCATGTTCTCCGAACGGGGAACCGCTCTGCTGAAGTCCGCGTATCATGCCGTCTCCTCGCAGCCTGCCGCCCCCTTCCACGAAGCGCCCTCTCTCCAGAAGGCCTCGCTGACCGACATGCTCCAGGAGTTGGTCAAGCGCGGGTACGACGTCTCCTGCCTCACCATTTATAAGGGATGGATGGAAGTGGATACGTTCGAGGACTACCAGCAGGCCTGGGCGGACCTGAAGAAGTAAGGATTTATTGCGGGCGCAGGTCGGGGAAGAAGGCGGCCATCTGCATCGCGAGTCCCATATCGCCCACGATCTTCAGCCGCCCGCTGAGTAGCGCCGACATGCCGCTCAATCGCCCTTCGAGCACTTCGACGCAATCTTTTCCCGCCATCGACAGCGTGACGTTCGGAGACGGGTGAACGCCGCCGCAGACCCTGCAGGAACGGTCGGCGACGTGGAGCTGGTACTGGCCCCCTTCCTCGCCTGATAAATCGAATTGATAGACGGCGTTCACGCCGTCCGCCGCGTCGGGGCGGAAGCGGGACGGCAGTGCCTCGAAGAATTCACGGACGGTGGGAGAGCTCATTTGACAAGCTTCTTTCTGCTGTGCGAAAAGACAGTCGTGAATGAGAAGTCAACCTGCCCCAAGTGCGGACAGCCGACCGTTCCGGTGACCAGGGACGGCACCGTCACCCCCGTCTGTTCGATCTGCGACACGCCCGACCGGGTCTGCACCTGGTGCAAGGTGCCGATGACGAAGCGGCTGGTGGCCGACGGGAAATTCCTGCACTACCTCTGCCCGAAGTGCGTGTTCCAGCACACGTCCAAGTACGCCGTAAAGTAAGCCCGTTCATTTCATCAGACGCGTCGCCGCCAGCAGCAGCAGGAGCAGCGCCATCCCCCCGATAAACGGGACCACCGAATAGCCCAGCACGTGGCTCAGCAGGCGCCGCCCCGTCCACGCCGGGTAACGCGCCTGCAGCTCCCGATACACGAACTCGTATGCCAGCACCAGCAGACTCAGCGAGAGGACGAAGGTTCGCATCGTCCTGCCCCAGGTATATTGGCCGCTCAGGATAAAATCCAGCGTGAAGAACCCGCCGATCGCGTTGACGATCGGCACCACGAGGACAAGGAACACGCCATTCCACCGTCGCGAGCCCGGCGACCCTTGCGCCGCAACCGGCTCGTTCATGAAGCGGGTGCTGGAGGTGATGCGGGAGGAGCAGGGACAGCCGGTGCCGGAGCCGCGACAGCAGCGGGTTCAGGCACCGGCATCGTCTGGAAAGGCCGCACGCGGCCGGCCTTGCAATCCGCGCAGAACCGGGGCCGATCTTTCAGAAACTTCCCGCCGCTGAGACAGGCGTAATGGACAACCTCGTTGCACTGGGAACACCGGGCCCATCCGCCCGTGAGGAAGGTGACGTTCCGGTAGAGGCTCTTCCGGCAGACCAGGCAGGTGGTCGGCTGGATCTCCAAGGTCTGGGTTTCGATGCCCTGTTTGATGCGACGCCATCCCATAGCGCCGCACAGTATAGACAAGCCGGACCGTTCGCGCAAGAACCCCGTCGCTTCGCGTTGACACCCTTCGAGTGCTTTGTTAACCTGCCCACCAATGGACATTAAGAAGTACCTGGAACAAAAACGGCAGGACGTGGACCGCTTCCTCGACTCGGTCATGCCGCCCGAGTCCGCGCCGCCGGCGAATCTGCACAAGGCCATGCGCTACAGCCTGTTCGCCGGGGGGAAGCGCGTGCGCCCGATCCTGGCCATCGCGGCCTACGAGGCTGTCGGCGGGTCATCCCCTGCGATTCTGCCGCTCGCTTCGTCCCTGGAATTGATCCATACCTATTCGCTGATCCATGACGATCTCCCCGCCATGGACAACGACGACTACCGGCGCGGCAAGCTCACGAACCACAAGGTCTTCGGCGAGGCCATGGCGATTCTGGCGGGCGATGCGCTGTTGACGATGGCCTTCGACATCGTCAGCCGCCCTGAATTGGTGGACGGCCTCGATCCCCGCGCGCAGGTGAACGTGATCCAGGAACTCGCCGCCGGCTCCGGCAACGTGGGCATGGTCGGCGGCCAGGTCACCGACATCGAGGCGGAAGGCAAGGACATTGACCTGGCCACGCTGGAAGGCGTGCATCGCTGGAAGACCGGCAAGCTCATCCGCGCTTCGGTCCGCATCGGCGGCATCGCCGGCAGCGCTACTGCCGAGCAAGTGAATTGCCTGACCGCCTACGCGGAGGACATCGGCCTCGCGTTCCAGATCGCGGACGACGTGCTGAACGTGGTGGGCACGCGGGAGGAACTGGGCAAGGACGCCAACACCGACGCCTCCCGCGGGAAGAAAACCTACCCGACGTTCTTCGGCGTGGACGGCGCCCGCAAGCTGGCCGACGAGCGCGTCGCCTCGGCCATCGCGCATCTCAAAGATTTCGGCCCCAAGGCCGAGCCCCTCCGCGAACTGGCCCGCTACATCACCGCTAGAAAGAATTAAGCTCTCGCATGAAAGCCTTGGTGACGGGGTCCACGGGGTTCATCGGCGCTGCCGTGGCGCGGTGCCTGCTGGAGCGCGGCGTGGACGTCCGGGTGCTCGTCCGGCGCGACAGCGACCTCGGCAATCTCCAGGGATTGAACGTCGAACAGGCCTACGGCGACCTGCGCGACGCCGCGTCCATGCGGCAGGCCCTGATGGGCTGCCGGCAACTCTATCACGTCGCGGCGCACTATGCCCTGTGGGCGCCCGATCCGCAAATCTTCTACGACATCAACGTCACCGGTACGCGCAATCTGATGGAGGCGGCGCGCGACGTCGGCATCGAGCGGATCGTCTATACCAGCACCATCGGCGCAATCGGCCTCCCGCCAGGTGGAGGGCTTGGCACCGAGGAGACGCCGCGGTCGCTCGAGCAGATGTCGGGCCATTACAAGCGCTCGAAGTACCTGGCCGAGCAGGAAGTGGCCAAGATGGCCCGCGCAGGCCTGCCGGTCGTGATCGTCAACCCGAGCGCGCCCATCGGCGCCCGCGACATCAAGCCCACACCCACCGGGCAAGTCATCGTGGACTTTATGAAGGGCCGGATGCCGGCCTACATCGAAACCGGCATGAACCTGGTGGATGTCGATGATGTCGCCGCGGGGCATCTCCACGCCATGGAGAAGGGTCGGCTCGGGGAACGCTACATCCTGGGCAACCGGAACCTGATGCTCCGCGAAGTTTTCGCACTGCTGAGCCAGTTGACCGGCGTGCCCGCCCCCACGATCAAACTGCCCCGCCTGGCCATCCTGCCGCTGGCCTACGCGAATCAATGGCTGGCCGATTACGTCACGCACCGGCCGCCGCGGATTCCGCTCGAGGGGGTGAAGATGGCCAAGTACGTCATGCACTACGACTGCTCTAAGGCGATCCGCGAGCTCGCACTCCCGCAGACGCCCGTGGAAGTCGCACTGGAAAAAGCGGTGCGCTGGTTCCGCGGTCATCGCTACGTCTAATGGAGTTCCTGCCCCTCCTCGGCAAGACCCTCCTCCTCCGGCCGTACGTCTTTCTCTTCCTGGCCATCGCACTGGCGACCTCCACATGGTTCATGGGGAAGCAGCGCACGGCGATTTTCTTCCTCATTACCTGGGTGACCGCGTTCGTCTGCGAGTTCTCCTCCACACACACCGGCGTTCCGTTCGGCTGGTACTTCTACATAGGCTCGACCGTCGGCCAGGAACTGTACCTCGGCAACGTGCCGTTCATGGATTCGCTGTCGTTTTCGTTTCTGCTGTTCACCAGCTACTGCCTGGCCCTGGTCTTTCTCCTACCGGCGCAAGGTTGGGGCTTGAAGATGGTGATGCGCGCCGATCAGGCAACCCGCACGTCATTCCCTGTCCTCGGTCTCACCGTCATGTTCTTCGTGCTCCTGGACGTGGTCATCGACCCCGTCGCACTCCGCGGTGATCGCTGGTTCCTCGGCAAGATCTATTACTACCCCGATCCCGGCGTACACTTCGGCGTGCCGATCGCCAATTACGTGGGGTGGGCCATGGTGGGCCTCGTCGCCTTCGGCCTGTATCAACGACTCGATCGCCGCCTTCCCGACGACGGAAGCCAGGAGAACGTGGCCCGCAGACTGCTCTTCGGTTGCGCCCTCTACTATGGCATCCTCGGATTCAACCTGGCGGTCACCTTCTGGATCGGCGAGCCGCTGATCGGCACCACCGGCCTGCTGATGTACCTGCCGATCACGGCCTTCCTGCTGCTGAAACTGGCCGGCCGCCTGCCGGCGACATCCATCACATGACGCCTGTCTGTATAATCGGTATAATGCAGCCACCCGTAACCGTTCTGTGAGGCGCCCATGATCCGCAAACTCATCATCGCCGCAATCTTGCTCCCGGCCGTCTGGTTCGGAACGGCGGCCATGCACTTCCCGCCAATCTTCCAGAAGATGTTCGTCGCCTACGTCCTGTTGGGCCTGACGGTTTTTCTGCTGCTGGACGCGCCACCCTTCCCCAACCTCACAGGCTGGAAAGCCCTGGCGGTGCTGATCGGCTTTTATGCGGTCCTCTCGGCCGTCTACATCGGAGGCGCGTCATTCCTCCTGCCCCAGTACGATCCGACCGTCGAGATGGGCAAGATCGAAAAGATCCTCAAGTCGAAGCTGGAAACGCCTGAAGCCCGTCGGGCCAAGCTGGAAGAGATGGTCAAGAAGTCGGAGGAGTTGCAAACCAGGACCGGCGTCTTGCTGGCCGCACTGGAGAAGCTCGCGCCGGCGGCGCCGGCAGGCGCGCAGGCGGTGTCCACCGGCAGCGGCGACATCATCGCGCGCGGCATGGAAGTCTACGAGTTGCACGAGTGCTACAACTGCCACAAGATCGGCGGCAAAGGCTCGGTGAAGAAGCGCGGGCCGATCCTGGACAACATTGGAAATTTGCTCACGCAGGACGACGTCAAGAAAAAGATCTTCGACCCGACCTACCTGTACGCCGACGGCTTCGAGAAGGAGCACAAGAAAGGGCTGATGCCGGACAAGTATAAGGAACTCATGTCCGACGAAGAGGTCACCGCGCTGGCGGCCTACCTCGCCACGCTGAAGAACCCGGCCGTCGAGACGCCGAAGCCGATCTTCGTGAAGAGCAGGGTGGACCACGGCTTCATCGTGTACGGGTACGTGCGCGACAAGACCGGGAAGCCGATCCCCGACCTGCCGGTCCTGGCCAAGCCGTTGAAGGAAGGCCGCGAGAGCCACGAGGGCAAGACCAATACGGAAGGCTATTACGAGATCTTTCTCCACATCCACAACGAGGACTCCGGCACCAGGATCGTCGTCTCCGCCAAGGATGCAAAGAAGGAGATCGTCGCCACCTACAACCCCGAGGACAAGGTCACCAAGCGCCAGGCGGCCGTGGATCTGGTGCTGTGAGCCGTTGCTTTCCCATTAGCCAGTCCGTATAATTCGCCCCCATGGCTGCCTCGTCGCCGCTGATTTTCCAGAAGAACACCCTCATCGAGAAGCACCAGCTCGAGGGCAACGACCCGCCCGGCCGATCCTTCAGCCGCATGGCCATGATCACCCGCACCGCGACCGGCTATACCGCCAAAGTCCAGTATGAGTCCGTGACGGCGGAGACCCCGTCCCTGCCGACCATCGCCGAAGCCCTCCGGCACCTGGCCGGCCAACTCCAGAAAGTGGAGTTCACGCGCCTGCGGACGAGATTGAATTTTCGCGGCAAGAAGTACTACGCGGAAAAAGAAGCCTGGGTGGACTACCCCGACCTGACCTAGTTCCTACTTCACTACATTCTGAAAGATCACATCGTGGATGGCCGGGCGGAAGGCCCGGATTTTGTCGTTCTTCCTCGTCGGGTGCACGCGGTTGGTGAGCAGCACCACGATCAGGTCGCGCTCCGGATCGATCGACACCGACGTGCCCGCATAGCCGAGATGGCCGAAAGACCCCGGCGAGAAATAGGCGCCGGACGAAGAAGGTGTGCCGGCCAGTCCAGTGGAAGGCGTATCCCAGCCCAATGCCCAACTGCCTTGTGGGTCGATCCCCTGCTTCCGTACGAATTCCTTGGCCCACGATGCGGGAATCGGCGATGCTTCTCCCCGTACCGCCGCCAGCCACGGGCTCACGGCCCGGGCCACCGCCGCGGCCGTTCCGAAGAGGCCCGCGTGAGCAGACACCCCGCCCATCACCGCCGCATTCTCGTCGTGCACCTCGCCCCGAATGATCCGGCCGCGCCAGTCGTCCTGTTCCGTCGCCGCGAACCGGCGACCTGTCAGCGAGATCTCCCCGGTTGGTCTGCTCTCGCTCATATAGAACATGTCGCGCGCGCCGAGCCGAGGGAATACTTCACCGTGGCAGAAGGCGGCCCACTCCTGCTTCACAATCCGTTCCAATATCTCGCCGAGCAGAATGAATCCCAGATCACTGTAGACGCAGCGGCCGCCGACTGGTTCCACCAGCGGCTCGCGGTGGATCGCATCGTAGATGGCAGCTCGCCTGGACGAGAGCGGCTGCTCGCGCAGCTTGCGTCCATCCGGGACAATCCGCTCATAGAACGGCCGCCAGGCGGGAAGCCCGCTCGAGTGATTGAGCAAGTGGCGAACTGTCGCCCGCCGCAGAGCATCCTGCGTCAACTCAGGAACGTACCGCTCCAACGGGTCATCCAGGCCGAGCTTGCCATCAGCCACGAGCAATGCCGCAGCCGTCACGGTTGCGATCGGCTTGGTCAGAGAGGCCAGGTCGTAGATCGTGTCCACGGTGGCAGGCTCGCGCTCAGGCAGCAGACAGGCGAACCCGTACGCGGCGTGGTGGACCGTCTGCCCCTGATGCGACACCAACAGCACCGCCCCAGGGAAAACCCCCTCGTCCACCCCCTGCTGCATCTTGTCTGCGATTGGATCAGGCATTCTTTGCCAGGCGAGCGGTGACTTCCGTTTTGGTCAAACCCGTATCTCCAGAAAAGGGGACAGATTAATTTTCCCGGAAGACCTGTCCAGACCAAAAATAAATCTGTCCCCTTTAATTACCGCATGCGGATATAGTTCGGCATTCGCGAAATGTCTCCATCGACGTGTAGCGTCTCACCATGACTCAGATATGGGGAGGCCCTGTACTCTGTCTCAGTTCTGAAGAGAACGTAGCCGTTCGGGTCGAACAGCGCGCCCGGGGAACCTCTCCAAGTGCTCATACCAGTTGCCGTCCCGGTGGTAGAGAGCGTGGAGAGCGCCCACCCTCCACTCGCGATTGAGGCGTCGCCCTGAGTTAGTGCGTACACCCGACATGACCCCTCACTTTCGTAATGCTAACTAGAATTCGACGTCCCAATCATTTCTGTAACCCGAATCCCCTCACCCTAACCCTCTCCCTCGGTGGGGCGAGGGTTTCTGGAGATTCATGCAGTCGCGGGTGACACCGCATGGGTGCCCCCGTAGGGGCGGTTCGTGAACCGCCCTCCGCAGAGGGCGCATCGCGATGCGCCCCTACATTAGGATGGGCGTGGAGGAAACGGTGTCAGGCACCCTTCGGTATGGTGTCTGACACCTTACTCACATCGTTCCTACGTCCGGCCGACCACTTCCTGATACGAGAATTCCTTCAGCCGGGCATTGGTGCGTGCATGCTCGATCGTCATGCTCACAAGGTTCCCTTGCCCGTCGAGATCTGCGTATATGTTCCCGCTGATCTCCTTCGTCTCAGCCACCTCATTGTCGGTGAACTCAACAAGGGCCGTATCGGTGTCTGTGAAGTATTTGACTCTCATTGGATGTCACAGCTTTTGCTTCTTCAATTCTTTGGCGCCGGCGCGATCTTCCAACTCGGCGTCAGCGATCTTTGCGGGTCCTTTGCGGGGTTTTAACAGTTTGATATACGGGTTCTTGCACCCTTTCATTTTGGAGAAATCGTAACGGTTTCTCATCTTCTTCGCTTCTAATACTTCCCGTTCCTTGTTATTGGAACCCATCATGAAGCGCGCGTCAATATGATTCTTAACGCCGAATCGGGCGCACCGCCGTGCGCCCCTACAAAGGAGGCGACGACGCCAGGAGCGGGTGACACCGAATGGGTGCCCCGTAGGGGCGGTTCGTGAACCGCCCTCCGCAGAGGGCGCATCGCGATGCGCCCCTACGAAAACGACGAACGAATCCGACGTAGGGGCGAGGCGCTGCCTCGCCCTCTGCTTGGGCGACCCATCGGGTCGCCCCTACGTGACAAAACACGCGAGAAAATATCAGCTCCCTTTGTGCGGCAGTCTTGCATGGACTTCCGCTTGGGTCAAACCTGTGATGCGGATGACTTTGGTGCGGGAGCGTTCGCCCTGGATGATGGCCAGGCGGGACGGGGCAAGATCGAGCAGCTTGGCGAGAAAGGCGAGACAGGCTTCGTTGGCCTCCCCCTCGACCGGAGGCGCCGTTAATCTGATCTTGAGCGTGTCGCCGACCAGGCCCGCCACCTCGTTGCGGGAGGCGCGGGGCTGGACGCGGACAGACAGAGTGGCCTGCGGCTGAACGGCCGCCTTACCGGCCACCGGCGATATTCTTGAGGGAGCCCTCGCCCATCAGAGAGTTCACGTCCATCTCCTCCATCTCGATCATCCTGGAGAAGGACTGCAGTGTGGACCGCAACTTTTCCAGCGCCAGCATCCGCTCCTTGCGCAGATCCAGGATGTCACGCTGGAGCGTCCGGAAATCGACATGGGCGCTCTTCAGAAGATCTTCAGCCTTCATCTCCGCCTCCCTGAGGATCAGATCGGCTTCCTTGCAGGCCGTCTCCTTGAGACCCTCCGCCATCGTCTGCGCGGTCACGAGCAGATCACCGAGGGACGCCTCCTTTTTCCGCAACTCGCCCACCTCCTGGGACAGCTTGTCGGCGTGCTCCTTCAGCGCGATGTTCTCCGTGAACATTTCCTCGACAGACTGGGAGACGGATCGCAGGAAGGCCTGTACCTCCTCGCGGTCATATCCCTGGAACCTGCTCTTGAACTCTCTCTGTTGAATGTCCAGCGGCGTGATTTTCATAGCATCCCCCTCTCAAGGCCCAACCGGGCCTATCTCATTTGCATCCCGATATCGGTCAATGTCCCCACCAGAAAGAAATCCAGGAAATAGATGACCGCGATGAGAATCAGCGGCGAAAGATCAATGCCCATACCTCCATCGCCCATCATTCGGAACATCTTGCGCCTGATCGGTTCCAGCAACGGATCGGTCAGCCGGTTCAGCATCCGGACGATCGGGTTCCACGGATCCGGATTCACCCAACTGATCAGCGCCCGGATGATCACCACCCAGATGTAGGCCTGCAGCAGCATGTGCAGGACCAACGCCAGGGCCGTCATGAAATTGCCCGCGACGAACATTATCCGCGACCCAGTTCTTCCGACCGCTTCGTCGCCGCTTCGACGGCCGCGATCAACGCCGAACGGACCCCACCCGCCTCCAGCGCATGCAGACCCGCGATGGTCGTTCCCCCGGGCGAAGCCACCTTGTCCTTCAGGCGCGCGGGATGCTCTCCGGTCTCGATCAATTGCTTGGCCGCGCCGAACACGGTCTGGGCCGCCAGCGTCAGCGCCGTGTCGCGCGGAAGGCCCATCTTGACGCCCCCGTCCGCCAGCGCTTCGATCACCTGAAAGACATAGGCCGGGCCGCTGCCGCTGAGACCGGTGACCGCGTCCATCAGCCGTTCCTCGACCACCACCACCTTGCCCAGAGCTTCGAACAATCGAACGGCCTGGGCCTGTTCCTCCGGTGAAACGGACGACGCGGCGGCCACGGCCGACGCCCCCGCGCGGATGAGACAGGGCTGGTTGGGCATCACCCGCACCAACTTGCGCGTCCCGCCCAGCCTCGCCGCAATGCGGGACAACGGAATCCCGGCCGCGATCGAGATGATCAGCGTCTGTTCGGAGAGGCGGTCCTTGAGCTCGTCGAGGACTTGATCCATGACCTGGGGCTTGACCGCCAGGATGATCACACCCGCCCAGGACACCGCCTCGCCGTTGTCGCTGCCGGTCCGAATGGCGTACCGCTGGCGCAGCGCCGCGAGCCGGTCGGCGGCGACGTCCGTGACCCAGAGCCCGGACGGCGTCGCAATGCCGTCCGCCAGGAGACCGGCCACCAGCGCCTCCCCCATATTGCCGCCGCCGATGATGGCAAGTTTCAACATGCTCTCCTACCCTACAGGACGAGGCCCGAACAGCACCGTGCCGATCCGGACCATCGTGGCGCCCTCTTCGATCGCCACGTCAAAATCACCGGACATGCCCATGGACAGTTCCTTCATCGAAACGCCCGGTATCCCCAGAGCCTCCACCTGAGCCGCCAGTTCGCGCAGACGCCGGAAATGAGGCCGCGCGTCTTCCGGCCTTTCCGCAGGCGGCGGAATCGTCATCAGCCCGAGCACTCGAAGCCCTGGCAACGTCCCCATCCGTTCGACCGCGCTCGCCAGATCGTCGGGACTGAATCCGTGCTTCGTCGTCTCGCCCGACACGTTCACTTCAAGAAGAATACGCTGGGTAATCCCGCGCTCCCTCGCCGCGCGATTGAGGCGTTCAGCCACGTCCAGCCGATCCACGGCATGGAGCAGAGAAAACCGGCCGACCGCATGCTTCACCTTATTGGGCTGGAGCGGGCCGATCAAATGCCATTCTATTCCAGCCTCGCTTCTCATGGCCTCGATCTTGGCCAGTGCCTCCTGGACACGGTTCTCGCCGAATATCCGGCACCCGCAAGCCACCGCTTCCACCAGGCGCTCGACGGGAACGGTCTTCGACGCAGCGACGAGTGTGACAGCGCCGGGATCCCGGCCGACACGACAGGCCGCCCGCTCGATCCGCGCCCGCACCGCATCCAGCCGTTCTTTGAGCTCACCGACGGCTCGTCTCCCATTCTCTTCCGCGTCTATCATGGCCGGCCCCGTGCCTTTATTGTACGCAACGGGGGCGGTGTTTGTCAGGACAGGACGGCGGTGAGCCCGATTCCGCTCATCATGCGGCCCGTCCTCGCGCCGTCACGGCGATACGAGTAAAAGAGGTCCCGGTGGCAGGCCGTGCAGAGGTTCACCGTCTCGATCCGATCCGGACTGATGCCGGCCTCCTCCAGCTGGCGGCGGTTGAAGCCGCGCAGATCCAGATGGGCCTTCGTCCCCTTCACGTTCTCCACGACGTCGGCCCAATAGGGAAATCCCCGCTTCAGCGGCGTCAGCACGGTCCCGTTGACTTCGTAGCAGCACACCCCGATCGAGGGCCCGATGGCCGCCCGGATCGATCGGAGATGGGAGCCGAACCGGTCTTGCATCACCCTGACCGTTTTCGTCACGATGCCGCCCAGCGTCCCCCGCCAGCCCGCATGCACGGCGGCGTACACGCCCCGCGACGGATCCAGGAGGAGGATGGGCACGCAGTCCGCCGTTTCCACCGCCACCAGGACTCCCGCCTGATTGGTCACGATCGCGTCATAGCTGCCCGAGGCCGCCGCGGTCCGGCGATCGATCGCCAGGACCTCCGTTCCGTGAACCTGACGGACGGTGACCACACGGACGGACGGCCCGCCCATCGCAGTCGCCGGCGGGCCGGGCTCGAGCTTCGTCCCGAAATAGTGGCAGACCCCCACGGTCCCCTTGGCAAAGAGCGGCACGGTGATGATCGAGTCGAGTGTGTTGAGCATGGCCAGTCCCCCTAGTCAGCTTGCCGACGCAGGAACGTCGGCACATCCCATTCATCTTCGCTTGCCAGCATCGGCCGATCCGACCGGTCCGACCGCTCGGCCAGATCGCGCGCCGCGTGGCCGCGACGCAGGAAGGCTTGGGATGCAGCTCGCGCACCTCGGCTTCCTTGGGAGATGCGATCGTCGGGAGCGACGTCTGGCGGGGCGCCGCGTGGGCGGCCGGCACGTCGCGCTCAAACCCCGTGGCGATGACGGTAATGACCACCTCCTCGCCCAGCCGCTCGTCGATCACCGCGCCGAAGATGATGTTGGCGTCCGGGTCCACGGACTGGGCGATGATTGACGAGGCCTCGTCAAGTTCATGGAGCGACAGACTCGGCCCGCCCGTGATGTTCAGTAGGACCCCGCGCGCGCCGTCGATCGAGCCGTCCTCCAGCAAGGGGCTGCAGATCGCCCGCTGGGTGGCCGCGGTGACGCGGTTGGCGCCGCTCGCCACGCCCATGCCCATCACCGCACGGCCCATGTGGCCCATGACCGTACGTACATCCGCGAAGTCCACGTTGACGAGCCCCGGAATTGTGATGACGTCGGCGATCCCCTTGATGGCCTGCCGGAGCACATCGTCGACCACCTTGAACGCTTCCTTCAGCGGCGTGGTCTTGTCCACAATCCCCAGCAGGCGCTGATTCGGAATCACGATCATGGTATCCACATACTTGCGCAGCTCCCGCAGTCCCTCCTCGGCCCGCGCTGTCCGTTTCCCCAGCTCGAACAGGAAGGGCTTGGTGACGACCGCCACCGTCAGCGCGTTGAGCTCGCGGGCGATGCTGGCGATGACCGGCGCGCCACCGGTCCCGGTCCCGCCGCCCATGCCCGCCGTGATGAACACCATGTCGGCCCCCTGGAGCGCGTCGCGGATCTTGTCGGCGTCCTGGAGCGCCGCGTCGCGCCCGACTTCAGGATTGGCGCCGGCGCCGAGCCCGTTCTTTCCGATGTGGATCTTCGTGGGCGCCTGCGAGCCCCCCAGGGCCTGTATGTCCGTGTTGACCGTAATGAACTCGATCCCGTCCAGGCCGGCCGCGATCATCGTGTTGACGGCATTCCCGCCGCCGCCGCCCACGCCGATCACCTTGATCCGCGCGGTCGAAATCATGTCTTTC
>Ga0208566_1001521_pt1 | contig 13354 bp, 9 predicted proteins | sample PL_2010_150m_FD_184159 | JGI IMG/M metagenome (GOLD analysis project Ga0208566, IMG submission 184159) | Freshwater microbial communities from Powell Lake, British Columbia, Canada to study Microbial Dark Matter (Phase II) - PL_2010_150m... | ecosystem: Environmental > Aquatic > Freshwater > Lake...
AGGGAGGAGAATATGTTGAGATTTTAAGGATACTTGAAGATACAAGCCGCACCGTAAGTTACAGAACTAATAATTCCAAAATCTCAAGTAACTCGGTAAATAAAGTAGTAGTGGATAAATTTAATAATAAGTGGATCGGAACCATTGATCACGGTCTAATGAAATTTGACGGAAAGAATTGGACCTCTTATGAAAATGCAGGAGTAATAGAAGGTGAAAGGATACAAGATTTATTAATTGATAAATCGGGTAAGTTATGGATTGCATCAATAAGTGGTTTATTTGTTTACGATGGCATAAGCTGGAAGTCTTATACAAGTAATTTACCATATGAAAATGTTATTGCGCTCGATGAAGATCCCACCGGCAACATCTGGATTGCAACTCTAAATGCTTTGGTTAAATACAATGGTACTACTTTCGAGGTATTTAATTATTATAATTCTCAAAGAATGCCTTTGGTAAATTTATCATCTGTCGTCTCATCTAAGAATGGCGATATTTGGGTTGGAACCAGCGGTAGTGGGATAATAAAATTTGATGGTACTACTTGGACTAACTACCTTACCAGCGGAATGCTTAACAACACCGGGGGGCATTTAACACCTGAGAAAATTTCGAATATTATCAAAGATATTGTAGTAGATAAAAACGGAAATTTATATTCGTTTCATGTTAAAGATCCACCTGCAGGAGCTAGAAGTGCTCTTCTACAATATGATGGTTTTGGATGGACTGAAATTAAACTGAATTTACTTTTTGAATTGGAAGTTGAATCATTTTATTTAGATAATGATAACAATATTTGGATGGCTCTTAATGGTGGTTTAATTAAATATAATCCGTTGCAGCCTCTTAAGTTTTATGACTCAGGTATTTACGGATATTTTGCTAAGTGGTGTAAATCATTTACTATTGATCTAAATGGCGACGGTTGGTTAGCAACAATAGGTGCTGGAATAGCAAAACTTAAAAAAGGAACATTTTAATAATTATAATTTAAAATTAGATTTTAAGTAACAACTCGATAAACAGAATCCAATACTGTTCCGTCAACCCATTTAACAACTGCTACTACTTTTTTCTTATCAACTTTTGGTTTTGCCGGTGCACCGCCGCAGATTTCATAAACTTCTTTTTGAATTTCTTTAATTGAACGAATTGGTAAAGAAGAATTCTTAACAGCATTTAACAAATCTTTTCTTTTTGGATTAATTGCAATTCCTCTTTCTGTAACGATTACATCAATTAGTTCACCCGGTCCGCAAAGTGTAGTAACTTCATCAAGTATAACTGGAATTCTATCTCTGAATGAAGGAACAGCAATAATTGTACATTTTGAGTAAAGACAATTTTGCCACCCGCCAATTCCATGAAGCAAATAACCATCGGAATGTGAAACGACATTAGCATTGAAGTTCACATCAACTTCCGTTGCACCCAGAATCGTCGCATCAACCATCGAAGCAAAATTTCCTTTACCATGATAATTGTAACTTGTGAAAGGAGTCGTCATAACATGATTTGGATTTTCACGCATTGAACGAACTCCATCAAGATCAAAAGTTTGTCCGTCAAGAATGTAATCAGTCAATCCTTCTTCCAATAATTCAACTAAATATTTTGTAGAACCTCCACGTATAAATCTTGCTTTAATTCCTTTCGCTTTCATAATTTCTTTTAAGAAAAGAATAACAGCTAAGTTCGTTCCGCCAGCACCTGCTTGATAAGAGAAACCATTCTTAACAATTCCTGCTTCGTCCATGAACTTTGCAATATATTCCGCGATTAAAAGTCTGTCCGGACTTTTAGTCATTTCAGTTGTACCGCTAACAATTTTTGATGGATCGCCAAGTGATTCCACTTGAACCACATAATCAACATTGTTGCCTTGAATTTGCCAAGGTACACAAGGAAATGGAACAAGGTTATCGGTAACAACAATAACTTTGTCAGCATATTCAGAATCTGCAAGTGCAAAACCAATTCCGCCGCAAGCAGATTTTCCGTTTACACCGTTTGCATTTCCAAATGGATCAGCAGTTGGTGCTGCGATTACTGCAATATCAATATGAACTTCGCCATCTTGAATTGATTGATATCTTCCTCCGTGAGAACGAAGAACTCCAACTCCTTTCATCTTTCCTTCGGTTGTAAATTTTCCGAGTGGACCGTTCATACTTCCTTCAATGTGATGAATTGTCCCGTCTCTTAAATATCTAATTAAATACGAGTGGCAGGGAAATGAAGCGCTTGGGAACCAACGAATATTTTTTACACCCATAGAATGAATTGTGTCAAATAAAATATTTGTTAGTTGATCGCCATTTCTAAGATGGTGGTGCGTGGAGATTGTCATTCCATCTTTCAATCCGGCTTTCTTCAAAGCATCTTTCAAACTTTTTACTTCTTTATTTCCGTCGGATGGGTAATCTGCGCAAGTTCTAATTTGAAGACTTGCAATTCTTCCACTCGATTTAAATTTATCAACACCTTTAAATGGAATTTGTTTCTCCCCATTTATAATTGTTGGTATTAATCTGTTCACCGCATTTTTTATCAGTTTCATTACTTATTCCAATTTTTATCTAACAATCCATTTAGTATAGCAAGATTAATAGTATGCTGTGCGCGCTTAACAACAGGCGCATCTATCATTTTACTGCCAAGAGCAACAACACCAAGTCCGTTCTTTTCTGCTTCGTTGAATGCAAGAACAATTTTTCTTGCTTTCTCAATTTCTTTTTCAGATGGTGCAAATGAATCGTGCACAACTTTTATTTGTCGGGGATGGATACAACCTTTCCCTTCAAAGCCAAGAGCTTTGGCTTCAAGAACACTTGCTTTTAATCCTTCCATATCATCAACATCTGAAAAAACAGAATCAATAGCTTGCACACCGGCAGCTTTTGCTGAATTAACAACTGTGCTTCTCGCATAAAAACTTTCTCTACCTTCGTTTGTTCTTTCAACGCCAAGATCGGCAGTGTAATCTTCAAGTCCAACTGCAAGAGCACAAACTTTATCGGAAGCAGTTGCAATCTCGTAAGACTTCACAACTCCTAAAGCACTTTCTATGATCGGCATCAAATATATTGCAGCAGAAATATTGTTCATCGCCTTGATCATATTTATTTCTTCTTCCACATCTTTAACTGTTATTGCTGATTCACACTTCGGTATAAGAATAACATGCACGTTATGAGGTACAACAAATTTCAAATCATTTAATCCCATCGGCAATTGATTGATGCGAACCATTCTTTCTGCACCGTAGAAATCAACCGAGCAGAGTGCATTGCGTACTAAATATCTTGCCGAATCTTTTTCGCTTGGTGCAACGCTGTCTTCAAGATCTAAAATTATTCCATCGGGTTTGTGCAATCCTGCATTCGAATAAAATTTTGGTTCATTGCCGGGAAGGTAAAGCCTACTTCTGCGCATCCTATCTTTTTGAGTTAAGTAAAAATTATTTTTGTTCATTGATGGAAGAAATTCTCTTGAATCATCTGGCCTAAGTTTTTTATAAGCAGCTTCAAATCGTGCGGCAAGTGTGAATGGAAGAGCGCCGTTATCTTCAACTAATATTTCTGCATGTTTGATCTCAAAGAAGTCGCACATCGTAATAATCAAATCATTAATATTTTGACCGTACATTGAATTAACTTTGCTCTGAAGAGAAGATCTAATCCCTTTACCTTTTGTTAATTCAATTTCAACAAAGCAGTCGGAGCGAATATTATTTCCGCGCTTTCCTGCCGATCCTTTTTTTACTACTAACATTTTTCACCTTCTTGGTTACTAAGGATTTCTTTTTCTTTGATGATTTCTTCATAACAAGCTTAGACATAAAATATCTTGCATTCAAATTATCACAACTAAAAATTATTTCTTTAATTTCTTGCTGTTGTTTCTTTGTAAGAATATTATCCGATAATCCATTGAATTTATTTTCTAAGTCTTCGATTGTCATCGGCTCACGCGGATCGCCTTTTGGATATTCCAAATATTTAAGAAACTCTCTTCCGTCTTTAGTTCTAATAACAACTTTAGAAGGTTGTTTTGCCGGAAACATATTCTCAAATTCTAAAGATGCTTCGCCTTTTATCTTATCAATAACTTCCCAAATTCTAGGATCTTTCATTTTCTCATCACTGAAAGATTGAGTTGTGATCTTTCGGTCTACTATTGCGGCGGCGATACAGTAGGGAAGTGAGTGATCTGCAGTCTCGCGTGATTCCGGACGATACTTTTGCGGATCAAATAAAATATCGCAAGCACGCGCTATAGTTGTTACTGTAACAGATTCGATCTCATCATAATTAATATCGTTCTTCTTAACAACATCAAGTGTTGCGGAGATGTGAGTGTGAGTTAGTGCTTCGGTAGGAAATGCTTTCATACTGCATTCTAGAATTTTCCAACTCTTACCTAAATCTTTAATCAACGCGTCAAGATCCCAAAACCATTCTGATTCACCTTCTCTTCCTTTCATCATTACCGGTTTTAATTTTTCTTCTTTTGAATTCCAGCCTCCGAAGCAATCCATAAATCCTTCTTTGCCTTCAAAAACTTTTTCCGTTCCGGTATAACCTTTTTGCGCCATCAAAGCGGCGAATACTCCGCTTTGTGCTGCCATCGGGTCAACAGTATTTTTCATCATTGTTAGTTTGCCTGCTGTCGGACAGCCGATGGTGTGATTATGCGAGCCGCTGATTCCAATTGCATTCGCCATTTGATCAACTGTTAAACCTAAGATTTTTCCTGCAACGATTGGTGAAACAAATTGTGTTAGTGTTGCATGATGCCATTTGCGCTCTCTTACTCCCGGTTTTGCAAAAAGACAGAGTCGTTGCTCGAATTCATAAGCGAGAACAATTGCAACAATAACATCTTTCATTGTTGCACCAACTAATTCTGCAGCAGAAAGAGCAGCAGGAATAATATCTGACGGATGTGACGGATCTTCTTTCCAATAAATGTCGTTGAAATCGAGTGAACGTATCATGAGAGAATTTACAAGTGTAGCATTCACAGCCGGAATTTTTTCACCAAATGCAAATACAGTTGCTTCTGGTTTACCTCCCATCTGTTTATAAATATTGCGTATGATATTTACATCTTTTGTTTTGTAAGCACCAAATGCACAACCGATCGAATCATAAAGATATCTTTTTACTTCATTGATTACTTCCTTCGGTAGATCTTCATATTTCAAGTTAACAGCAAATTCTGAAATCACTCGTGAAATGGATTTCTCCATATTTGTTTACCCTTGTTTTTATTTTATTGATTTTGTAAAAAGAAAAATGGAAAGAGGGAAAACTATTTATTTTGCCAGTTGGTTTCGAAAACTTTTGGAAAGTTGAGCCACGGAAAGAGTTGTCTTGAAGTATTTAATTTATTCTTCTGCATAATATTTTTTTGACTGAAATATTTCTGAAGTAAAATTATCGTTTTACGGTTTCAAATAAAAGAAAATTAGAGCGCGGATGACGCTGATCGGGCTGATTTTCGCTGATAAATTCCATATTAATTCGTTTGATCCATGTTCTATTGATTTAAATTTCTTTTAACCCATTCTTCCAATCCGCCTGTAACAATTAATTCCTGCGCAGCTTCTCCAACGTGATCTATAGAATAAGTTTTGTTATTGGCTGTCAAAACGGAATTTAGAAAATCTATCTTAGCAGTGATTTCTGTTTTAACAGTAAGTTTTTCTTTGCCGAATTTGGTTTTCAAATCATTAACTAATTCGGGACATTCGATGACAAGAAAACCGTTGTTGAGTGCGTTGCGTTTGTAAGTTTCATTGAATGAACCTGCAATGACCAAACTGATACCACGATACTTAAGCGCAGTTGCTGCTTGTTCACGTGAACTTCCGGTTCCAAAATTAAATCCGCCGACAAGAATATCTCCGTCATTTACAATCTTTCCAAATTCGGGGTCGTAATTTTCCATAACAACTTTAGCTTGATCTTGCGGAGTCATGTCATCATTGTATGTGTACTTACCGGGATAAATTCCATCTGTGTTCAAATTATCTTGATGACAGAAAATTAATTCACCGCTAAGTTGAGAATGGAATCCATCTATGATATTAACTTTTGTTTTAGTTTTTTCTTTTTTTGAATTTATCTTTATTTCTCCAAGTATTTTGCTGGGAGAATCTTGAAAATCGAAACTAATAAATCCGGCTAACGCAGAAGAAGCAACAACTGCAGGTGAGGCGAGATAAGCTTGAGCATTCGGTGAACCCATTCTTCCTTTGAAATTTCTGTTGGTTGCAGAAATACCAACTTCACCGTCTTCAAGCAAACCGGTTCCAAGTCCGATACAAGGACCGCAGCTTGGGGGAAGTGGAATTGCGCCGGCATCAATTAAAATTTTCCAATCGCCGCGTCTTTCACTTTCTGCCTGTACTTCACTTGATGCTGCGGCAATATAAAATTTAACATGCTCGGCAAATTGTTTACCGCTAACAACTGATGCCGCTTCTGCAATATCATCAACTCGCGAGTTTACACATGAAAGTAAATATGCTTTGTTGATCTTCACTTGTTTCTTCTTGATCTCAGAAATTGAAGTCATTGTTTTTACTGAGTTCGGTCCGGAAACGTGCGGTTCTATCGAAGAGAGATCAATTGAAAGTTCTTTCGCGTAAAATGCATTTGCGTCTGTTTCCAATTCTGACAATTCTTTTTCGAGTTGGGCAATTCTTTTCTCGTTCATACGTGGATGAATACCATTTCCATCAATATCAGAATGAACACATTCTAATCCGCGAAGAGCGACAAGTTTTGCGCGACGTTTCAACCAATCAATTGTAATTCCATCAATAGGAAATACACCGGCCATTGCGCCCCATTCCGTTGTCATGTTCGAGATCGTAAGTCTCTGATCAATTGATAATTGTTTTGTTCCATCGCCGACAAACTCAATTGCATGATTTAAAACTTCATCGTGATTAAAAAATCCGCAGAGAGCAATAATAATATCTTTACCAGTCACACCAGGTCGGAGTTCTCCCTTCAATTCTACTTTTGCAATTGGTGGAACTTGCCACCAAGTACGTGATGTTGCCCAAATTGCTGCTGAATCTGTACGCACGATCGGAGTTCCAAGACAACCGATTCCACCGTACATATTTGAATGACTGTCGGATGCAACCGCCATTGTTCCGGGCCAAGCATAACCTTCTTCAATCATAATTTGATGACCAATGCCCCGACCAGCTGGATAAAAATCTGCACCCATTGATTTGGAAAACTCTTCGATCTTTTTATACTTCTGTAAATTCTTCTCATCTTTGTTTTGAATATCATGATCGAGAGTGTGAACAACTTGTCGAGGATTTGCAAGTTTAGTTGCACCAATGCTTTTAAATTTTGGAATTACAGCACCTGTGTTATCGTGTGTCATCACATAAGCCGGACTGATGGAAATATAATCTCCGGCATGAACAATATGATTTGGTGCTAATCCCACTGCATGTTTCTGAGCAATTTTTTCTATTAGGGTTTGGTTCATAATTATTTCCGTGAAAAGTCAAAGGTCAAAAGTGAAAATGATTAAGTCCTTTGAATTAATTTTGACATCATAGCAAATATTTGATTTATAAGAATATTTAATTTATCAATTTGTTCAATATTGATATAAGATAACCGCTGAGCAATTTCAATCTGCGCATCTATTTCAACCAAAGATGATCTTGATATTTCATAAAAACGTTTTCTTTCGAGACTACTTTTACGAGCAGAACCTTCCGCAATATTAGATATTACTGAAACCGAAGCTCTTCTAAGTTGGCTACTTAAACCAAAAATCTCTTCTTTAGGAAGAAATTTTGTAACCCGATATATTTCAGTAACTAATTCAATACTTTTATTCCATACATCTAACTTTTTATGATTAAGCTCAAGCATTTTTCCCCCTCATTATTTATTTAAACTTCTCGACTTCCTTTCACATTTGACCTTTCACTTTTCACGACTTAAACGGTTCGAAAGAAACAAAATCTGCATGATGAACAATTATTGATTCTACACTGCGTTTACCAAGATCACCTTCTTTAGAATGATATGCGATTATGTGTAAAACTTCAGGCGGTAAACCGAAACGATCTGCGATTGCAACTCCACTGAACGGATGACGAAGTAATTTACCTGTGGGACTTGTAGTTAACTTGCCATCAACTTTATCATATTCGATCAACTTTCCTACATCAATCAAGATTGCACCGGCAATAAGATAATCCATGTTGATATGTATTGAATCACCGAAATTTCCTTTCATTCGCTTTGCAATTTCAACTGCAAGCTGTACACAAGTCCGCTTGTGATTCATAAAAGTAATTTTACAATCTTTGAGTAGAAGAGAAAATGGGATTACTTCTAAGTCTTCAGCAGTTAAGGCGGAATTCTCTATTGCGTAAACCCAGCATTCTGTTACTTTCTCTTTAAGCACACTATCGTTAAGCAACTCAATTTCCGGCCAAAGTTTCTTTACTATTTCTTTCATTGTTTCTCCGTGAAAAGTGAAAGGTGAAAAGTCAAAAGAAATTCCGATCTTTTTTCGTTTGATCTTTCACGTTTTTCGTTTACAGTTTTGAAATCACAGCATCTGTTAATTGTTGTGTAGAAACAGCGCCAAGTTGGAATACATCCGCTCCACCTTTTAATTTCATCATATCATATGTGCGGACTTTCCCTTCCTCAATAACTTTTGCAATTGCATTTTTTATTTTTGATGCAATCTCTTTTTCACCAATATGTTCCAGCATCATTACTGCACTCATAAACATAGCAATTGGATTAACAATTGATGGATTTAATTTTTCATATTTTGGTGCTGAACCATGAGTAGGTTCAAACACCGCAACTTCATCGCCAAGATTTGCACTGCATGCGAATCCTAATCCGCCAATCAATCCGGCAAAGCCATCACTTATAATATCTCCAAACATATTTTCTGCAACAATAACTCCGTACTCTTCCGGATTTTTAGTTAGCCACATCATCTGTGCATCAATATTGGTATCCCATAAAGAAATTTTTGGATATTCTTTCGCAATTTCTTTTGCCATCTTGAACATCATACCGGATGTTTCGCGAAGTACGTTTGGTTTTTCACATAGCGTAACATTTGTATATCCAAATTTTTTAGCATACTCAAAAGCAGCACGGATTATTCTTTCACTCGCTTTTTTGGTTACAATTCTTGTTGAGATTGCCATCTCTTCACTCGGCACATGAGCAAAAGTTTTCATCTTTGGATTTGTTTCAAATGCGTCACGGACAACTTTAGGTGGATTCGTCCATTCAACTCCGGCGTATAATCCTTCTGTATTTTGTCTGAAGATAACTGTGTTCACCATCGGTTCTTCAAAACCTCCGTTAGCACTTCTGCGGATGAAGTTCAATGGATTCCCTTTAAAAGAAATACATGGACGTATACAGATATCTAAATTAAATTTTTGTCTTAGCGAAACGATTGGTGAAAAATAAACGTATCCTTTTCCTTGAAGTGAGGCACTAAGTTCTTTTTCTGCAGCATCTTTAGGTTTGCTTGTAATAGCTCCGAACAAAGCAATTTTGTGTTGTGAGAGTAGATCAATAGTTCTTTGTGGAAGAGCATTTCCTTCTTTGCACCAAAAATCCCATCCAATATCGCCCCAAACATAATTAGCTTTGAACCCGGCGGCTTCTAATAATCTTATTGATTCTGGTAATACTACTTTTCCAATTCCATCTCCGGGAAGGGCAACAATTGTTCTCATGATAAGTCCTCAATAATTTGAAAATTTACTATTACAACTTAGAGACTATAGCACAATTTGGCAAGGTAAAGAGATTAGAGTTGAATGAATTGTAAAATTATTTTTGATCAAAACTTGAAATCCAATTGAAAACTTAATCTATTATCAACGTTACCACTTATTTCAGAATCACCGTTTCCTAAAGCTCTTTCATTTGGTTTGATAAGTTCTGAATATTTCATCGAAAGTGATAAACCGAATGATGTGTTATATCTTGCAACTAAATACCATCGCATTCCATCACCGTAAAGTGCTGGATTAGACATTACTCCAGTAAGATCATTTTCAAATTCATAAACACGTGAATCATATGAATCAGTTTGGAAGAAAACTATTCTACCGGAAAAACTTAGCGAAGCTGTAGGCGCATATTTTACATCTTGAAATAATAATAAACCTTTTTCTTCGGAACTGATTGCGGTTGCATAAGTTTTAACTAATTCAATTCTTGATCTCATCTGGATAAATTTAGATAACTTGTAAAGTAATTCCGTTCTCAAATTATCTTTTCTTCTACTTAGTACACCGTATTCTCCATTTATTGCGGCAACACTTTCTTTTAATTGATTTGTATATCTTAAACGGAATTCCGTATCACGGAATGGTTTTACAGAATAGTAGATTAAAAATTCATTCCCTTTTATAGCGAGAGGTAATTTTTCATCTCCGATCGGATACTTAAATTGATCATAATAGAAATAGATATTACCGTAACTGGTCCGCCATTTAAATCCGGAATAAAAACCGGATTCATTTTGAGTCCCGTCTTTCTCGCCAAAACCGTTTGAATGCAAGCTCCAATAATCATAAGGATAATTTCTATAAGAAAAGAGAAGAGAAAAATTCTTATCAACTGCGATTTCCGCACTGTTAATAGTAGCAAGAGAAATTTTATTATATGCAGTTTCTCCACTAAAATATAATTTACCAAATGTAAAGCTGTAGCTTCCCGCAAAGTAATCGAAACTATTTCCTGAAGGATCGAGTAAAGAATTATGTTGAAAATCATTTTCAAAAGTTGAATTGTAATATAGAAGACCGACCGACCCGATTTCACCAAAAGAATAATCGGCAGATATTCCTAATAATTTTTCATTTACTATTCTTTGATGAGCAACTTCGGAAGAATCGCGATGAAGTCCGTCTAATCTTATGGAAGTGATTTGATTTGTAGATTTATCAATCGAACCATCTAAATTTCTTACTGAATAAAATGTGTAGAAATTAAAATTATTAAAACTAAATTGTACTGCAGCACCGCGTAGGGACATGTTCTCATCTGAACTTAAATATGGAATAATACCTTTACCATTTCTTGGAAGTATCCCAACAGTTTCAATTCCTTTGCTAATTGAATACCTGCTCCAAAGCGTAAGGCCATGCCCAAACTCGAACAAGAAATCTCCCGCGACAAAATTTTTAATAAAACCAATATCTCTTGCATAGAAATGAAATGTAGTGAAATCGTTAAATGATTTTTCTCCCGGATCTTTTTCTATTAAAACTCCAACACGAATGTTTTTGTCTTTGCTCACAACGAAACGATTATAAATTTTCCAGCTCGAGCCGTAATATTTCCCATCACTAAAAGCTTTGTCCTGTTGAAGATCATAAATACCACGGGAACGAAGTGTGAAATCAATTGCCTTAAAACTTTTATTTATCGAATCGAAAAAAGATACATCTTTAACATCGCCAAAAATCAAATAGGAAATTATTCGATCAATCAGTTCCTCGCTAACACCTTCGGCCGATCTTAGATCGTTCTCGTTTTTAATTCCACCCAATAAATTTCTCTGTCTAACAATTGCTATTGCCGATTGCCTATCAATATTTGGTATCTTCATTAATTCTGCAATTGAAGCTGTGTTAACGGCAATTTTATTTTGCACCAGATATTCAACCAGATCATAGTACTCCACACCTTCTTTATCTGTTGTTGCATCTTCGAGGATATCGTATAAATTATTTTGCAAAGTAGTGGTATCTACTTGTGCGTAAAGTATAGGTACAAAAGAAAAAAATATTGTGAGTAGAAAAAATAATTTCATCAAAAATTAATTTTTTGTAAAGCGTATGATTAAACCAAACTGATGAGTTAAACCAAGATCGGGATGTGAGAAAAAAGCATAATCAACTTGAACGAATTGATAAATAATTCCAATACCACCCGAGTAAGTATTCGGTTCGTTCGATGTCCCAATCCTAAGTTTGAAAAAATCCACCATTGAATATTCAGTACCCAATCTGATAGATGGATTAAAACCAATTTCCTTTTTTACGGCTGCACTGAATACAAGATCTTTAACAAATTTTAGATCTGCACCAAGCCAAAATACAGTTGGTATATCGTTAGATTCATTTGTTATTGATGATCTGGTTACATTATTAATAGCAAATCCAATTCCTATCTGTTCATTTAACTTTGCAATAGCTCCAATGTTAAAAACAATAACACCTTTACTGCCGTAATTTTTAATCGAGATGCTATGATAAACTGAACTCAATCCTATGAGGAAGTTATTTGCGATCTTTTTTCCGTAACCGATAGCAAATTTATTTTCTTTATAAAGTTCAAAACCATAATTACTGTAACCTGCGCTGAAAGAACCAAATTGGGTTGGTTCGCAATATGCAACAAATGCATTTGCAAGTTCTTTAACTCCAAACGGAGCGGGTGAATAATAAAAGCCAATTTCACGCGTCTTTAATTGAGCCAAACCTGCGGGATTATTAAATAATGAAAAAACATCATTAACTGAAGAAACATCAGAGTGAGCTAAAGCAATTTGTCCTGCCCCAGGTTGTTCTTGCGCGAAACTTTCACCCACAAACTTTAGTAGAAGGCAAAAGAGTACAAAAACGTATTTCATATATCTAACTTAAATGATTGTTTAATTTTTTCCAAATCTCTATTTTGAAATGTGGAATAAAGATTGGAGTGCAGGTATGAAAAAAATATTTGTTGTTTTTTGCATGATTACCTTTCTTCCTGCTTTTCTTGTTGCTCAGGAACTTGATGCAACTGTTATCGTGAAGTATGAACAACTTGATATTTCTTCGCGTGAACGAGTGAACAATTTTAAGAATCAAATCCAGGACTATCTTAATAATACAAAATATACCCGCAAAGCATGGGAAGGCGATAAGATCAAGTGTACATTCAATATTTTTTTTAACGGATCTGGCGATGAAATAAGTTATTCGGCTCAATTAGTTATATCCAGCCAAAGACCAATTGAAGGAACTAAACTCAATTCATTAATGATGAGCATTCTCGATAATTCATGGTCATTCAAGTATCAGAAGAATCAAGCAATGTATTTTAATCAAACAGACTTTGATCCGCTTACAAGCCTTCTCGATTTTTATGCTTATATAATTATTGGATTTGATTTTGATTCTTATTACAAATTAGGCGGAACAGATTTTTTTCAAAAGGCATTAGACATAGCAGCTAAAGGAGGAAGCAGTTCACCTAAGGGCTGGCAATATGAAAGCACTGCATATAATAGAAGAGCATTGGTTGATAAT
>Ga0208566_1001522_pt1 | contig 13352 bp, 13 predicted proteins | sample PL_2010_150m_FD_184159 | JGI IMG/M metagenome (GOLD analysis project Ga0208566, IMG submission 184159) | Freshwater microbial communities from Powell Lake, British Columbia, Canada to study Microbial Dark Matter (Phase II) - PL_2010_150m... | ecosystem: Environmental > Aquatic > Freshwater >...
AATTGTATAGCTATGAGCAAACCTTCTGATGATAATTTTAGTAATATTATTAGACAAATTATAAAAAAATCTCTATTTACAGAGAGACAAATTGAAATTATTTTAAAACGTAAGAACCTTACAAACTCCCAATTTACTATCAGCAAAGGGGCATTTTATCGACAAGTAAATCAATCTAGGGACAAGTTAACTGCATTATGCTATTCGTGGATCCTTCTTAGAGGCCTAGGCGTGCTTAGTTCTAATGATATGGATGTGATAAATCATCTCTCTGAACAAATTTCTGTGATAAAAAGTAGTGATGTTTTTCCTGAACGTGAGGAAGAAGTCATATTTGTGATACAAGAGCTACTAAACCGAACTTGTAAGTTGTAATTTAGGTTCAAAAAAGGCATAATCCATAAAAGCGGTTGTGATAAGTTGTGATGAAATATGTTCGATATTGATGTGTAAGGTGTAAAATAATTTTACTCAAATATGATAAATCACATCATTTGATGTTACATCGTGATGTTAGTAGATATTCCAGATGTAGGAGTGATTTTAGGTGTATTTGCTTCTTTTATTGGTGGACTAGTAGCTGTTACAATATACAATAAGGTAAAGCCACGATTAGTATCAGAGTCAGAAAATGCAAAAATTCTAACAGAACGTCTACAATATTATGAAAATTTACTAATAGATATGAAAATTCGTTTAGATTCATCAGAAATGATACCAGAATCACAGGAAATTTCCCAGGCACAAATTCCAAAACAAAAGGAGCAAAAAATACAGCAAGAGGCTCCAGTAATTGTCAAAGAAGAGAAACCAAAGGAAAGAATACAGAATATGCAGTTTGGTAATGCTACAGATTATGTTCTACGATTAATCACAGAAAAACCCATGACATCACGTGACATCCAAATCACAATAGGAAGGACTAGAGAACACACATCACGTATGTTAAAGAAGTTATTTGAGGATGGTTTGGTAGAAAGAGACATGTCAACAAAGCCATTTACTTACAAAATAACTGAGAAAGGTCTTACTAGAATAGGGGTCGTAAAGATGGTCTCGGCTCAGTAATTTTTAGGATACCAATAGTTTTAGATTAGGAAATTAAACATTTATCAAGTTATTTTTTAGTTGATCTTATCATTAGAACCTCTATTGTTTGTCAAAGTCATAGAAAATCATCATAATTTAATAATCTTAGTTAATAGTAAATTCTTAAATTATTGTTCTTATAATGTAATAACATGCCTAATGAACAACTTATTAAAATTACTACTGCAGGCACGATTTCCATACCTAAAGACTTTAGAAAATTCCTTGAACTTCAGAAGGGAGATTATGTTAAGATAACAATTGATGGTGATCATCTAGTGGTCAAAAAAGTAGTAATCTCCTAAGTCACACTCTTTTCTTTTTGGACTATTTTTAGTATTTGATAGGCCCATTCTTTTCCTTGTTTCTCTCTTACTACTCTACCCTTTACGGCAAATCTAGAGAGATAGGTAGAGATCACGCTTAACTTGATTGGTTCCTCATATTCATCTTCATATTTTTCTAAAATCATAGATGATGTGAATTTACCTATTGGAAAATTCTTGTCTATAACATGCCATATTTTGGCTCCTATAGAGTCTAGTTGAGTTGATGTTTCTGGCTCTTCAATATTTATTAAATTCATCAATTCAAATATTTTTAGCATCTTTTCACGGGTAACATTTCCTTCCAAGCTAAAGTTATACTTTGCACCATCCGAGTCTTCCAAATCTATTCTAATTCTTTTTCGAGCCATTGGGATCGATCTGGTTAACTGTTAACACTTGAACGGATCATAGAAGAATTGTTAACACCTAGGTTTGTTAACATTCACTGCCTAGGCTACGCCTGGGTGTTTTTGGCATCTTCACAGGCTCTTTGGGGTTTATATTCAAATAACCCTAAATTTTATGCCTAGAGTGGAAATAAGGGGGTTGCCTTTTGGATGTTAACAATGTTAAGAGTCATCTCCACGCCTGGACTGGAAATAAAGGGGTCATTTTGGTCTTTTTTAATCAAAAATTAACAGAATGTTCACTAATTGTTAACATCATCTTAGGAATACCCACACACCTATACTTCCACTCTAGCTTTATTTAAAAAATTTTTTTAATGAAAATAAAAATAAAAATAATTAATGATATACTAAATTTGGTTTAGTTATTCAATTCTAATTTGATTATTATGGTAGAATCCATATGTGGATAGAGAAGAAACAGTGGTGTGTGGGTCATTGACAAAAGATCCAATTGATAAATTACTAGATGATGCAGAGAGTGGAAAATCCCTATTCAAAAATCGTGAAGTCCTACATTACTCGTTTATACCTGATATTATATTACATCGGGAAGAAGAACAAAAAAAAGTTACCCAATCATTATTACCTCTATTAAAAAAATCACGGCCATCCAACTTACTTGTATATGGAAAACCAGGAACCGGTAAAACTCTAGTAGTTAAGAAAGTACTGGGTAAAATACAAGAACGAGTAAAAGGTAATTCATTTCCTATTCACCTACTTTATGCAAACGCAAAAGAAGAAACTACACTCTATGGACTATTAGTAAAACTTGGAAGACAATTAGGACTTACATCACAAAAAGAGTTACCTTCCACTGGACTTTCAATTAGTGAAGTATTCAATCGTATTATTGCAGCAATTGAGAAAGATGGCCTAAACACAGTGTTTGTGGTAGATGAGATAGATTATCTTGTAGAACTTGTGTCTAAATCAGGCAAAGATGTATTCTATTCATTAACAAGAGCTAACGAGAGACTAAAAAAAGGCACATTGACCCTAATAGGAATCTCAAATGATCTAACATTCAAAGAAAGACTAGATCCTAGGGTCTTAAGCAGCCTAAGTGAGGAAGAGGTTGTTTTTACCAATTATACAGTTGAACAGATTAAAGAAATTCTGGAAGAACGCATTAAAGCTGGCTTTATCCCTAATTCTGTAGAACAGGCAGCCATAAACCTCTGTTCAGCCATGTCTGGACAGGAACATGGTGATGCAAGAAGAGCCATAGATCTACTAAGAGTAGCAGGTGAGATTGCTGAACGTGAACAATCTGATACAGTAAAGGAAGATCACATACGACGAGCCTCCCTTAAGATGGAAGAAGATAAGGAAACTACGGCATTAAACTCATACCCATTACATGAAAAGTTACTAATATTGGGAGTAATGAAGGCAGGCGGAAATACCACAGGTGAGATATATCATTCATACAAAAACCTCTGTAAAATTACTAGACAAAAAGAACTCACTCAACGTAGAATTACACAGATGCTAAGCGAGATAGAAATGACCGGACTTATCACAGGAAAAATTATTCATCAAGGTATGCATGGACGAACTAAAAAATACAATCTTACACTTAATCCTGATACCGTAAAAAAAGCGTTTAAAGAAGATCTAACTTTAGAAGATCTTTTGTAATTTTAGTTAAAATTTTCAGTAAAGTCTTTTGTAAAAACCTTCATCGTGGCAAGATTTACAATAATTGCAATTCCAGGTGTGGGGTTAATTCCAACACTGGCCTGAAATGGAGTCTGACTTTGCCATGCACCAGAGTTTACAATCAATGTTCCTTTGTACATATCAAGATCAACAACATGTATGTGTCCAGAATGATAGATATCTGGAACTTCGGATATTACCATTAAGTCTTCCAATTCTGGAGCAATTGGTGTTCTTTTGCCATATATTGGACTCAAGTGCCTGGTCTTGAGCAAGACTCTCATGGCTTTTGCCGGTTGTGCATAACTTAGCCCAGGAGTACTACCGACAACATCATCAAGACTTTGTCCGTGGAACATGAGAATCTTAACCCCATTTAGCTCAAGCATGGAAGGATTACCAAGCATGAAAAAGTTCTCTCTATTCCAAAGATGCATGTTATGTTTTTCTGGAATTGCTGGTTGAGGGAGAGCTCTTCTTCCTGGGTCATGGTTTCCAGGAATAATGAATACCTTGATGTGCTTTGGAATTTTGTCTAAAAGTTCAGTAGCCTTTGCCATCTGCTGGTCAACATCTAACAACAAGAGTTCCTTATCCTGATTTGGAAAGATACCAATTCCATCAATTATATCTCCACCAACCAGTACAAACCTAACTTTTCTTGCTACTGGATCAGGACTTGAAAGCCATGAAACAAATTCTGAAAACTCTTTTTCCATAAAGAACTTACTTCCCACATGCAAATCTGATATTAGAACAGCATACGTTTCAGTCTTTGAGCGATTTGCAATATGATCAGGTATATCTGGAACAAGAATCTCTTTTACAAAAAATCCTCCATTCTTCCCACTTGCAATTGATACCATTACAAACTGGTCAATTAGCAAAGAATTTGCCGTTTCTTGTATCTCTTTATTGAAAATTAACAGCTCTATTGAGCCTGATGGATCATCTATGACTAGTTTTGTCACATCCCTGTCTATTCTTCTATCCATTAGTAGTCCAGCAATGTATGTTTCATCATCTAATTTGCCATTGGTCACGTTTGAAATGGGAGTTAGTTTCTTTGACTGTGCACGTTGCATCATGATTTTGAGCAGTTTTGAATATCTACTCCTAAATAATGCAGTAAAACCATCAATTCCTTCTGCAGATGTGACTTTTTTTGTAGGATCAGACAAAATTACATGTTCATTTTCAATACTATCATCAATTTCTGATTCTACAAACATTTTGAGGTCGCTCTGATTTATCAAAAACATATTTTGTTTAGCTTTTTCTCGTACTACTTGTTTGATTATATTTTGAAGTTCTTTTACATCTATTTTTTCTAATATCTTAAACGCATCAGGATGAATCTGAAATCCTTTACTTAGTGCATAAGTTATAGCCGAGGAAACCTCTTCTTTCAACAAGGTCTCATAAAACAACTTTTAATTAAATCTGTGCTAACCACCAACCTCAAATATAGTTCTCATAAAAATGAGTTATTGTTTAAAAATAGAAGAATTTTGATATTTTTAATTTTTATTGGAATTTTCTCACTATCTTACTCAATTGGTAGTCAAAGTAAATTATCTGACGAAGAATCAAAATCATTTCTTAAAGAATTTCAAAAAGTAGTTGAGGGAATTGATGCTCTAGGAATCTTTGAGCATAACGCATCGGTTGCATTACCAATGTTTATTCCAGGTTTTGGTCTGGCTTGGGGTGCATTTGCAGCTTGGTCTACAGGTGTTGCCTTTGGAGCACTAGTAACAACAACTCCCACACTTGCAAAAATTCCTCCATTGGCACTACTTTACTTGTCTCCATTTGGAGTAATGGAGCTTGTTGCATATTCAATTGGAATGTCAAGAAGCTTTTTGCTGATAAATGCCATAATTCGAAGAAAACCCCTAAAAAATGAGCTTCGTAATACCGGTATAGAAATAGGAATTGTCTTGGCTCTCTTACTTGCAGGTGGATTCATTGAATATTCTATGATCCAACAATTTGGATCAAGTGTAACTCATCTAAAATCTAGCTTGTAAAAACAATCAACCGGGAATTGCCTAATTGTGTGATAAATTATACCCAGTAATTAAATATGCAATATGGAATTAGCTAGTCTAATGAAGTATGGATTCCTGTTTCTAATGGCAATTACAGGACTTGTTACAGTACTATGTTTACCTCATGCATATTCTGATTATTCCACTAATGGCAAATACATTGTTCAAGCCTCAGGATATCTTTTAGGAAACCAGACCATCTTTGATTCTAGTATCGTATTACAGCTTACTATGGGGACTAAGAGTGGAAGTACTATACAATCTACCCTTGATAATGGCCTTGTTACAATAGCCGATTCTCACTATCTTAACTCAGGAATTTGGCAGACGTCTATCCTACGAGATGGAAAATACTTTGTAATCCAAGGAGACGCACAGGACCAAAACGGAAATACAATTCATCTTAATTTGTTTGGAAGAATCATAGATAGTAACCAAGATGGTTCTGTTTATGCTGTAACAGGCAAGATAACTGGTTCTGAAACTATGAAAGTAAGCTATGGCGCTAAAATAATTTCTGTTAATACAGTATCTACAAAACCTACAACAGTTCCTACTACACAAACTACACCAGGACAACAACCATCATCTTCAAACCAAGTTAGTATTAGCATTGTATACGGCGCATATAACCAAAATACTCAGGTTCACTTTACTCCATCAAATATTCAGGTGGCTCCAGGTACCACAATAACTTGGACTAACAATGATTCTATTCCACATAGAATTATGAGTGGAATAGCAAAAGCAACTACCATAGATCAATCAGTTCCGATATTTACTTTCGATGGAAAGTTTGATAGTGGTGTAATTGCACCAGGAAAAACATTCCAGTATACAGTAACTAGTTTTGATGCGACAAGTATGCTAGATCCGAAAGTTGCACAGCGCTATAACATTCCTCCAGATCAAAGAGTAGGCGATATTTCTTTCTTTGATCCAACTTATCCATTTATGGTAGGAATAATAGCACCTCTTGTTCCACCATCAACTGCACAAGGAAATATTGTTCAGATGAATATAGTTTTAGGCGCATCTGATCCAAATAATGGAAAATTTCTTTCACCCTCATCTGTCTTACTTACCTCTGGAGCAACATTAGAAATAGTAAACAATGATTCCGTTCCACACTTGATAAAGAGTGGTAAATCTATAACTACCACAGAAGGTGGAGCAAAAGGACCTGCCCCAGAAAAACAGCCTCAATTCGCTCCAGATAATATACTCAGTACTGGTACAATTGCCCCAGGACAACACTATAGAGTTACAGTTACTAAATCGGGCACCATTCAAATCTTCGATCCTTCATTTACATGGATTAATGGAATAGTTGTTTCATCATCAACAACTTCAACAACTCCAATTGCTCCAGTTCAGATCAGCATACTTCTAGGTTCATCATTACAACAAGGATCAGCTGTTCAACAACAATTCAACCAATACAATACATTCTATGATCCAGAAACTATACAGATAGCTCCAGGTACTCCAATCATTTGGGTAAACAATGATTCTATTGAACATACAATTCTTAGTGGAAGGAGTACTCAACAATATGCAACAAATCCATTTATTCCTGATGGAAAAATAGCAAGCGGTAAAATTGCTCCAGGTCAAACATTTACTGCAATAATTAATGATACTGGAATCATAAGATTCTATGATCCGCAATACACTTGGATGAATGGAGTAGTAATTTCAATGAATCCAACACCATCATACAACAAAATAACTGGTGAAAAGTCTCTTCATCAACACTAAATTATTTGAAATTGATATAAGACTCTAATTTTGTCTGATCAAAGACCATCACAGAAAGATCAGAGAATTGTTTTCCTTCTAAATCTTTGACCTTACCAATAAAATGAGTCTCTTTATCAGTAGTTAGAAACTCAAAGACATGCACCTTCATAGATGTAGTATCAAAACCATGTTCTCTCAAGTATATTGCAATCTCTGATTGCATAAAGTGTTTAGAAGGCTCTTTTGGCCAAGGTCTTGGAACAAGTATGACACTAAATCCATCAATGAGTGCCTTTTGAAGCTCAAGTTTCTTCTCCTCTATGCTTGTAGAAATATGCATTGTAATGACCTTGCTTTTATCAATTGGTACTCTTGCCTTTGATGCAGCAACTTGAATGGAACTAATTCCTGGAATGATTTGCACGTCTCCAAATATCTCAATTAATCTATCAACTACTTCTGATTCTGAAAAATTCACATCCCCTGTAAAAGGAACAACACATGTCTTGTTACCTAGAGTCTTTGAGACTTTTTGATATGCATCTTCTTGGTCTTTCATGGTAATTTCATGAATTTCTTTATTTTTCAAAAGTGCCTCTATTGTGTTTAGCGTGTATTTGTAGCCAATTATAATATCAGAATTTAATACTATTTCCTTTACTATCTCAGTTACATATTTTGGTGATCCTGGTCCGACGCCCACTGCAAAGACTTTTCCCATAAATGCCGTTTTGTAATCTTCAATATATTTCACTAATGTTGCACTTGATTTACTAGAAATTATCTTTGAAAGAAAAAATGTAAGATACAGTTATTCTTTAGTTGTATCTGGTTTGGTTGTACTTGCTTGTGGCTGTATTTTTTGTGAAGTTTTATTTTTCTTACTTCTCATATAAAATACAAAAGCACCGGCTGTAGCTGCAATTATGCCTGCTGCAACAATTAATTCTGTTTTCATCACAAATAGTAAATTTGAGTTGTATTAAGTCATGGTATTTTACCAGACATCATCCACTTCATCAAGTTCTTTGAATTCTTCAACGGGCTTTTCACGCATAACCTTTAGTCTTGCAATGTCTCTATCAAAGAACAAATCTATTGCCCAATCAAGAAAGATTCTCACTTTTTTATCTAATCGTGGGATTTTTGAAAGATAAATTACTCTCCATAATATCCAGGCAAAAACTCCATGTAAATGAATGCCAAACATACTTGCAATTGCACTACGTTTTCCTATTACTGCCATTTGTCCTTTGGGCGAATAAACAAATTTTTCTTTCTCTTTATTTGTAATTACTGCATGAAGATTTTTTGCAACAATTTCAGCTTCTGATTCTGCGCTTTGTGCTGTAGGTGGAAGAGGTCTATTTGTTTTAGGATCAAGAATGTAACAACAATCTCCTATTGCAAAAACTTCGGGAAAATCAACAGCTTGAAGAAATTCATCTACTATGATTCCACCTCTATTAGTTTTGAAGACTGATTTTTTTATAATATCAACAGGTGTAACACCTGCAGTCCATACTAGGGTTCTTGTTTGTATGGCATTTACTGTAGTTTGTTTAGTAGAATCTTCTGTAGGTGGCCGAGCATCATCAATTATTACTTCATCACCTGAAAAACTAGAAAGTTTTGTACTTACCTTTACCTCAATTCCACGCTCATGAAGTTTTTCTAGAGCAAATTTTGCAAGCTTTTCATTAAAACCTGGAAGTATAGCTGCAAGTGCCTCAAGAACAATCACTCTGATATCGGTTTTCTCAATATTAGGATAATATTTTCTTGCATCATGCAACAAGTCCATTAATTCTCCTGCTGTTTCTATACCTGCAAATCCACCTCCAACAATTATAAAAGTAAGCAGACTTTTCTTGAGAATGGGATTAGTTTCATTATCTGCTTGTTCAAGCATATCTATGACTCTATTTCGTAGTACGACTGCATCGTTGAGAGTTTTCATTGAATAAGCTAATTTCTCTAGCTGCTCCATTCCAAAGAAATTTGTCTGACTACCAAGGGCCAAGACAAGATAATCATAATGTAATGAAATTCCCCGTTTTTCTTTTGTACCGCTAAGAGTTACCGTTTTTCCATAAGGATCTATGTTCTTAACTTCAGCCTCATAGAACTTGGTCCTTTTCAATAGTGTTCTAACTGGAATTACAATATGTCTAGTCTCAATTGTTCCTGAAGCTACTTGGGGAAGCATTGGTGTAAACAAGAAAAAATTATCCACGCTTACTAGACTAATTTGTACATCATTTTCATTTGGAAAATATGATTCAAGTTTTCGTACACACTCAACTCCTGCAAATCCGCCTCCTAAAACAAGAATTCTTTTGGTTTCAGACATCTAATTCATCTAATGTTTGATCATGGGGATAAAAAAGGTAATTTTGATTCTCGTAGAGCTGTTACTAATCATTTGAGCGAAAGGTAAAATATGCTCATTTATAGAATCTAGGATATGAAGAAAGAGTTCATTGTCACACGAATAGATGCATCACCAGATGGATCTCCATATGTAATACTCTCGCTTTCTACATCCAAAGATTTTAGAGAACAAAGTACACCAGCATCACCTTTTGGTGCAGGGGGAGTAATGGGTTTTACAAATATGGATGATATGGTAAAAAACCTCAACAAGATGATGTCTGGAGGAGGTATGGGTCAGCCCGGTAATGTTACCTCAATCAAGCTTGATATGCACGAGTACAAAGAACTAAACCTTGGAGTGGGAGACAAAGTCTACCTAGAAGTAACAAAAGCAGAATCTATTGGTGTTTAGAGGGTTATTCTAATAATTATTAACGAGTGATTTCTCTTCTTAGAATTTGATATGCTCTAGGTGCATCCTTTTCATGCAAGACTGCAACTATATGATCTTGTCCGAAAAACGCATTAAAAAGTTCGATTCCATTATCATGTAGAATCTCAGATACGTATGAAACTACCTCAGAACTATGCTCATTTTCTGGAATATGTATAGTTATTTTTGCTAGTCCAGTCTGGGAGGAATTTCTATGCGATGAAAAAGATTCTAAAATTTCTCTTACATCGCTTATGTCTTCTGTTAAAAATCTAAACGAATCAGTGGATCTAAAAAATTCGTAATCTGGATCAATTCTCATAAATCTATCCATCAAATCTACAGCATCTTTCATTTCAAAATCATCTGAGAAAAATTTTATGTCAACAATTCCATCAGTTAAAGAAAGTCTTGCATTTTTTAGCACTGTTTCATTTTGCATCTCGTCTTTTTTTACAAAAGAATCTGCATATCTTTTAATTGCAACTACAATTGTATTGGGATTTACTGGTCCTCCCACATACGACTCGACTTCCTTTTGGAGTTTTATTGAAAGTGATGTATAATTTATCAAACCCATCTTGATGCAGTCATAAATAGATCTATTTTTTGTAATTATCTCTCTAACTGCATCAGGAACAGAAAGATTTGGAGTTCTCATGAGAGTAAATAATACTCTTAATTATATTAATTTATGTAATAAGACTGTTCATTCATTCATAATACTTATATAATGTCATACCTATTACATTATATGCATAATTATGACATAACTGACGGGGATGAGTTTGACCATCTCTTCCAAAAAATGATGCAACCTTTCAAAAGACTTGATGCAATTTGGGACGACATGAAAAGTTCTGACAACGCACAGACATTTGGTCCTTACTACTATGGATATTCAATGACTATAGGACCGGATGGAAAACCAGTGGTCAAAGAATATGGAAATGTTAGACCCGGTCTTCTACCTACATCAGAGATAAGGGAACCATTTGTAGATGTTATCGTAGATAACAAAGAAAAGATTCTCAAAGTTGTAGCAGAGATGCCAGGAGTAGAAAAAAATGACATAAAGATCGAAGTTGTAGGACGCACTGTAAATCTTGATGCTGAAAATGGTGATAAGAAATATCATGCAAAAATCCCAATAAAACAAAAGGTTGACGAAGATTCTGTCAGGGCAACATATTCTAACGGAATCTTGGAAGTAAAGTTCAAACTCAAAGAAGAGGATCGACCGCAAGGAAAGAGGGTGACGGTCGAATGACTCTATTTTTTATGGTGATGAAATTATGAGTGAAATTACATTAAAAATTGCTGAAGCAGCACAAAGACATGTTGGAAAAGGAATAGCAGTAGTAGATCCAAAAATTGTTGAAGACAATGGATGGGAAACTGGCCAAATTCTTGAACTAGTTGGAAATAGAAAAAGTCATGTTAAACTTTGGTCTGGTTCTACTCCAGATTATGGAACTGGAATAATCAAAATAGATGGAATTACACGACATAACATAGGAGCAGGAATAGGCGAAAAGATCACGGTAAAAACAGTTGATGCAGAAGAAGCTGAACAGATAACACTTTCACCTATTGAAAAACTAGGTGAGGAGGGACTTCAAGAGTATATGCAAACATACTACATGGGTCATGTGCTAACTTCTGGTGATACATTAATTGTATCCACACAGTTGGGTGGAAAAACACAACTTGTTATTAGTGGTACTAAACCATCTGCAAAACCTGTCATTATATCAGAACAGACCGAGTTCAAATTAGGAGCCATGACCAAGGCTATTGATAATTCTATTCCAAGGATAACCTATGATGACCTTGGCGGACTAAGAAATGAGGTCCAAAAGATACGAGAAATGGTAGAACTTCCTATGCGACACCCAGAATTATTTGAAAAACTAGGAGTTGAGGCACCAAAAGGCGTATTGCTTTACGGACCACCAGGAACTGGAAAGACATTATTAGCAAAAGCAGTGGCAGGAGAAACTAATTCTCACTTTACTTCTCTTAGTGGTCCTGAAATTATTGGAAAATTCTATGGGGAAAGTGAGGAGAGATTACGTGATATATTCAAACAAGCAGAGGAAAATGCACCAAGCATAATATTCATTGATGAAATTGACTCGATAGCTCCAAAGAGGGAAGAAGTGACTGGAGAAGTAGAAAAGAGAATTGTATCACAGCTTCTAACTTTGATGGACGGAATGAAATCAAGAGGCAAGGTAGTTGTAATTGCTGCAACAAACAGGCCAGATTCAATAGATCCAGCATTACGAAGACCAGGAAGATTTGATCGTGAAATAGAGATTGGAATCCCAGATCAGCAGGGAAGAAGAGAGATACTAAATATTCACACAAGAGGTATGCCAATTGAAGAAAAAGTAAACTTGGATCAGATTGCAAGAGTGACTCATGGATTTGTAGGAGCTGATTTAGAAATGCTTACAAAAGAAGCTGCCATGAGATCTCTTCGAAAAATTCTACCTGATTTGGATCTAGAAGCAGAAAAAATTCCAAATGAAATTCTTCAAAAAATTATCATTACAGATAACGATTTCAAAGATGCGCTAAAAGATGTTAGACCGTCTGCACTACGAGAAGTTCTAGTTCAGGTACCAAATGTAACATGGGAAGATGTTGGCGGCTTGGAATCATTAAAAGAGGAACTCTATGAAGCCGTGGAATGGCCACTCAAACACAAAGAAGCATTCGAGTATACTGATGTTGCAACTCCCAAGGGAATCTTACTTTATGGACCACCAGGAACAGGAAAGACCTTGATTGCAAAGGCAGTAGCACATACCTCTGAATCTAATTTTATTAGTATCAAAGGTCCTGAACTACTCTCAAAATGGGTAGGTGAATCTGAAAAAGGAGTTCGTGAAATATTCAGAAAAGCTCGTCAAGCTGCTCCTTGTATAATATTTCTTGATGAGCTTGACTCTTTAGCTCCAAGCAGAAGCTCAGGTAGTTCTGACTCTAATGTCACAGAAAGAGTAGTGTCTCAGTTACTAACTGAGATAGATGGTCTTGAAGAATTACATAACGTATTGATAATTGGTGCAACCAACAGAGTAGATCTTATCGACAGTGCATTGCTAAGACCAGGAAGATTTGATCGAATCATTGAGGTACCATTGCCGGACACAAAGGGACGTGAAAACATATTCAAAATACACACAAGAAAGAAACCACTTGCAGAAGGCGTTGACTTTACAAAATTAGTACAGTTGACTAG
>Ga0208566_1001524_pt1 | contig 13347 bp, 10 predicted proteins | sample PL_2010_150m_FD_184159 | JGI IMG/M metagenome (GOLD analysis project Ga0208566, IMG submission 184159) | Freshwater microbial communities from Powell Lake, British Columbia, Canada to study Microbial Dark Matter (Phase II) - PL_2010_150m... | ecosystem: Environmental > Aquatic > Freshwater >...
AGCGCGAGGATGAAAGGTACGACCAGATGAAATTGGGCATGTAGCCGCCTTGGGCGGCTCATGGTTTACCAGCGCCTTTGAGGCGCTCAATTGATAGGCCCCCGGCTATGCCGGGGGTAAGTTAACTGTTGAGCAATTTAAGATCTTGGCCTGTTTCATAATAATTAAAAGCTGCCCCTGTCAGGCGAGACTTTATTAGAAGGTTGGACTATACTGTCCAATCTAACCAAATACTCCCAAGGAAATCCATGAACCATACGGCGGAGCCCGTAACACTCGACAGCCGCCAGCGCCTGATTCGGGCCGCAGCGGAAGCCTTCATGGAAGAAGGCTATCGCGCCAGCATCGACCGCATTGCAGCTCGCGCCGGTGTGGCGCGACAAACAGTCTACAACCACTTTCCTTGCAAGGACGACTTGTTCAGTGAAGTTGCCAGTGTTGCTGCCGGCACTATCCTGGTTTCTTTAGACGGCGATGGGATGGATATTCGCGAGCGTCTTCTTCGTTTCGGTGCAGCTTTGCGCCAGCGCGTGATCGGCGACGAAGGCTTGGCGATGTTCCGCACCCTGAGCGCTGAAGTGCCGCGTTTCCCTGCCTTGGGTAAGGCATTTTTCGACAAGGGGCCGGGGCAGATTGTGCTCTGGCTTGCCGAATTTCTCGGACGCGCCATGAACGAGGGATTGCTGCGCCGGGACGAACCGTTGTTTGTCGCCGAAATGCTACTTTCCATGCTGGAAAGCTTTGACCGCACGCGCCGCCTGTTCGGCGCGCCTTTGCGTCCGGCCGCTGAGGAGCAAGAACGGATTGCCCGGATCGTTGATTGTTTTCTCCGGGCTTATGCACCTGAATCTGAAAAGTAAAAGGACTGTACTATGAATACCGCCAAGCTTGCCTGCCCTGCTCTCCTGCTCATCGCCCTCCTGGCCGGTTGCGGCCCGAGTGGCGGCAAACCTCCCGCCGGAGGCCCCGCTTCAGGTGCGGCCATGCCGCCGCCTGAAGTGGATGTCATTACCGTCACCACAGGAGCCGTAACGCTCACCCAAGATTTGCCGGGCAGGCTACAGGCATATCGCACCGCCCAGGTTCGCGCCCGGGTAGAAGGTATCGTGGAAGCCCGCTTGTTTGCAGAAGGCAGCGATGTCAAGGCGGGCGCCACGCTCTTTAAAATCGACGCGCGCCCCTACGCCGCAGCAGTGGCAGCGGCCAAAGCCGATGTGGACGCCGCACGTCTGGTCGTTGAACGCTACCAACCGCTACTGGAAGTTAAGGCGGTCAGCCAGCAGGAATTCGATGCCGCTGCAGCCCGTCACAAACAGGCTCAGGCGGCATTGGTTCGCGCTGAACTAGATATGGAAAACACCCACGTCCCCGCACCGATTTTCGGGCGTATCGGTCGCACTCTGGTGACCGAAGGCGCACTCGTCGGTAAAGGCGAGGCAACCCAACTCGCCACCATCGAGCAGATCGACCCCATCTATGTCAATTTTACCCAGCCCGGCGCCGATCTGCTGCGCCTGCAGGCTGCCGTGAAATCCGGCAAGCTGAAGCGCGCCGAATCGGCCAAGGTGGAATTGCTGCTCGAAGACGGCAGCGCCTATCCGCTGCCCGGCAAGATACTCTTTGCCGATCTGGCGGTGGATTCGACCACCGGCGCGGTGTCGCTGCGTGCCGAGTTCCCCAACCCGAAACGGGAGTTGTTGCCGGGCATGTTCGTGCGCATCCGTTTTCCCGAAGCCGAAGCCGACAGTGCCATCCGCGTGCCGCAGCGAGCGGTTCAGGGCGGCCCGCAAGGCCAGTTCGTGATGGTGGTCGCCGCCGACGGCAAGGCCACGCCCCAGCCGGTGAAGACCGGCGGCATGGCCGGAACGAGTTTCATCATCGCCGACGGGCTGAAGGGCGGCGAACAGGTCATCGTGAGCGGCTTACAAAAAGCCCGCCCTGGCACGCCAGTCAAGCCTGTGCCATGGAACCCGCAGGAAGCGCCGCTTACTCCGGCGAAGACCGCCGCCAACAATAAATAAAGAGGGCTGCCCCGTGTTCGCTAAATTCTTCATCGATCGCCCGGTTTTCGCCTGGGTGATCGCGATCATCATCATGCTCGGCGGTGCGCTGGCGTTGCGCAATCTTCCGGTTTCCCAGTATCCGTCCGTGGCCTCGCCGGCGCTGGATATTTCCGTCAACTACCCCGGTGCCGCCGCCCAGGTAGTCGAGGAAACGGCGATAGCCCTGATCGAACAGGAAATGAACGGCATCGAAAACCTGCTCTATATGGATTCCGCCTCGCAGGTGAGCACCGGAACGGTGACGCTGACCTTCAAGCCCGGCACCAATCTGGACTACGCTTCGGTTGAAGCGCAGAACCGCATCAAGCGCGTCGAGGCGCGCTTGCCCGAAGACGTGCGCCGGCTCGGTGTAACGGTAAACAAGACAGCGCGCAATTACGTGATGATCGTCGCGCTGCTCTCGCCCGACAAGAGCCTGAATAACGTCGACTTGGGCAGCTATGCCGCCGCCAATGTGCTGGAGCCGATCCGCCGCGTGCCGGGCGTGGGCGAGGCGCTGTTGTTCGGCACCGAATATTCGATGCGCCTGTGGCTGAAGCCGGAAAAACTGCGGGGCTATAACCTCTCGCCCGCCGACGTATCGCGCGCGGTGCGCGCCCAGAATGCCCAGCTCGCCGTCGGCGAACTGGGGCAACTGCCGGCAAGCCCCGGCCAGGAACTGAACGCGGTGATCGTCACCAAGAGCCGCCTGTCCTCGCCGGAAGAATTCGGCAACATCATCGTGCGCACCAATCCCGACGGCTCCACGCTGCGGGGCAAGGACGTGGCGCGGGTGGAATTGGGCGCCCAGGACTATTCGGTTGCCGCCCGCATCGACGGCCAGCCGACTGCGGCAATTGCCGTCCGGCTTTCCCCCGGCGCCAACGCGCTCGACACGGTCAAGGCGGTCAACGCCAAGATGACCGAACTGGCGAAGTTCTTCCCCAAGGGCATCACCTGGCTGGTACCCTACGACACCTCGCAATTCGTCGACATTTCCATCAAGGAAGTGCTCAAGACCCTGGCGGAAGCCATGCTGCTGGTGTTCCTGGTGATGTATCTATTCCTCGAAAACCTGCGCGCCACGCTGATACCCACCATCGTCGTGCCGGTGGCGCTGATCGGCGGCGCGCTGGGCTTGTATGTGTTCGGCTACTCGATCAACGTGCTTACCTTGTTCGCGATGGTGCTGGCGATCGGCATCGTGGTGGACGACGCCATCGTGGTGGTGGAGAACGTCGAACGCATCATGACTACCGAAGGCCTGTCGCCGCGCGACGCGACGCGTAAGGCGATGGACCAGATCGTCGGCGCGATTATCGCGATCACCCTGGTGCTTTCGGCAGTATTCGTACCGATGGCCTTCTTCGGCGGCTCCACCGGGGCGATCTACCGCCAGTTCGCGGTGACACTGGTGCTGACCATGATGTTCTCGGCACTGATGGCACTGACGCTCACGCCGGCGCTGTGCGCGACCCTGCTGAAACACGAGCCGATGCCCTCCAAGGGCTTCTTCGGCTGGTTCAACCGCTTTTTCACCCGCACCACGAACAGCTACACCTCCTGGGTAAGCCGTGCGGTGAAGAAAGCTGGCCGCTACCTGGTGCTGTACGCGGTGATTATCGGCGCTACCGGCTGGTTGTTCAGCCATCTGCCCGGCAGTTTTCTGCCGGAAGAGGATCAGGGCTATTTCCTCAACCTGATCCAGTTACCGCCCGGCGCGACCAAGGAACGCACGCTGGAAGTGCTCTCCCAGATAGAGCAGCATTATCTCAAACAGCCGGAGGTGGAACACGTCATCGGCGTTGCCGGTTTCTCGTTCTTCGGGCGCGGCCAGAATGCGGCTATTGCTTTCGTGCGCCTCAAGGGCTGGGATGAACGCAAGGGGCCGGAAAGTTCAGCACTAGGGCTGGTGCGCAAGGCCAACATGACTTTCTTCCGTATCAAGCAAGCCATGGCCTTCGCCATCAACCCGCCGCCGATTCCCGAACTGGCAGCAGCCGGAGGCTTCGACTTCCGCTTGCAGGACAGGGGCGGGCTGGGCCGGGATAAGCTGCTGGAAGCGCGCAACATGGCGCTCGGCATGGCCTCGCAAGACCCGCGTCTGATCGGCGTGCGCCCGGAAGGCCAGGAAGCCGCGCCGCAACTATTCCTCGACATCGACCGCGTCAAGAGCGAAACCCTGGGCGTGTCGATGGCCGACCTCAACGACACGCTGCAATCGGCGCTGGGCGTGGCCTACATCAACGACTTTGTGCGCCAGGGCCGCATCCTGCGCGTGCAGATGCAGGCCGAGGCGGACACCCGCAAGAGTGTCGAAGACATCCTGCGCCTGCCGGTGCGCAACAGCAAAGGCAACATGGTGGCGCTCTCCGAACTCGCCACGCCGCGCTGGATCGTCGGTTCGCCTAAGCTCGACCGCTACAATGGCCTGCCGTCGATGAAAATCGCCGGTAGCCCTGCCCACGGACGCAGTACCGGCGAAGCGCTGGCGGCGATGGAAGAAATCGCGCAGAAGCTGCCGCCCGGTTTCGGCTTCGAGTGGTCGGCCACCTCTTACGAGGAGCGTCTGTCGGGAACCCAGGCGCCGCTGCTGTTCGGCATCTCGCTGATCGTGGTGTTCCTGTGCCTGGCCGCGCTGTACGAGAGTTGGTCGATTCCTTTCGCGGTGATGCTGGTAGTGCCGCTCGGCGTGTTCGGCGCAGTGCTGGCCGTCAGCCTGCGCGAACTGCCCAACGACGTGTATTTCAAGGTAGGGCTGATCGCGATCATCGGTTTGTCGTCTAAAAACGCCATCCTGATCATCGAATTCGCCCGCAAACTCCAGGACGATGGCATGGATCTCGTTGAGGCCACGCTGGAAGCCTGTCGTTTACGCTTCAGGCCGATCCTGATGACCTCCATCGCCTTCGTCGCCGGGGTTTTCCCGCTGGCAATTTCCGTCGGTGCCGGTGCCGAGAGCCGCCACGCCATCGGCACCGGCGTAATGGGCGGGATGATCGCCGCCACGCTGCTGGCGGTGTTCCTGGTGCCGGTATTCTTCGTGGTGGTACGACGTATCTTCCCCGGCCATGCCCGTGTTCATCAGGAGAACGATCATGCGTAATCTTGCCCACCTCGCCCTGCCGACAGTTATTGCGCTGCTCGCCGGCTGCACTGCCATTCCTACCTATGAACGTCCTGCCTCGCCCGTGGCGGCGCTGTGGGCGCAACCGGCCTATGCCGCCGGGATGCGTCCGGTCGCAGGACTTTCCTGGCAACAATTCCTGCCCGACCCGCGCCTGCAGGCTCTGATCACGGCGGCTCTCGAACACAACCGCGACCTGCGCATCGCCGTCGCCCGCGTCGAGGAAGCTCGCGCGCTCTACGGCATCGCCCGTGCTGACCGCCTGCCGACGCTGAACCTGGCTGCTACCGAAACTGCTGCTCGCACGCCGGGCAACCTCTCCGCCACGGGGCAACCCCTGACCGCGCGCCGTTATGATGTGAATGTTGCGATCACGTCTTTCGAGTTGGATTTCTGGGGGCGCGTCAAAAGCCTGAATCAGGCTGCCCGCGCCAGCTATCTGGCGACGGAAGCAGCGCAGGAAGCATTCAGGATTTCCTTGATCGCGGATGTCGCCAACGCCTATTTCACCTTGCTGGAAATGGAAAAGCGTAGCGAGCTTGCCCGCGCTACCGGCGAAACCCGCAAAGAGACCCGTCACCTGGTACAGAAACGGCGCGACGTCGGACTGGCCGGCGATCTGGATTTCCTCGCTGCCGACGGTGCCTACGAATCCGCCCGGGCTGAGTTGGCTAATCTGGAACGCAGCCGCGCAGCGGCGGAAAATGCACTCGCGCTGTTGGTAGGCACAGTAGCGAAAAGCTTTCCCGGCGGGCGGCAACTCAGCGAGCAAGGAGTAGTAGCGGATCTTGCCATCGAGGTTCCCTCCGAGGTATTGCTGCGGCGCCCCGATGTGCGCGCCGCCGAAGACCGCCTGATTGCCGCCAATGCCAACATCGGCGCGGCGCGCGCTGCCTTCCTGCCGCGTATCGGCATCAGCCTGGCGCTGGGCAGCGCCAGCAACTCGTTGTCCGGCCTGTTCGACGCCGGTAGCGGCGCCTGGAGTTTCGTCCCCACTCTCGCCTTGCCCCTGTTCGACGGCGGTCGCACCCAGGCGAATGTCGATCTGGCCGAGGTACGCAAGGTGATTGCCGTGGCCGAATATGAGAAAACCATCCAGCAGGCTTTCCGCGAAGTGGCCGATCTGCTGGCGGCACGCGACCAACTCGCCGCGCAGCTCAAAGCCCAGGAAGCCGGCGAGGCGGCCCAGAACCAGCGTTTGCGCGTCGTCGTCGCGCGTTACAAGGCCGGAGCGTCGAGTTATCTGGAGGTGCTGGATGCGCAACGCGACACCTTTAACGCGCAGCAGGCCACGGTGCAGGTACGCCGGGTACTGTTGAGCACGGCGGTACAGCTTTACAAAGCGCTCGGCGGCGGACAAGAGGCGCTGCCGGAAAAAGCCGCTTGACCGAACCTTCTGCACAGGAAGGTCGACGTTTTCCCGGCTGGCTCGTCACGCTGGGCGCGCTGACTGCCATCGCCCCCCTTTCCATCGACATGTACCTGCCGGCCTTTCCGGTATTGGAACGGGAGCTGGGTTCACCCGCGGGCGGTGCCGAATTAACCCTGGCGGGATTTTTCATCGGCATGGCGGTCGGACAGTTGTTCTGGGGACCGCTCAGCGACCGCTTCGGGCGCAAGCCGCCACTCTATGCCGGGCTCGCGCTTTACGCACTGGCCTCTCTGGGCTGCGCGCTAGCCGGTAACGTGGCCGTCTTGACGGTCTGGCGCATCCTGCAAGCCCTGGGCGGCTCTGCCGGGCTGGTTATCGCCCGAGCGGTGGTGCGCGACCGCTGCGCTGCGCGCGATGCAGCGCGGGCCTTTTCCATGCTGATCCTGATCATGGGACTGGCCCCGATCCTGGCGCCGCTGCTCGGCGGCTGGATCGTCATGAACGCGGACTGGCGCGCCATCTTTTTTCTGCTGGTGGCGTTCTCGCTGGCCTGTTTGACCGCCATCCACTTCGGCCTGACAGAAAGCCACGACATTCGCCACGAACCGCCTCTGCATATCATGCGAGTGATGCAAGACTACGCCGGACTGTTCGCCAGCCGGTTGTTCCTCGGGTACACCCTGAGCGGCGGCTTGGCCATGGCCGGCATGTTCGCCTACATCGCCGGCTCGCCTTTCGTGCTGATCCAGCTCGGCGGCATTCCGCCGGAGCATTTCGGCTGGGCCTTCGGCATCAACGCGCTGGGCTTCGTCGCCGCCAGCCAGTTGAATGCCCATTTCCTGAAAACCCTCGCCCCCACGCGCTTATTGCGCCGCGCCCTATGGGTACCCGCCTTGGCCGGACTAGCTTTGACCAGTCTCACTTTCAGCGGCACGACGAGCTTGCCGCTGACCCTGATCGGCTTGTTCCTGTATATCGCCAGCCTGGGATTCATCGTTCCCAATGCCAGCGCCAGCGCACTGGCCACTCACGGCCAGCAAGCCGGTACCGCTTCCGCGCTGATGGGCGCACTCCAGTTCGGCCTGGCCACCTTGGCGGGGGGCGCTATCGGGCAATGGCATGACGGCAGCGCCCGCCCCTTGGCGCTGCTGCTCGCCTTATGCGGCGTAGGCGCCTGGCTGGTGCATCGTCTGGTGGTGCATAGTCCGATGAAAAAGCTGGAAAGAAAAACTAGCCAACTTTCGTAAAAGACCCGACTGACACGTGTGAGGTTATGCCAGGAAGGCGATGTAGTTCAGTTTTGCCCGGCAGGCAAGGTTTCCCTTGTCCGGTTTAATGATCATTTTCAGGTCGGTGATGTGAGGAAGAGCCAGCTTCAGTTCCTCTCGTTGGAATGTGCTTCCATCCGGGCTGAAATTGTATTCGTGACGCAGGATTTCCCGGAAATGCGAACCGGAATCGCTGGACACCTCAAAGCAGACTTCCTGGGTACGCGCGATTTCATGCTCCTCGATTTCATAAACGATACCGATGATGTTCTGCGGCGCATCAAATTTGAAAATCAGGATTTGCGGCCCCGTTGATCCCGCCAACCACTGCGAACTACCCGGCCCCGTGCTACCGTCAACGATATTGTCCAGAGGGAAATTTTCCGATTCGGAAGTGGCGCTGACCTCAGCGTTCTGGATGATGTCGATGGTGTTAGCAGGAACAGGCATGGCAACCCCTGTTGCGCCCGGAATGATCTTTTTTCTCAATTTTTCGTGCATTTTCTTCTCCATATCAAAAGAAACCAGGAAACCCTTCTGCATTTCTTAAGCTGAGTATAGCCCTGACAAAAGCACAATATTGTGAATCGATCGGAACAAAGATCGATTGCTTAATCGATTTTTTCCGGTTCGAAGAATCGTTCCACCTCGGCGATTTCCCTGGTCCGTTTCATCGGCGGCAAGCTCTGCCAGATACGCCGGCCGTATTGTTTGGTCAGCAAGCGGGGATCGCAGATCATCAGCACACCACGGTCGGTTTCATCGCGAATCAGACGTCCGGCACCTTGCTTCAGGGTGATCACGGCATGAGGTAGCTGGTATTCCATGAAGGCGTTGCGTCCTTCCTGGTTGATTTTCTCGATGCGCGCCGACAAGACCGGATCGTCCGGCGGCGAGAACGGCAGTTTGTCGATGATCACCACCGACAGCGCGGAACCGCGCACATCGACGCCTTCCCAGAAACTCTGGCTGGCGACCAGCACGGCATTGCCCAGTTGGCGGAAACGTTCCAGCAGTTCGGTGCGCGATCCCTGGCCTTGCAACAGCAAGGGAAATTCCAATTTTTCTTTTTCGAAGTGTTCCGCCAGCAATTCATGGGCTTCGCGCATCGCACGCAGGCTGGTGCAGAGCAGGAATGCCCGGCCGCCGCTGGCCTTGATGACGGGCAACGCCGCCTCGACCACTGCCTGGGTGTAGCCGGAGGTATTCGGCTCGGGCATTCCCTGCGGCACGTAGAGCACCGCCTGGTTGTCATAGTCGAAGGGGCTGTCCCAGTACGCGGTGGTCGCCTCCAGCAAGCCCATCTGGCTTTGGTAATGGCTGAAATTCTGTTTTACCGCCAGCGTGGCGGAGGTGAATATCCAGGCGCGCGGCTGGCTGCCGATCTGTTTCTGGAAAATTTCGGCGATCGACAACGGGGTCGAGTTGAGTTGCAGCGCACGGTTAAACAATTCGACCCAGCGCACCTGTTCGCGGTTTTCGTCGCCTACCCAGCGCTTGATCTGGTCGGCGAACTGGACGCCGCGCTGCCAGCAGTTTTTCAGCCCTTCGGCGCGCTCGGCCTGGCTTTCCAGCAATTTGTTCAGTTCGGTCAGGCTGGCCTGGACTACGCCCAGGGCTTCCTGGAAGTCCTTTTTTCCTTCCGCGACCGCCACCGGCATACGCCCGCTGTCCTGCGGAAAAACCAGGCGCAGGTCGCGCGCGGCTTTTTCCAGCTTGGCGGCGGCTTTCGGCAGTTCGGCGAAATCCTTGGCCGAGGTCAGCGCCTCGGTCTGGGCGTCGCGCGCCAGTTCGAGCAATTGATGGGTGCTTAAATTCTCGCCGAAAAACAAGCTGGCGGTTTCCGGCAATTGGTGCGCTTCGTCGAAGATCACTGCATTGCTGGCCGGCAACAGTTCGGCCAGTCCTTCGTCGCGCAACATCACATCGGCGAAAAACAAGTGGTGGTTGACCACCACCACATCCGCCGCTTGAGCGCGCTTGCGCGCTTCCATGACGAAGCATTCCTTGTGATAGGTGCATTCCTGGCCGAGACAGTTTTCCCGGGTGGAGGTGACATACGACCAGATGCCGGCATTTTCCGGCACTTCGCCCAACTGGCTCTTGTCGCCGCTCTGGCTGGTGGCGGCATAGCGCTCTATCTTGGGCAGATACAGCGCGTCTTCGCGCACCATGAAGCGCCCTTCCGCCTTGGCGCGCGCCAGATAGAAATGGCAGATGTAATTCGCCCGGCCTTTCAGCATCGCAATCGATACCGGCACCTTGAGCGCGTCGCGCATTGCCGGGATGTCGCGGAAAAACAGTTGGTCCTGCAAGGTCTTGGTGCCGGTGGAAACAATTACCTTGCCGCCGGAAAGCAGCGCCGGGGCCAGATAGGCAAAAGTCTTGCCGGTGCCGGTGCCGGCTTCTGCGACGAGAATTTCGCGACCGGACAAAGCCTTGGCAATAGCGTGCGCCATTTCCGTCTGTTGCTGGCGCGGGCGGAAATCCTTGATGGCTTGGGCAAGCAGGCCGTCGGCGGAAAATATCGAATTGATGTCGGGCATGAAGAGGGATTTTCGAGAGTCGCCGCGATATTAACACGTCGAACATCACACAGCCGTAACATGGTTTTGCCACAATAGCCAAACAGTGCTAAATTGAATCCACGCACAAAAATAATGGAAGGGTCAACCAATGATCGAAATCCGCATTCACGGGCGTGGCGGACAAGGCAACGTGGCCGCTGCGTACATCCTGGCCAGCGCCGCCTACGAGGATGGTCGCCACAGCCAGGCTTTCCCGAATTTCGGGGCTGAACGTCGCGGGGCGCCGGTTACCGCCTTCGTGCGTATCGCCGAAGCGCCCTTTAGCCGCCGCTGTCAGGTTATTCATCCCGCTTTTCTGATCGTACAGGACGAGGCGCTACTGCATGTCCCCGGTGTGACCGACGGTTTGCTGGAGGGCGGCGGCATTCTGGTCAATTCCACCCGCTCCACGGAAGAGCTGAAAGAACAGATGGGGCTGGAAATCGTCGCCCTCCCCGCCAATGCCTTGGCACGCAAAATCCTTGGCCGTCCGGTACCCAATACCGCCCTGCTCTCGGCCTTTCTCGCCCTGACCGGCATGGTCTCACTGGATGCGCTGGTCAAGGGTTTGGGGCAGCGCTTCAAGGGCGACGTGCTGACACGCAACACCGAATTGGTCAATGAAGCCGCTAAAATGGTTCCGGTCGGTATATGGAAGGAAACGAATCATGCCGCAAATGCTTGAAGGCTCGCAGGCCATCGCCCGCGCAGTCGCCTTGTGCCGCCCGCAGGTGGTGGCCGCCTATCCGATTACGCCACAGACCCATATCGTCGAGAATATTTCCAAGCTGGTGGCTGACGGCAAACTGCACTGCGAACTGATCAGCGTGGAAAGCGAGTTTTCCGCCGCCTCGGTGGCGCTGGGCGCCGCCGCCGCTGGTTCGCGCGCCTACACGGCCAGTTCATCGCAAGGCATCCTGCTGATGTGCGAAGTGCTGTACAACATCGCCGGCCTGCGCATCCCGCTGGTAATGACCTGCGCCAACCGCGCCGTGGGTGCTCCGCTTTCCATCTGGAACGATCAACAGGATTCGATGGCGGTACGCGATGCCGGCTGGATCCAGCTTTATTGCAGCGATAACCAGGAAGCAGTGGATGCCACGATCCAGGCTTACCGCATTGCCGAACGCACCGAGCTGCCGGTGATGGTCTGCGTCGATGGCTTCGTCCTGACGCATACCCTGGAGGCAATCGAAATGCCGAACCAGGAGCAGGCCGACAGCTTTCTGCCGCCTTACAATTTTGCGCGTGCGCTCAACCCGCAGCATCCGACCAGCATCGGAACGCTGGTATCACCGGATTTTTTCCCCGAAGTGCGCCATTCCCATCACCAGGCATTGCTCAATGCCAAGGCGGAAATCATCGCGGCCGATCAGGACTGGGCCAAGATCACCGGTCGTTCCGGTGGGGGCTTGTTGAGCGTCGAGGGCGACCCGGATGCCAAGGTAGGCATCTTGAGCATCGGCTCAGTGGTCGGAACGCTACGCGACGCCATTAGCGAATTTCCTGAATCCGGCCCGGCCAAACTGATCAAGCTGCGTTCCTTCCGGCCTTTCCCCAGCGAAGCATTGCTGGAAGCCTGCGCCGGATTGACCGAACTGGTGGTGCTTGAACGTGCGCTTTCACCCGGCAGCGGCGGCATTATCGGCACCGAAGTGCGCGCCGCTTTAGCCGGCGTGGAGGGTGCGCCGCGCATCCACAATTTCGCGGTCGGACTGGGCGGGCGCGACATCCCGCTCGATATTTATCCGCGCCTGATGGAAGCTGTGAAATCGCCCTCCCCGGCCACCTTCGCGATTTTCGACGTCAATCTGGAAAAACTGCCGGAAGCCGACCGCTGATCCGCAAGAGGACCCCATCATGAACGAAATTTCCATTCCTTTGAGTGAGTTGCGCCGCAAACAGCCGCGCTTTGCCGGTCTCGAATCCGGTCACCGTGCCTGCCTCGGTTGCGGCCAGGCGCTGGCCGCCCGTCTGGTGACGGAAGCTGCCGGCCCGGATGTGATGATCTCCAATGCTACCGGCTGCCTGGAAGTATTCACCACACCTTGGCCGGAATCGGCCTGGCGCCTGCCGTGGATGCATTCCCTGTTCGAAAATGCCGCCGCCATCGCATCCGGCATGGAAGCCGCGATGAAGGCCCAGGGTAAATCCACCAAGGTGATAGCCATGGGCGGCGACGGCAGCACCTTCGACATCGGCTTTCAGGCGCTGTCCGGGATGCTGGAGCGCAACCATAACGTACTTTACGTGTGCTACGACAACGAAGCCTACATGAATACCGGCATCCAGCGCTCCAGTTCGACGCCCCATGCCGCAGCGACCACCACCTCGCCAGTCGGCAAGGAACGCATGGGCAAACGCCATCTCAAGAAAGACATTATTTCGATCATCGCTGCGCATCATGTCGCTTATGCTGCCACCGCTTCGGTGGCCTACCCTTCCGACATCCGCAAGAAGGTGCGGCGCGCGATGGCAATCGAAGGGGCATCCTTTTTGCAAATCCATGCGCCCTGTCCGCTCGGCTGGGGCCATGACGGCGCGGTAAGCATCGAAGTGGCAAGGCTGGCGGTGCAAACCGGGCTGTTTCCGCTGATCGAACTGGAACGCGGCGAACTCACCGGTGCCATGCCGTTGCGCACGCCCAAGCCGGTTGCGGAATACCTCAAGGCGCAGCAACGTTTCGGCCACCTGTTCAAGGACGACCCGCGCGCGCTGGAGGAACTCGAGCATTTGCAGGCAATTGCCAACCATCACATCGAAATTTACGGACTGCGCGGCGACGGGGTCGATTCGTACGATAGCGAAGGCGCAGACACGGTGCGTCGTGGCGGCATCCGCTGGGCTTAACAATAACATTCTGCATTAAAATAATAATGCAATACGCTGAAAGGTAACAAAATGGCTGTCATGACTCGTGGCGCGTTTGCCAATCCAGCATCCTCCCTGCAATACCATACCGGCACTTGGC
>Ga0208566_1001525_pt1 | contig 13344 bp, 18 predicted proteins | sample PL_2010_150m_FD_184159 | JGI IMG/M metagenome (GOLD analysis project Ga0208566, IMG submission 184159) | Freshwater microbial communities from Powell Lake, British Columbia, Canada to study Microbial Dark Matter (Phase II) - PL_2010_150m... | ecosystem: Environmental > Aquatic > Freshwater >...
ATACCTCATCTCTTGTTTCCATAGTCATAAGGCTACGGTAACCGAATTATGGACTATCCGTGAATTTTCGGTAACAGTTTCATTGAGCTATAACGGGCGGTTGACCCGCACTGTTTTTTTTGAGATAATTTACAGCAATGACACGCAAAATAAAAATAATTTTTTCGCTCTCTGTTTTCCTTACTGTGGGAGCTTCGCTTCTTCTTGGGGTCTTCATTGGTTTTCATATTCGTCCCGCTGCGGAAAAAGTGGCGGATGTTCGCAATAAAGATTCCATCATTACCGTTGGAACCGATTTTACTCCGTTTTGGAAAGCGTGGAGTATTTTGAATGAGAAGTATGTTTTTTCCGCATCCACTACCGATCAGCAAAAAGTGTACGGCGCGATCCAAGGGCTTGCCGCCGCTTATGGCGATCCTTATACTTTTTTCATGCCGCCGAGCGAGGCTTCTGTTTTTGCCGGCGATATCGCGGGAAGTTTTGAGGGGGTCGGTATGGAAATCGGCAATCGTGAAAATGTTTTGACGGTAGTTTCTCCCCTCAAAGGATCTCCCTCTGAAAAAGCGGGTGTTCGTTCGGGAGACAAAATCGTCAAAATAGACGATAAAGTTTCGGTAAACATGAGCGCTGACGAAGCGGTCAAGCTTATCCGAGGAAAAGAAGGAACTTCCGTAAAACTGACGCTTCTTCGCGAGGAGATAAAAGACCCGCTGGTTATATCGGTCGTTCGTGCGCCGATAGAGATTCCCACCATCAAGACCGAAGCTCGAAAAGATGGAGTTTTTGTCATACGACTTTTCAGTTTTACCGAAAAATCTCCGACTCTTTTTCGCAACGCACTCCGAGAGTTCATTGTCTTTACGGAAAGCAGTCCGGATAATAATAAACTTATTTTGGATCTCCGCGGAAATCCCGGCGGATATCTTGAAGCGGCGGTAGACATGGCAAGCTGGTTTCTTCCATCAGGCGCGACGGTCGTAAAAGAAGACTTTGGAGGCAAAGGCGAAGGACAAACTCACCGAAGCCGCGGGTATGATATTTTCACAAAAAATCTAAGATTCGTTATTCTCGTTGACGGCGGTTCAGCATCGGCATCTGAGATCTTGGCAGGTGCGCTTTCCGATCATGGCGTGGCAAGATTGGTGGGAGACAAAACATTCGGCAAGGGGTCTGTTCAGGAATTGATTCCGCTTACTGAAAATACGTTTTTGAAAGTGACGGTCGCGCGATGGCTCACTCCGAACGGCGTTTCCATTTCTGAGAAAGGAATCATGCCTCAGTATCAAGTGAAAATGACTCAAGAAGATTTTGATAAAAAGAAAGACCCTCAAATGGACAAAGCCGTTCAGGTTCTTAACAGCTGGAAATAGTCTTTTGCTTTTTTAAGCCTTTTGTGTAGAATGAGAGGAATATTACGAAATAATCAAAGAAAACCATGAAAGTTCTATTTTTGAAAGATGTCCCGAAGATGGGCAAAAAATACGATATCAAAGAAGTTGCCGATGGATATGCGCAGAACTTTTTGCTACCGAGAAAATTAGCGGAGCGCGCCAATAAGAATACTGAAAAGAACGTTGAGAAATTCAAAAAAACCGAGATTGAAATGAAAAAGGTTGATGAAGCACTCCTTCATAAAAGTTTGAAGGCTCTTGAAGAAACCACTATCACCATGAAAGGAAAAGCCAACGAAGAGGGCAAACTTTTCGCCGCCATTCATAAAGAAGAGATTTCGGAAAAATTGAGAGAACAGGCGGGAGTTTCCATACCGCCCGAATATCTCGTTCTTGAAAAACCGGTAAAAGAAGTGGGCGAACACGAGATCCCAGTTGTTATAGGAGAAAAAAAGGGAAAGTTCAAATTAGTCGTTGAAGTTTCAGAATAGTTTTTTAAAAAAACACCTGGCCGATTCGGTCAGGTGTTTTGCGATTTTACTCGTCCATTTTTTTGGTTTCAAATAAAAAATGCCCTTGTCTTGTTGCGCAGTTGTATACGCCTCGGAAATTTGTTTCGCCCTCTTCTGAGAGAAAAGTTTTTCCCATGATCTCGTATACATCAGGCTGGCTGTCCATGGGTGTTTCTTTGTGTATTGCCCCAAAGATAACCGCGCTGAACCATCCGTCACCGAAGAGCGTTTTTTCTACGAGTGATCGGGGCATCATTCGTGCCATGCGAAACGAAACCTCGCGATTTTGTTTTTTATAATCACGGTCAAAGAGAGCGAGCATGAGGTCAAATCTGGAAGGACCTTCGTCTGTTAAAAAATATGTTCGTGCGAGTGTCATACGACATCTCCTTTTAAAGAACAACTTCCGAAAGCGGGGAAGTAGTATCCGCCTCATTCTCCTTTTTAAGAGAAGAACGCCTCATTCATACAAATGAGAATCTGCTTTTACAGAGTATCATACAAAAACATATTGTCAAAAAAAACACCCTGCAAGGCAGAGTGTTTTTTGTGGAGATGCGTTATGAAATTATTTCTTAACTGCTACTTTTTTGACGGGGGTTTTCTTTGCTACTTTGGCTGTTTTTTCTGTTTTGAGGGTTACATTGACAACCTTCTTTGTTACGACTTTTCCGTTGAAATTGGTTTTTCGTTTTTTTCCGAAGTTTACCACCCCTTCTTTAAGAGCATAGAGGGTATGATCTCGGCCGAGACCGACATTTTTTCCGGGGAGAATAACCGTTCCTCTTTGGCGGACGATAACGGAACCGGCTGACGCTGTTTCGCCCGCGTAGAGCTTCGTTCCGAGGTATTTTGGTTTTGAATCCGTAAGGTTTTTTGCGGATCCGCCTGCTTTCCTATGTGCCATGGTGTTTTATTATAATGATTTTAAGTATAAGGGCATGGGAACGGCATTGAAAATGTGTTACCATACAGTGACTATGAGTATAGAAGAAATACGGGAAAAAATCAAGGGGCGTTTGGATTTTGACGGACTTTTGGAGAAAAATATCTTTTTAACCATTTTTGTGGTTTTGGCAGCTTTTATTTCTTTTGGTTTGGGAAGATGGTCCGGTTTGGAGACCGTAAAAAAGGACATTAAGATAGAATTTCCAAAAGGACAAGAAGCGAGTGTTTTTTTGGAAACGTTTGCAACGACAACACCGAAGGCTGTCTCAGGAAAAACTTCTGGAACGTATGTTGCCTCAAAGAATGGAACAAAGTATTACTTGCCATCGTGCGGTTCATCAAAACTTATTTCCGTAAAAAATCGAATCTGGTTTGATACGAAATCGGAAGCCGAAAGCGCTGGATATGCGCCGGCATCAAACTGCAAAGGGATATAAATACAAATGAAAAGGCCCGAAATAATCGGGCCTTTGGTTTATTCGGGTAAAAAGGGACTCATGGTCAGGGTTCCATTTTTTCAAGTTCTTTGAGTTTTCGCTCATACCGTGCATTTTCTGGCTCCAATTCGTGCGCCAATCGCGCCACTCTTATCGCTTCTCTTTGCGTACTTTTTTCATAAGCGAGTTTGGATTGTGCCAATTGTTGTTTACCTAATTTTGTTTTGGCGTATTTTCCGTTCGGCTTTACCGGCTCCATGGCTGTTCTTTTTGTTTCTTTTTTTGTAAAGCTTTCATCTATTGTGAGCATCAGAAAAACAGAGACTTGGTGTAACAGCAGTGCTTCGTCCACTTTTTTTGATGGTGGATAATAGGGCAGTAATAACAGAGGCGGATCATTATCCATTTCGGATTCTTCTATCATAGACAATTCCTTTTTAGTATATAGTTTGAAGGTACAAGATTTTTATTACTTATATACTATAATGATTACGCTTGTTTGTCAATAGACATTCGGATTTGTGTTTTTTATGAAGCAGTAAGGAAACTTGCGCTTATATAACCGAAACCATTTCCATCGTGGATTTTTACCCAGCCATTTGATTGTTCAAGAGGAAGAACGACTGCGCCATAGAGTAATTTTCCTATTGTATCAAATTCCGTACCCGGGCCTTTGCGGATATTTAACCCGCTTTTTGCGGTAACTTTCAGAGTTTTTACCGGAAGAGGTTGTGCCGGCAAAGAGATGGAATCAAATTTTTTCCAATCAATTTTCCCCGCGCGGAAATCCTCAATATCGTATCCAGCCGCGTATTGATAGTGCGGACGATCAATGATTGTTTTCCAGTGTCCGCCCCACTCAAGCCCGATGCTTTCGCCAATCGGACCGATCTTTTCAAAGAGAGGAATGTTATTCCAATCCAGTTTCTCATTTACGAGCGGGCAAATGTCAAAGGCGACCCCGTAGTTGTGCATGGAATATCCGCCGCGGGCTTCCGTTACTATTTCCCCCGGTTTTGTTCTTCCTTGTGCGAAAAGAGCGTCTTGCTCTTTAACGGTGCGGAGCGTTTGAGTGATAGCAATATCCTGATTGATCTGTTTTTTACATTCGGTAATAAGCGAATGACAGAGATTTTGCAGTTTCGGTTTTAATAATGCAATGTTTGCCATGATAGTTTCCTTTTGTAAGGTTTTTGTGAATCCGCTATTAATATAACGCAATCGTATGTTTATTACAAATCCAAACACCCCTATTCGCATAATAATCTCAATCTCTCCGCTACACCAAGGGCAGTTCTCTCCCCGTCATTCCTCCTTGAGGACTGCCCTTGGTTCCGCTATTTTTGTGATATAAATAGGGTATTTTTTGGGGTGTGAGGAGATACTCGGGAAAAAATAGACATTATGGTTTTTTTATGGTATGAAGAAACAGGAAAAGAAATTTGAAATGAAACTTTGAAAGGAGGTTTCTGAATGAAAATCGTAATAAGATACGTACTCGTCGTATTAGTCGCCCTTATCGTTTCTGTTTTTTGGGGACAGAAGGTCTTATATTCTCCTCCTCCAACTCCCGCGCAAAGAACGGCTTTGACGAACGATTGGGTGAAAGGGTTGAATGAAGTGTATTTTCGTACCAATAACAAAGAGGTCTATGATCAACTGATCTTTCTGAAAGATCACGGTGTGCCCGCGATACCAAAAGAAGGGTCAATGGATTTGTATCGTGTCATGGGAGCCGATGATATTGCCCTTGTACCTCTGGTCAAAGCCGATCGCCAACTTTCTCCTTGGAGAAAATGGTTTGATTCACCTAATACCGCTTCTTATTCCGGACTGGATAAAAATCTTATTCTCAAAAGCGAAGAAACGATAACGCCGATCTTTAAGGGTGTCATTTTTGCTCACGAATTGAAGCATCACTCGGTTGACCCGAGCGGTAATGTACTGCATGAAAGTGCGATGTCTTATTGTCGTGAAGAAGTTACCGTACATGAATTTTCAAACCAGCTTATTTTTGATATAGGCGGCCAAGCCTATCAAAAAGTTCTTGATGAACGAACGGCGGAAATGTATAAATATTTTACGGATACGCACGCGAAGATCCCGCTCGTGGCAGCTCACTTGGATGAACTTGATAAGATATTCGGTTCATCGTTATCTCAAAAAGAGCGAGAAATACGCGGTACGAATTTGGAGGTGGGGGCCATGTTTCTTATGGTTGATCGGTATTATATCGCAGGCGATAAGGAAGAACAAAAGGCACTTCTCATATATCAAATGTATAAAGCGAACGGCAACCAATTGCCGCAAGAAAAATCGTAAGGAGTGTTTATGAGTAGCATCCTTTTGAAGCTTGTTCTGACTTGGTTGGTAACCATTACCGGATATACTCTGCCGGCAAATCTTCCGAATGTTCAATTTGAACCGCATAGTTTCTTCGTAGAAAAAGTGTGCGGAGGAAAAGAATGTCCCGCAACGGGCTGGTATAATGATGCCGGAATTATCTTTTTGGATCAATTATACCAAACAGTTCTTTCTGAAAATTCTTATCCCGCAAAACCGGATAGGTCTCACGCCGAAGCGGTAAGTGTTTTGGGTCATGAGGCCGTTCATTATCTGCAAGACTTGAGTGGAAAGTATACGGAAAAAAGCTGTAAAAACTTTCTCGCAAGAGAAGAACAAGCTTTTTATGCTCAAAGGATCGGCATGCGTCCATATTTGAACTACTTCCTTCCGTGGCAAAGTACCGGGCGAGCCTACCGCTGTCCGAGTAAATAAGAGACTTCAGCATCATATCCCCGCGGGCTTTTGCTCATGGGGATATTTTTATAATAACCAAAATACACTCTGTCAACTTGAACCTCTTGTGAAAATTGTGTACAATTTTTGCATTATGGAAGTCAGTGTTGCTGCCGAACGGATCTTTTCCCTTTTTGGAATTCCCGTGTCAAATACCATGCTTACGGCGTGGTTGGCTGTTTTGCTGTTAACCGTTTCTTCTTTTTTTGCCACAAGGCATATGAAAAATATCCCGAGCGGGATACAAAACTTTTTTGAATGGATCGTTGAAAGCCTTTTTGACCTTGTTGAAGGTTTTATGGGAGACAGAAAACAGACACTTAAAATTTTCCCGCTTGCCGCCACTTTTTTCTTTTTCATTTTGGTCTCCAATTGGATGGGGCTTTTGCCGGGATTCGGAAGCATCGGATTTTATGAACACGGAAAGCTCGTACCGTTCTTCCGAAGCGCGACCGCCGATTTGAATACGACGCTTGCCTTTGCTATGATTTCCGTTATCATCATACAGATATCGGGTGTTATGGCACTCGGTATCCGTCGCTACGGAAAAAAGTTCATCAATTTCAGCAGCCCCATCAATTTCTTCGTCGGCATTCTGGAGCTCATTTCCGAATTTGCGAAAATAATCTCGTTTTCGTTTCGTCTCTTTGGAAGCGTCTTTGCCGGCGAAGTATTATTGACCGTTATCACCGGACTGGTCCCTTATATCATGCCTTTGCCGTTTCTCGGACTTGAACTTTTTTTCGGGGGGATACAGGCGCTCGTTTTCGTTTTGCTGACCGTCGTTTTCATTAAGATAGCCACGACGGAAATGGCGCATTAATAAAAGTTTAAAAGTTATCATTTAATAAAAATAAATAATATGCCGGAGTTAAAATTCATAGGAATCGGTTTAGCCATAGGTCTCGCCGCTATCGGAGCAGGCGTTGGAATTGGCATGATCGTCGCCAGAGCCATTGAGGCTACGGGAAGAAATCCTGAAGCGCACGGAAAGATCTTCAACATGATGATCTTGGGCGCGGCCTTGACTGAAGCACTCGCAATCTATGCGCTCGTCCTGTCGTTCATGATGATCAGATAATTCATATTTTAATTTTTCATTATAATTTTGCATGGAGGCACTCAATTCTTTCGGAGTGAACTGGTCGTTTTTTATCGCCCAGCTCGTCAATTTCGCCATCTTGTTTTTCTTGCTCAAACGGTTTCTCTATAAGCCGATTTTAGATATGTTGGAAAAGCGGAGAGCGGAAATTGAAGCGGGGTTGGCTCAGGCAAAAAAAATGGCGGAAGATGCCAAAAAGTTTGATGCGGAACATATCATTCTCATGCAAAAAGCGAAAAAAGAATCCCAGACCATCGTAGAGAACGCCGTGCAGGCGGGAGAAAAAATTCGCGATGACATAATGAAAGATGCGTCAGAAAAAGCCAAGGGGATACTGGATGTGGCAGAACTTCGTCTTGAAGAAGAAAAGAAAAAAATGCTCGGAGAAGTGAGGTCGGAAGTCATCTCTCTGGCGTCGTCCATTGCGGAAAAGATCCTCCATGAAAAAATGGATAGCGAACACGATAAAAAGTTCATCCAAGGGCTGTTGAACGAAAAATAAGATTATGGATAAAACGGGTTTATACGCAAAAGCATTTTTGGAAAATATTCGCGGAACGTCCGCGTTGGAACTTCCGCTCGCTGTTTCTCGTCTTGGCGCTTTACTTAAAAAAAAGGAAGAAACTCATCTCTATTCCCGTATCCTGAAAAAAGTCATTTCCGCGTTTGAATACGAACAAAATGCAACCGTCGTGTCGGCGCATCCTCTTGATAAAAAATTGGAAGGCGAGGTGTTTGAGAAGCTGAAAAATAATTTCCCCGCTCTTTCAAAAGAGAACGTCAATTTTTTTGTTGATGAAAAAATGACGGGAGGCATTTCCATATCGTATCGTGATTTTTTGTTTGACGGTACGGTACGGGAAGCTCTCCGAAAATTAATTTACACTACAAAATAAAACTATGAACAGCGCGAAAAATATAATTGATGCGTTAAAAAAGGAACTTGCCGAAATAAAGGTTGAGGTTGGTTTTGAAAACGTCGGACGCGTTACCGAAATAAAAGACGGCATCGCCCGCGTGTCAGGTTTGTCAAAATGTTTTTACTCCGAGCTTTTGGAATTTGAAGGCGGGGTTTTGGGTATGGCTCTCAGTTTGGAAGAAGATTTTGTCGGAGTCATTGTGTTGGGTGATTACTCTCATATCAAAGAAGGCGATACTGTAAAAACTACCGGTCAGATTGCGAGCGTTCCCGTATCTGATGAATTGCTTGGCCGTGTCATTGATCCGCTCGGCGCTCCGCAAGACGGCAGAGAAAAAATACCTTCCATCAAACGCTACCCGATTGAGAAAATTGCCGCGGGTGTCATTGAAAGAAAGGCTGTTTCCGAACCGATTGAAACCGGTGTTCGCGCTATTGATGCGCTTATTCCGATTGGCCGCGGTCAACGCGAGCTCATTATCGGCGACCGTCAGACCGGAAAAACCGCTATCGCCGTTGATACGATCATCAATCAAAAAGGGAAAAATGTTATTTGCATTTATGTTGCTATCGGACAGAAGGAATCCAAGACCGCGAAGATCGTCGCCGAATTCAAGAAGACCGGAGCAATGGAGCATACGATCGTGGTGAATGCTTCCGCCGCTATGCCCGCTTCGCTTCAATATATCGCGCCATTTTCCGCTTCCGCCATCGCCGAATATTTTATGGACCAAGGAAAAGACGTGCTCGTGGTCTACGATGATCTTTCCAAACATGCGTGGGCATACCGCGAGATATCGCTCTTGCTTCGCCGTCCGCCGGGACGCGAAGCTTATCCGGGCGATGTGTTTTATTTACATTCCCGTTTGCTTGAACGATCCGCCAGACGCGATGAAAAATACGGCGGCGGTTCCATTACCGCGCTTCCCATCATTGAAACTCAGCAGGGCGACGTGTCTGCCTACATTCCGACCAATGTTATTTCCATCACTGACGGACAAATTTATTTGGACACCGACCTCTTTTATGCCGGTACTCGTCCCGCACTCAATATCGGACTTTCCGTTTCCCGCGTCGGTTCCAGTGCCCAAACAAAATCCATGAAGCAATTCGCCGGAAAATTAAGGCTTGATCTCGCGCAATTCCGTGAACTCGCCGCTTTCGCCCAATTTGAAGGCGACCTTGATGAAGGCACCAAAAATCAGATTGCACGCGGTCGCCGATTAACCGAACTTTTGAAACAAGGACAATATTCTCCGCAATCCACGCCAAGACAAGTCGTCGGAATTTTCACCGTCACTCAAGGTCTTGCCGACGACGTTGAACCTAAAAACATCGCGGCCTTTGACGAAAACTTATTCCGCTATATGGAAACCAACGGACAAGAAATCATTTCAGAAATTGAAAAAGGAGAAAAGCTGGGAGACAAAACGCAAGAAAAATTGAAGGAGCTGATCGTGAAGTTTAAGGAGATGAGTTAAAAAAACTCCCGTTGTAAAAACGGGAGAAATGAGAATTGTTAACCTGTCTTTGCGGCTATGGCTGAAAGGGTAATGAACCCCACAACCAAAACCAAAAGAAAGGAAGGAAAAGAGAACGCCGTTAAATAAACGGCGAGACCGAATAAAAACATCCAAATAAGATATAACATTGTAATTCCCCTTTTCTAAAAAACACTATAAAACCATAAACAGTATAGCAAATATATAAACAATTGTCAAGTTTTTGACTTTCCACCAAAAAATCGTTATATTAAAGCCATGAATAAATCACTTACATTTGAAATACTGCTTCCTGTTTCCATTTTTCGCGAAGGGAAAGCGTTTGTGGCGTACTCGCCGGCGCTTGATCTTTCAACATCCGGAAAAACGTTTGAACAAACACAAAAACGTTTTCATGAAATCGTTGAGATATTTTTTGAAGAGCTGGAAAGAAAGGGGACAACAGACAAAGTTCTTGAAGGGCTTGGCTGGGAAAAATCGGTAAAGTCGGAATGGGTTCCGCCGACAGTCATTTCGCACAACATAATGCCGTTTCAGATGAACTATGCCTAAAAAGAATTCTGTCAGTTGGAAACGATTTGAGAAATTCTTGCTCGCCGTCGGGTGTTGTTTTGAAAGAGAAAAAGGAGACCACCGCATTTTTTCAAGAAGCGATATTGAGCGTCCAATCGTTTTTCCTCGAGATAATCCATTGCCGTTATTTGTTATTCGCAATAATCTGAAATTACTGAATATATCATGGGAAGAATTTTTAAACATTCTGGAAAAAATTTAACTCGTTTCGTCGTAAAACTAAAAGCTTCAATATTATGCCATCAACTCGCGATATTAAACGACGAATAAAACTTATTCAAACCACGAGTCAGATAACTCGGGCGATGGAACTTGTGGCGGCGACGAAGATGAAACGGGCGGAAAATGAGGCGCGTACTTCACAGCCGTATTCGGCACGCGGACGGAAGATATTGCGCGCACTTATGGAACATTCAGATGTTGACGTTTCCCCATTTTTGAAAACGAACATGAAGGGAAAAATTCTCGCATTGGTCGTTACTCCCGATAGAGGTCTTTGTGGAGCGCTTGCCGGAAATGTGATTCGTTCGGCAATGGCGCTTCTTTCAAAATATCCAAAAGAAGAAATCGATTTGATGACTATCGGAAAAATAGGACAAGATACATTCCACAGACAGGGATACAGCATTATTGCGACGGCCACGCACATGGATTGGAAACCAAAAGTTTTTGATATTCGCCCTTTCGCCAAGATTGCACTCGACGGATATTCAACTGAAAAATATCGTCGCGTGTATTTAATTTTTACACACTTCGTGTCCAGCTCGTCTTCTCGTCCCGCGATACGATGGCTTTTTCCTTTTTCTCCCGCAGAATCCGAAGATGTGGAATTTTTGCAACATATTGAACCGTTTGCTCACGGACCGAAAGAGCAGGAACATGCGACCGACAATTTTGAATATCTTTTTGAACCGTCTCCCGAAAAAGTTCTCCCGTATGTTATTCGCAACTTGGTAGAAATGGAAATGTATCAGGCTCTCCTTGATTCCAACGCTTCCGAACATTCCGCCCGTATGATAGCGATGCACTCGGCGACCGAAAATGCAAAGGAATTGGTAGACGATCTTTCCCTCACATTCAACCAAATGAGACAAGAGGGGATAACACGCGAATTAGCAGAGATAAGCGCATCTAATGCCTAAAGTTAAAACTAAAATTATGAACACCGGAAAAATAATTCAAATAGTCGGGAGCGTTATAGATGCGGAGTTTCCGCAAGGGATGATCCCGCCACTGCTTAACGCGCTTCATGTAAAAAATGACGGCAAAATAATCATGTTTGAAACGAGCCAGCATTTGGGTTCGGGGCGTGTTCGCGCTATCGCTCTTGGAACGACCGATGGTCTTGCTCGCGGAATGGAGATCTCGGACACGGGCGCGCAGATCAGTGTACCGGTTGGAGATGGAGTACTCGGGCGCATGTTCAATGTTCTTGGCGAAACAATAGACGGCATTGATACCCCGCTTTCCACTACGGAAAAATGGCCAATTCACCGACCTGCGCCGAAGTTTAGCGAACAGAGAACGGAAACTGAAATTTTTGAAACGGGCATCAAAGTCATTGATCTTATCGCCCCGTTTTCCAAAGGAGGAAAGATCGGACTCTTCGGCGGTGCCGGAGTGGGAAAGACGGTTCTCATTATGGAGCTCATAAATAACATAGCCAAAGAACACAACGGCTATTCTGTATTCGCCGGCGTTGGAGAAAGAACTCGTGAAGGAAATGACCTCTATCATGAAATGAAAGGTTCAGGAGTTTTGGATAAAACCGCTCTCGTTTTCGGGCAAATGAATGAGATGCCCGGGTGTCGCGCTCGTATTGCTCTTTCGGCTCTCACGATGGCAGAATATTTCCGCGATGAATCCAAACAAGATGTTCTTTTGTTTGTAGATAATATCTTTCGTTACACGCAGGCAGGTTCTGAAGTTTCTACTTTGCTCGGACGTATGCCGTCCGCTGTGGGATACCAACCAACGCTTGCATCAGACTTGGGTGAATTGGAAGAGCGCATTACTTCTACCGCTGAAGGTTCAATAACTTCCGTTCAAGCGGTATATGTTCCGGCCGATGACCTTACCGACCCTGCGCCGGCAACCACCTTCGCTCATCTTGATTCTACGATCGTTCTTTCTCGCTCACAGGCTGAGCTCGGGATCTTTCCTGCTGTTGACCCATTGGATTCCTCATCGTCCGTTCTTGATCCGCGCATTGTCGGAAAGGAACATTATGAAGTCGCTCGCGGGGTACAGAAAACGCTCCAGCGATACAAAGAGCTTCGCGACATTATCGCCATTCTGGGAATTGATGAACTTTCCGCCGAAGATAAATTGACCGTCGCCCGAGCAAGAAAGATCCAGAAGTTTCTCTCGCAGTCATTTACTGTCGCCGAACAATTCAGTGGCCGCCCCGGAAGCTATGTTCCTCTCAAAGAAACGATTCGCGGATTCAAAGAGATACTGGAAGGCAAACACGACGACAAACCGGAAAGCGCGTTTTACATGGTGGGAGGAATAGATGAAGTGAAATAAAAAAATGCCCCCTCCGTAAAAACGGAGAGGGCGACGATGGTTACTTGTTCGGAACTTCTTTTATTTTTTCCAAAATTTTATCGATGTCTTTTTGCAATTCTTTTCCCCTTCTTTTTAACGACCAAGGACTGAAATGCAAGAGATAAAGAATAGGTAGACCAATAGTACACGCCAGAAAAAATTTTATAACATATTCTTGCCACATCATAAGGAACTCCTTTTACAGCGAAAACTCTGATAAAAATACTAACAAACACATAATAAATTGTCAAGCATTAACTCGGTATCTCCTCACACCCCCAAAAAAACACCTTATTTATATGACAAAAATAGCGGAAACAAGGACTGTCCTTAAGGAGGAATGGAGCGTTAGCGGAATGACGGGGAAAGGACAGTCCTTGGTGTAGCGGTGAAATTGAAACTATTATGTTGATAAGGGGTGTGAGGAGATACTTAACTTGTCCGTATTCTTAAATCGTAAATCCTAAATCATTAATCATTTATGTCCACTTTTCATCTTAAAATAATAACGCAGGAGGAAGTGCTTTTGGAAGAAGAAGTTGAATCGCTCTATGTTACGACCATAGATGGCGACATTACCGTTTTGGCACATCATACGCCGTATGTAAGCG
>Ga0208566_1001529_pt1 | contig 13338 bp, 23 predicted proteins | sample PL_2010_150m_FD_184159 | JGI IMG/M metagenome (GOLD analysis project Ga0208566, IMG submission 184159) | Freshwater microbial communities from Powell Lake, British Columbia, Canada to study Microbial Dark Matter (Phase II) - PL_2010_150m... | ecosystem: Environmental > Aquatic > Freshwater >...
ACGTTGACTGCCCAGGCCACGCTGACTACATCAAGAACATGATCACCGGAGCGGCACAGATGGATGGAGCAATCCTCGTCGTTGCAGCTACTGATGGTCCAATGCCACAGACAAAGGAGCACGTTCTCCTTGCTCGTCAGGTAGGCGTTCCATCAATCGTTGTTGCACTTAATAAGTCAGACATGGTTGATGACGAAGAGATTCTTGAACTCGTTGAAATGGAAGTTCGCGAACTTCTTACTAAGTACGAGTTCCCTGGAGATGACACACCAATCGTTCGCATCTCAGCTCTAAAGGCTCTCGAAGGAGATGCCGCTTGGGCAGAGAAGATCGTTGAGCTTATGGATGCAGTAGATGCATTTATTCCTCAGCCAGAGCGCGAAATTGATAAGCCATTCCTTATGCCAGTAGAAGATGTTTTCACAATCACAGGTCGTGGAACAGTTATCACTGGTCGTATCGAGCGCGGCGTTGTAAAGGTCAACGAAGAAGTTGAAATCGTTGGAATCCGTGTAGATGCACAGAAGACAACAGTTACAGGCGTTGAGATGTTCCGTAAGTTGCTCGACGAAGGTCAAGCAGGCGAGAACGTTGGACTTCTTCTCCGTGGTCTAAAGCGCGAAGATGTTGAGCGTGGACAGGTTGTCTGCAAGCCAGGTTCAATCACACCTCACACAGAGTTCGATGCATCTGCATACATCCTTTCAAAGGATGAAGGCGGACGTCACACACCATTCTTTAACAACTACCGCCCACAGTTCTACTTCCGTACAACTGACGTGACTGGTGTTGTAACACTTCCTGCAGGAACCGAAATGGTTATGCCTGGCGATAACACTGAGATGGCAGTAACGCTCATCCAACCAATCGCTATGGAAGAAGGCTTGCGCTTTGCTATCCGCGAAGGCGGACGCACAGTAGGAGCAGGTCGCGTAACAAAGATCAAGAAGTAATTGTTTGGGCCCGGCGGCCTAAAACCCGCCGGGCGTTAACAAAAGTTTGACAATTTAATTAACGAAGATTTACTAAAAACGAAGGAGAACGACATGGCGGGACAAAAGATCCGCATTCGACTCAAGGCCTATGACCATGAGGTGATTGACTCTTCAGCGAAGAAAATCGTTGAAACAGTTGAGCGCACAGGTGCAACGGTCGCGGGTCCAGTGCCCCTACCAACAGAGAAGAACACATACTGTGTTATTCGCTCTCCTCACAAATATAAGGACAGCCGCGAGCATTTCGAGATGCGCACACATAAGCGCCTCATCGACATCATCGATCCAACACCTAAGACTGTTGACTCATTGATGCGTCTGGACTTGCCAGCTGGCGTCGACATCGAGATTAAGCTCTAAGGAAAGGACGAGAAACATGACATATACAACTCAAGCTGCCGGCTCGTCCATTAAGGGCGTTCTCGGTAAGAAACTAGGCATGACACAGGTTTTTGATGCTAACAACAAGATGGTTCCAGTAACCGTTGTTGAAGCCGGTCCATGTGTCGTTACGCAGATTCGTACCCCTGAAGTAGATGGTTACTCAGCTGTGCAAATCGCTTTCGGTGCAATCGACCCAAAGAAGATTACAAAGCCACTTGCTGGACACTTCGCTAAAGCTGGCGTGACACCACGCCGCTCAATTGCAGAGCTTCGCACCCTTGATACAACTGGATACACAGTTGGACAAGAAATAGGTGCAACAGTTTTCAGCGCTGGCGAACTTGTCGATGCAACTGGAACAAGCACAGGTAAGGGAACTGCTGGTGTTATGAAGCGCCACGGTTTCGGTGGACTTAGCTCATCTCACGGTGTAGATCGTAAGCACCGTATGCCAGGTTCAATCGGGGCATGTTCAACACCAGGTCGCGTTTTCAAGGGAATGCGCATGGCCGGTGTTATGGGTGGCGTAAAAGTTACAACCCAGAACTTAGTTGTGCACTCAGTTGATGCAGAGCGCAACTTGCTTCTTATTAAGGGATCAGTTCCTGGTCCAGATGGACAACTTGTTTTCATCCGCTCAGCTGCAAAGCATGCGATCTTTGAAACTATTAAGGCAGGTGCATAAACATGGCGCTTACTATTGAAGTAAAGAACGCAGAAGGCGTGAAGGTTGGATCAGTTGATCTTCCTTCAGAGATCTTTGATGCGCAGACAAATGTTCCGCTAATCCACCAAGTTGTGACAGCACAGCTTGCCGCTGCTCGCCAAGGTACTCAGAAGTCTAAGAACCGCGGTGAAGTAAGTGGTGGTGGTAAGAAGCCTTTCAAGCAGAAGGGAACCGGTCGCGCCCGTCAGGGTTCATCACGTTCTCCAAACCAGAAGGGTGGCGGTACAGCTCATGCTGTTCGCCCTCGCACATATTTCCAGCGCACACCTAAGAAGATGATCGCCGCTGCACTTCGCGGAGTTCTCTCTGACCGTCAGCGCAATGATCGTATTCACGTTCTGGATTCAGTTTCTGCCGCTCCTTCAACAAAGGCAGCTATTGCAGCGGTTCGTCAGTTCAGTACACGCAAGAATCTACTTGTCGTTGTATCTCGCACTGAAGATCTAGCATGGCGTTCACTTCGTAACGCTGATGATCTGCATCTTCTAGTTCCAGATCAGTTGAATGCATACGACATCCTTAAGAGCGATGACGTTGTCTTCTCAGAGAGCGCAATCAAAGATTTCCTAGCCGGGCCACGTAAAGCGGTAACGGCAATTGCACGTGAGAGCGAGGTCAGCGCATGAAAGATTACCGCGACGTTTTAGTAGCACCAGTTGTCTCTGAAAAGAGCTACTCACTACTAGACGAGAACAAATACACATTCATCGTTGCACCAGATGCTAATAAGACTGAGATCAAGATTGCAGTGGAAAAAGTATTTGGCGTAAAGGTACTCAGCGTTAACACCATGAACCGTCAGGGCAAGAACAAGAAGACTCGTTTCGGTGATGGAAAGCGTAAAGACACAAAGCGCGCAATTGTGCAGGTAGCAGTTGGCGACCGTATCGACATCTTCGGAGGGCCAGTTTCCTAATCGGAACTGGACTTCTAAGAGAAAAGGATCATCATGGCACTTCGTAAATTAAAGCCAACGACCCCTGGTCAACGCGGCGCAAGCGTCCCTGATTTCGCTGAAATCACACGCTCAACACCTGAGAAATCACTTGTACGTCCAATCCACTCAAAGGGTGGACGTAACAACGCCGGTCGCATCACTGTTCGTCACCAAGGTGGCGGCCACAAGCGTGCATACCGTCTCATCGACTTTATTCGTAACGACAAAGATGGTGTGCCAGCAAAGGTCGCTCACATTGAGTATGACCCAAACCGCACAGCACGTATCGCTCTGTTGCACTATGCAGATGGAGAAAAGCGTTACATCATCGCGCCAAATAAGTTAGAGCAGGGTGCAACCGTTGAGAACGGTCCAAAGGCAGATATTAAGCCTGGAAATAACCTGCCACTTCGTAATATTCCAGTAGGTACAACCGTGCATGCGATTGAACTACGCCCAGGTGGAGGAGCAAAGATTGCTCGCTCAGCTGGCGCATCGGTTCAGTTGGTTGCAAAGGATGGTCCTTACGCACAACTACGTATGCCATCTGGTGAAATTCGTAACGTTGATGTTCGTTGCCGTGCAACTGTTGGTGAAGTTGGAAACGCAGAGCAGGGAAATATTAACTACGGAAAAGCTGGACGTAAGCGTTGGTTAGGTGTTCGCCCAACAACACGTGGTGTTGTTATGAACCCAGTAGATCACCCACACGGTGGTGGTGAAGGTAAGACTTCTGGTGGACGTCACCCAGTGACTCCATGGGGTAAGCCTGAAGGCCGCACTCGTAAGAAGAAAGCATCAGATTCAATGATCGTCCGTCGTCGCAAGTCGAATAAGAAGCGGTAGGTAGGAGCCCTAATGCCAAGAAGTCTCAAGAAGGGTCCATTCGTTGATGGACATCTACTCAAGAAGGTAGATACTCAAAACGATGCCAACACAAAGAACGTGATCAAGACCTGGTCACGCCGCTCAATGATTATTCCTTCAATGATCGGACACACCATCGCAGTACACGATGGTCGCAAGCACATCCCAGTTTTCATTACTGACGCGATGGTTGGACACAAGCTTGGTGAGTTCTCACCAACTCGTACCTTCCGTGGTCACGTCAAGGGCGAGGATCGGAGAGCAACACGTGCCTAATACAACGCCAGACGTAGATACAACTCAGGCTCCATTGATCGCGCGTGCAATCTTGCGCGACATTCGCCACACACCACAGAAGGCTCGACGTATTGTCGATCTGATCCGTGGACAGCGTGCCGATGAAGCTCTATCAATTTTGAAGTTTGCTCCACAAGCTGCAGGCAGCGATGTGTTCACACTTCTTAACAGCGCCGTTGCAAATGCAAAAGCTAAGAACCCAGCTATCCGCGATGCTTCAGAGCTCTGGGTAGTAGAAGCACTTGTCGATGAGGGCCGCACAATGAAGCGCTTTCGCCCACGTGCACAAGGTCGCGGTTTCCGTATCTTGAAGCGTTCATCACACATCTCAGTTGCAGTAAGCGATGTTAAAACCGCTTCTAAAACTATGAACAAGAAGGGAGCGACCAAGTAATGGGTCAAAAAGTAAACCCACACGGCTTCCGTCTCGGCATTACAACTGAATTTAAGTCACGTTGGTATGCAGACAAGTTGTACAAGGATTACGTCAAGGAAGACGTTGAAATCCGTCGCATGATGCAGAAGGGTATGGAGCGCGCTGGCGTATCTCGAATTGAGATCGAGCGCACACGCGATCGTGTTCGCATCGACCTTCACACAGCTCGTCCAGGAATCGTTATTGGTCGTCGTGGCCAAGAGGCAGATATCTTGCGTCAGCGTCTTGAGAAGTTAACTGGCAAGCAGGTTCAGTTAAATATTCTAGAAGTTAAGAACCCAGAGATTGATGCACAACTTGTTGCACAGGGAATCGCTGAGCAGTTAGCTGCACGTGTTTCTTTCCGTCGTGCGATGAAGAAGTCCATGCAGTCAGCGATGAAAGCTGGAGCACAAGGTATTCGTGTTCAGTGCGGTGGTCGTCTAGGTGGAGCAGAAATGTCTCGCTCAGAGTTCTACCGTGAAGGTCGAGTTCCATTGCACACACTTCGTGCCGATATTGATTACGGTTTCTATGAGGCCGCAACAACATTTGGTCGCTTAGGTGTAAAGGTCTGGATCTACAAGGGCGAAATCATTGGTTCACGCGCAGAGCGTGCAGCTACAGCTCTTGCTGAAGCACGCGCACCCAAGCCTGAACGTCGTGGCCCACGTGCCCCACGTCCAGCTCGCGGTGAAGTAACTGTTACTAAGCCAGCTGCTGCAGTCGAAGGAGCTAACTAATATGTTAATTCCACGTCGTGTTAAGCACCGTAAGCAACACCACCCATCTCGTAGTGGTGCATCAAAGGGTGGAACAGCTGTTGCATTCGGCGATTTTGGTATTCAAGCTCTCGAGCCAGCATACGTAACTAACCGTCAAATTGAGGCGGCACGTATTGCAATGACTCGTTACATCAAGCGTGGTGGAAAGGTCTGGATCAATATTTATCCAGATCGTCCAATCACAAAGAAGCCAGCTGAAACTCGTATGGGTTCTGGTAAAGGTTCACCGGAGTGGTGGATTGCAAACGTAAAGCCAGGTCGCGTGATGTTTGAAATATCAGGCGTAACTGAAGCTATTGCTAATGAAGCGATGCGTCTTGCGATACATAAACTTCCAATGAAATGTCGTGTTGTGAAGCGTGAGGAGGCATAAGTGGCTACTACAACTGCTGAAGAGCTACGTCAATTGACAGCCGAGGAATTGACTAACAAGGTGCGCGAGATGAAGGAAGAGTTATTCAACCTTCGTTTCCAAGCTGCAACTGGTCAACTCGAAAGTCATGGTCGACTAACTGCCGTACGTAAAGAAATCGCGCGCGTCTACACAATTATTCGCGAACGCGAACTAGGAATCGGAGGAGCTGCCTAATGACTACAGCGAATGAAGATCGCGGCTTCCGTAAGGTTCGTGAAGGAATTGTTGTCAGTGACAAGATGGATAAGACCATCACCGTTGAAGTATCAAATCGTGTAAAGCACGGAATGTACTCAAAGGTTATGTCACGATCAAGCAAGATGAAAGCACATGACGAAGCAAACTCTGCCGGCATGGGCGATCGTGTACTCATCATGGAAACTCGACCAATCTCAGCGACAAAGCGCTGGCGTTTAGTTGAGATTCTCGAGAAGGCTAAGTAAGGGCTGGTGGATAACTAATGATTCAACAAGAGTCGCGCCTACGCGTCGCAGATAACACAGGAGCTAAAGAGCTTCTATGTATCCGCGTGCTCGGTGGATCCAAGCGCCGTTATGCCGGTATCGGGGACATCATCGTATGTTCAGTCAAGGATGCAATCCCTGGTGGACAAGTAAAGAAGGGTGAGGTCGTCAAGGCCGTCATCGTTCGTACAGTTAAAGAGCGTCGTCGTCCAGACGGCTCTTACATCAAGTTTGATGAAAATGCCGCAGTGATCTTAAAGGCTGATGGCGAACCACGTGGAACTCGTATCTTCGGACCGGTTGCACGCGAACTTCGCGATAAGAAGTTTATGAAGATCATCTCGCTAGCTCCGGAGGTGCTGTAAAAAATGGCAAAGATTAAGAAAGATGACACTGTTTTGGTTATCGCCGGTAAAGATAAAGGCGTAACTGGAAAAGTTCTCTCTGTTGATGGAGACCGCATCCTTATTGAAGGTGTGAACCGCCAAAAGCGTCACACGAAAGAGTCAACTGGAGATCGCGGCGTTAAGGTCGGCGGAATTATTACTGTTGAGGCCTCAATCCATATTTCAAATGTCATGGTTGCAGATAGCGACGGCAAGGCTTCACGCATTGGCTCTCGCAAAAACGACGAAGGCAAAAATGTTCGTATCTCACGTCGCACCGGAAAGGACATTTAATGTCAACGACGCTAGACGTACGTCTTAAGGCTAGATACAAGAGCGAGATCGCTCCTGCACTCAAGTCTCAATTCGGATTCTCAAATGTCATGCAGATTCCTAACTTGACCAAGATCGTGGTCAACATGGGTGTCGGTGACGCAGCGCGTGATTCAAAGCTTATTGAAGGCGCAATTCGCGACTTAGCAACTATCACTGGCCAAAAGCCACAGGTAACTAAGTCACGTAAATCAATTGCGCAGTTCAAGCTTCGTGAAGGTCAGCCAATCGGTGCGCACGTAACAATGCGCGGAGATCGTATGTGGGAGTTTGCAGATCGCTTGCTTTCAATCTCACTTCCACGTATCCGTGACTTCCGCGGTCTATCACCCAAGCAGTTTGATGGAAAAGGAAACTACACATTCGGTTTAACCGAGCAGGTTGTATTCCCAGAAATCGAACAGGACAAGATCGATCGTCCACGCGGTATGGATATCACTTTCGTAACAACAGCTAAGAACGATGCAGAAGGCCACGCGCTATTAAAAGCCCTTGGTTTTCCATTCAGGGAGGCATAAGAGATGGCAAAGACATCACTGAAAGTTAAGGCAGCCCGCAAGCCAAAGTTCAAGGTTCGCGGCTATACCCGATGCAGTCGTTGTGGCCGTCCACACGCTGTCTACCAAAAGTTTGGAATTTGCCGTGTGTGCTTCCGTGAAATGGCGCACCGTGGTGAACTTCCTGGCATCACCAAGGCATCTTGGTAACCCCGCTTTTATCCATTTCCAACTAACTACAACGAAATAGGTCCGACAAGGAAACCAGTTCGAGAAAGGCCACGAGGCCACGTATGACAATGACAGATCCGATCGCAGACATGTTGACTCGTCTGCGCAATGCGAACTCTGCCTACCATGATTCGGTTTCAATGCCGTCTTCATCGGTCAAGGTACGAATTGCAGCGATCCTCCAAGCGGAGGGTTACATCGCTACATACCGCGTTGATGAAGCTGACAATGGAGTAGGGAAGAACCTAGTTCTTGACCTTAAGTTTGGTGCAAACCGTGAGCGTTCAATCGCTGGTCTGCGCCGTGTAAGCAAGCCAGGACTTCGCGTGTACGCAAAGTCAACTGCGCTACCAAAAGTACTTGGTGGACTTGGCGTTGCGATTATTTCAACCTCATCTGGACTGCTTACTGATAAGCAAGCCAACAAACAAGGCGTAGGCGGAGAAGTTCTCGCCTATGTGTGGTGATCGCTAATGTCGCGTATCGGTCGTATGCCAATCACCGTCCCAAGTGGCGTTGAAATCACAATCGCTGGTCAGCATGTTGGCGTTAAGGGACCCAAGGGCTCACTTACTCTCAACGTTGCAGAGCCAATTCAAGTTTCACAAACTGAAGGTGTAATCACAGTTGCACGTCCTAATGAAGAGCGCATCACTCGCTCACTTCACGGTCTATCTCGCACACTCGTTGCGAACATGGTCGAGGGTGTAACAAATGGCTACACAACTACAATCGAAATCGTTGGTGTTGGTTACCGTGTTGCGGAAAAGGGTGCAAACCTTGAGTTCCAACTTGGATACAGCCACAACATTGATTTCCCAGCACCAGCCGGAATTACATTCAAGGTTGAGTCACCAACTAAGTTCCATATCTCTGGAATCGATAAGCAGTTGGTTGGCGAAGTAGCTGCCAAGGTAAAGAAGCTTCGTAAGGCCGATCCATACAAGGGTAAGGGCTTACGTATCTCAGGTGAAGTTGTTCGCCGCAAGCAAGGAAAGACGGGTAAGAAGTAATGGCTATTGGAGTAAAGGTCCGCAAAGGCTCGGCTACAAACGCCCGCGCCCGTCGTGCATTTCGTGTTCGCAAGAAGGTTTCTGGAACCGCTGCACGTCCACGCTTAGTCGTTTCACGATCGTCACGTCACTTGTTCGTGCAGGTTATCGATGACACACAAGGTAAGACTCTTGCCTTCGCATCAACAATGGAAGCAGATTTCCGTAGCGATAAGAGCGACAAGACTGCAAAGTCAAAGGCGATTGGTGCATTGATTGCATCACGCGCCAAGGCTGCTGGAGTTTCAACCGTCGTCTTTGATCGTGCCGGTAATAAATACCACGGTCGTATTGCAGCAGTTGCTGACAGTGCGCGAGAGAATGGATTGGAGTTCTAATGGCTGCTAATCCAACTACTGCGGCTCCCGCAGGCAACGATCGCGCAGGTGCGGGCAAAGGTCGCGGCGAACGTCGTGAACGCCGTGATGATCGCGAAAAAGAAAAAAACCCATTCATGGAGCGCGTTGTATTCATCAACCGCGTATCTAAAGTTGTAAAGGGTGGACGTCGTTTCTCATTCACAGCTCTTGTTGTTGTCGGCGACGGCAATGGACAGGTTGGAATCGGTTACGGAAAGTCTAAGGAAGTTCCACAAGCGATCGCTAAGGCCGTTGAAGAAGCTAAGAAATCCTTCTTCACTGTTCCACGTATCCAAGGAACAATTCCTCACCCAGCACAAGGTGAAACTGCAGCAGGCGTAGTTCTACTTCGTCCAGCTAGCCCAGGTACCGGAGTTATTGCCGGTGGTCCAGTGCGTGCAGTACTTGAGTGCGCAGGCATCTCAGATGTTTTGACTAAGTCACTTGGATCTAACAATGCAATCAACATGGTTCACGCCACTGTTGCAGCGTTGAAGATGCTTGAAAGCCCAGCACAAATCGCAGCTCGTCGCGGTCTTCCATTGGAAGATGTTGCACCTGCAGCGATTATCCGTGCCTCACAGATGACGGTAGGTGTCTAATGCCTCGCTTAAAAGTAACTCAAATTCGTTCGAAGGTCGGCAGTAAGCCAGAGCTTCGCGACACACTTCGCTCATTGGGCCTCAAGCGCATCAACGACGTTGTAGTCAAAGAAGATCGTCCAGAGATTCGTGGAATGGTGAAAGCCGTACGCCACTTGATCACAGTTGAGGAGGTTGAATAGAGATGACGCTTAAACTTCATCATCTACGTCCAGCTCCAGGTGCTAAGAAAGCTAAGACTCGTAAGGGTCGCGGTGAGGCATCAAAGGGTAAGACGGCAGGTCGCGGTGGCAAGGGAACTCGCGCCCGTAATCAGGTTCGTGCAGGTTTCGAAGGTGGTCAGCTACCTCTCGTCATGCGCCTTCCAAAGCTACGTGGCTTTAAGAACCCAGCTCGCATTGAGTACCAGGCAGTCAACGTCTCAACAATTAACGCGCTATTCCCCAAGGGTGGCGATGTAACTGTTGCAGATCTAATTGCAAAGGGTGCAGTGCGCGACAGCCTTCCAGTGAAGGTGCTTGGCAATGGCGATATCGACGTAAAAGTCACCGTTACGGCTCATGCATTTTCATCAACGGCAGTCGACAAGATTGTTGCTGCCGGCGGCAAGACCAACGTTCTTTAATCGAACTAACTTTTAAAAGATAGAGTGGAGAAGATCAATGCTTTCAGCGTTCGGAATGGCCTTTAGGACACCTGATCTACGTAAGAAGATCTTCTTCACCCTTTCAATTATGGCGCTGTTCCGTTTCGGTTCAGTCGTTCCAACACCAGGTGTTTCATATGGAAACGTTCAAGAGTGTTTGAAGACAGTTCAATCAGGCGGACTCTTTGGTCTTATCAACTTATTCAGCGGTGGCGCATTAATTAAGCTTTCGGTCTTTGCTTTGGGCATCATGCCTTACATCACCAGCTCAATTATTATTCAGTTACTTACGGTTGTAATTCCTCGCTTTGAAACTCTAAAGCAAGAGGGTCAGTCTGGAACTGCAAAGCTAACGCAGTACACACGTTACTTAACTATTGGTCTTGCAATCTTGCAGTCAACAGGTTTGATCGCAGTTGCTCGCACACCGGGTCGATTGATTTCGGGATGTTCGTTAGCAATTATTCCTGATGTCTCATGGCAACGAATTATCACGATGATTTTCGTCATGACTGCTGGAACATCTGTAATCATGTGGCTTGGTGAGTTGATCACCGATCGCGGCGTAGGTAACGGTATGTCTATCTTGATCTTTACATCTATCGCTGCAGGTTTCCCTGGCCAATTATGGTCAATTAAGCTTCAAAAGGGCTGGATTGCATTCTTGTTCGTTATGGCTGTTGGTGTGCTAGTTGTTGCCGCAGTTGTTTTCGTTGAGCAAGCTCAGCGACGCATCCCAGTTCAATATGCCAAGCGCATGGTTGGACGTCAGGCATATGGTGGAACCAGTACATACATTCCAATCAAGGTTAACCAGGCCGGTGTTATCCCAGTAATTTTCGCATCCTCACTTCTCTATATTCCTTCGCTGATTGTGAATTTCACCAACAGCCAAGCGGCATGGGCGGTTTGGATTAGCCGTAACTTCGTTAAGGGTGATCACCCAATTTATGTTGCGGCATATGCATTACTCATTATTTTCTTCACTTACTTCTATGTTGCAATCACGTTTAATCCAGATGAGGTTGCAGATAACATGAAGAAGTACGGTGGTTTTATTCCTGGAATTCGTGCGGGACGACCAACATCTGAGTACCTTCAGTATGTTCTCTCTCGTATTACAGCTCCAGGCTCTCTCTACTTAGCTTTAGTTGCCGTCATTCCAATCGGTGCACTTGTGCTCTTTGGCGCAACGCAGAACTTCCCATTTGGTGGAACAGCGATCTTGATCGTAGTAGGCGTAGGTCTTGATACCGCTAAGCAGATCGAGTCACAGTTGCAGCAGCGTTCCTATGAGGGATTCCTGCGCTAATGCGCCTTGTCCTGGTAGGTCCACCAGGCGCCGGTAAGGGAACACAAGCGCAATTCCTAGCCGCGCACTATTCAATTCCGCATATCGCAACAGGTGATATTTTCCGTGCCAATCTAAAGGCTGGCACACCCCTTGGTATCCAAGCTAAAGCATTTATGGACAATGGCGAACTTGTTCCAGACTCCGTAACTAACGACATGGTTGCAGATCGCTTACTTCAAGCCGATGCAACAAATGGATTTTTACTTGATGGCTTTCCACGTAACGTCGCCCAAGCTGAGGTTTTACGCGCCAATTTAGCTGAAAAAGCGACACCACTTACGGCAGTTCTAGAGCTTTCAATCGATAACGCTGAAATCGTTGCCCGCCTATCCAGCCGGCGCACATGCAAAGAGTGCGGATTACCAACGGTAAACACTGATAAATGTCCAACGTGCGGGGGAGATGTATACCAGCGCGAGGATGACAAGGCAGAGGTTATTACACGCCGCTTAGAAGTATACGAAGAGCAGACTGCGCCGATTGTCTCTTTCTATCGCAGTGAGGGTTTGCTTATTACTGTGAGTGCGATCGGTAGCGTTGAAGAGATTACAGAGCGTGCAATTTCTGCGTTGAGTCGCGTTTCATAAAGAAGCAAGCAATGGCGATTCAGATTAAAACCCTTGATCAGTTACAGGTCATGCGTCGCGCCGGATTAGTTGTCGCCCAGATTCATCAGGCGATACGAGAAGTAATCAAACCAGGAATGACAACAGATGCACTTGATGTTGTTGCAGCTGCCGTGATTAAACGCGGTGGGGCAACATCTAACTTTTTGAACTACCACGGTTTTCCAGCAACCATCTGTGTTTCCATTAACGATGAAATTGTTCACGGAATTCCTGGGCCAAAGATAATTAACGATGGCGATATCGTCTCAGTAGATTGTGGAGCAATAGTCGATGGTTGGCATGGCGATGCTGCATTCTCGATTGGTGTTGGCACGATTAGCGCCGAGGATCAAAAACTGATGGATGTCTGCGAAGAATCTATGTGGCACGGTATTGCAGCAGGAAAGAATGGTGCCAAACTTTCAGATATTGGTTATGCCATCGAGCAGTACACAAATTCGCAAGGTAAGTATGGGATTCTGCAAGAGTACGGTGGTCATGGAATCGGCACTGAGATGCATCAAGAGCCACACGTTTTAAACTTTGGTAAAGCCGGGAATGGCCCAGAAATACTTCCTGGTCTGGCCCTTGCAATTGAGCCGATGATTACTCGGGGATCGGCGCGCACCAAAGTTTTAGCCGATGATTGGACTGTTGTCTCTGCCGATAAATCTCGTGGTGCCCATTTTGAACATACCTATTGCATGGCACCTGATGGAAAGCCTTTTGTATTGACGGCAGTAGATGGTGGTCGCTCAGATTTAGCGCGATTTGGAGTAGAAATCTCGGATTTGTTATAAACACAACGGAATTGTTATCAGCAAATGCTTACAAAATACAGCGTTTCACGATAGTTTTTCCTCAGCCCTCACCCTCGGGGGATTGAACTAATGGGGAGATTAATGAAAAAAGTTGCACGTATTGGCGCTGCCGTTGCAGTTGCTGCACTTCTAGTGAGCAGCGTTGGAGTTTCTCATGCTGCTG
>Ga0208566_1001534_pt1 | contig 13294 bp, 13 predicted proteins | sample PL_2010_150m_FD_184159 | JGI IMG/M metagenome (GOLD analysis project Ga0208566, IMG submission 184159) | Freshwater microbial communities from Powell Lake, British Columbia, Canada to study Microbial Dark Matter (Phase II) - PL_2010_150m... | ecosystem: Environmental > Aquatic > Freshwater >...
GGGCTGCAGATGCTGGTGGACGGCATCGAACCGGATCGCCTCCGGGACTTGCTGGAAATCGAGACAGACGCCTACGAAGCGCACTTGAAGCTCTCCGCCAAGGTGTGGGAGGCGGCGGGCGGCTATTCCCCGACCATCGGGATTCTCGGCGCGGTGATGGGCCTGATCCAGGTCATGGAAAATCTTTCCGATCCGAGCAAACTGGGCAGCGGCATCGCGGTCGCCTTTGTCGCGACGATCTATGGGGTAGGCATGGCCAACCTGATCTTCCTGCCGGTCGCCAAGAAACTCCTGGCGAATATCGGCCAGCTGGTGGTGCTGCGCGACATGTATATCGACGGCATCATCGGGATCGCCAATGGCGACAACCCGCACGTCATCGAGAGCCGGATGCAGGGGTACATCGCGTGAAGAACCGCGCTGCGAACGCCCCCGGCAAACGCTTGAGCTGATCGCCCGAAGATCATGTCGCGGCGAAATAAGAATCATGAGGAGGAACACGAGAACCTCGAGCGCTGGCTGGTCTCCTATGCGGATTTCATTACCCTGCTGTTTGCCTTCTTCGTGGTGATGTACGCCCTTTCGGTGGTCAACGAAGGAAAGTACCGGTTGCTATCCAATTCGATCGTCGCCGCCTTCAACAAGTCCGTCATCACGGTTGATGTGACGCCCATCGCATCGCAGGGCGTGCCGCAGATCATGCTGAACAAGCCTTCGATCGCCATCAATCCCAAGTATGAAGAAGAAAAGCGTCAGACCAAGGGAAAGATGCGCAACATTGCCCGCGAGGTCATCGATGCACTTGGCCCCTTGGCGAAGGATGGTCAGGTCCGGGTGACCGAAGGGCTCCTCGGCATCACCATAGAAATCAATGCCAGCGTATTGTTTTCACCGGGCGAGGCCAAGCTTGCCCCGATGGCCGTGAACGCCCTGAGTGCCGTGGCGCAATTGCTGTCGCCGATCGATTTCCCGATTGTCGTCGAGGGGCACACCGATAACGTTCCCATCCGAACCGAGCAATTTCCTTCCAACTGGGAGTTGTCAGGCGCGCGAGCGTCGAGCGTGGTGCGGTTGTTCATCGATAACCGTGTGGCGCCCTCGCGCCTGACCGCCACCGGATATGCCGATCAGCGGCCCGTGGCAGACAATAATTCACCGGAAAACCGGCAACGCAATCGGCGGGTCGCCATCAACATCGAATCGAAAACGCCGGATACTGTGGCCGATGTGCCGGTGGCGCCGAAACCGCAGGAGCAGTAGCCGCCGCGGGCGAACTCGGCGGCAGGTTCCGCGGATCGGTTTGTTGTCAGGCCTTGCCGAACAAGTGGCCGCCGCCGCTTGGCTTGGTTTGCCCGTCGGGACCATAGAGGGTTGTCTGATTCGCCGCCGAGAGCAGCACATTCAGCGCCTGCTGATTGTGCTGGATGCGCATGGCAATCAATTTGCCATTGCTGTCATTCAATGATTGCGCTTCGGCGGTCAGCGCCAGCAGTTTCTTCCAGTCGGCGCGGTCCTGGGCCTTTAACGGTTGCCCGGCCAGCCAGGCTTCCAATCCTTTTCGATCATTCGGCAAACCCGCTGCCTTTATCAAGCGCTGACGTTGTTCGGCGAACCGATTCAGGCTGGCGGCGAGGCGGGTCTTGTCTTCTACGATGGGCACTAACTTGTCAATGTCACCAGCCACCAGCGCTTGCTGCTCTTGCTGAAGCACGGCGGCGAAGTCGCCCAATGCGGCGAGTTCGTGTTTCAGGCTGTCGCTGAATCGGGATGCTGGCTGATTGCCGGCGCCGCCCGTAGACACTATCTACTATCCTGGATGACGAAAGCGGGCAGCTTGCCTTATGGCTGTGGCTTCTTTGCCGCCAACATCTGGCGCACGCTATCGATCAGGCCATCGGCGATTCTGCTGGCGTCGATCTTGAAGTTGCCTTGAGAAATCGCCAGGCGGATCTCAGCCACTCGCTCGCTATTGATCGCCGGGGTATTGGCGATGGTACTTTCGATTTCCTGAATTCTGGCGGAAAGAGGTGACAATTCGACTTGCGGGGCACTCGCCGTAGCCCCGGCACCGGCTTCCGGCTTGGCCGCAGCTTTCCCAGCCCTGGAAACCGGGCTTTTTGGCGTATTCGACGTGCCTTCGATCTTCACGCTGCAATCCTTTCCACATGGGAGTTCTGCATAAACTAACGGCCAAACAGGGGAAAACTTAAGATCGATTCTATCCCATTTCCCCGAAAAAAGGCGCTGCCACGCGCCCCCGGCCTGCCATGCAAGGCTCCGGCCGCTTTCGCACGTGGCTTTGCGGCCCTGTCACACCAAATGCAGCTCCCGTCTCAATAAGTAACCTCCACTATACCGCCGGGACGGGCAATGCCGCTGACAATGTGGCCGTTTCCTATTCTGACCTGCACCACCTGGCCCTCGATGGCATTGTTCAGGGCGCGTCCATCGCCGCTGGTCACCTGGAAACCGGGACCCTTTGACAATACCTTTACGCTCTGTCCCTGTTGAACCACCAGCGCTTGCTTGAGCATGTCGTTGCGCAATGGCTGTCCCGCCGAGACCGACATGGCGAGGCTCTTTCCCACCGCCTGGGCCGCTTCGGTGACGATGCCTGCCGGCAGGCTGGCCAGATCGCCACGGCTCTTCGCCAAGTCCGTCTCGCCGACCACCTGGCCTTGACTCAGCGGACGGGTCGTCACCAGGTATTCGCTGATGATCCGAATCCGGACCGGAACGAAAATGCTCCAGGCATTTTCCGCCTGGCAACGGACATTGACGTTGGTATTGCCCCAGGCGCGAGCACCAGGCGGCAATGAGACATCCAGGGCGGGGCAGGGCATCAGGTTGTTTTGCGGGTCGATGTGACCGATGGTGAAGCTGACTTGCCCAGGTAATCCCTTGGTTTGAATTTGCAGGAACTCCTCCACGGCCTTCTTGACCGGGCCTGTTTCCTGTCGCGCGGCGAGCGGCCAGGCCATTGACAGCAGGAGCAGCGGCAGCAACCGGCGGAGTAGTGAAGAACGCAACATGGCGCGATTCAATCACGCCGGAGGTGCTGTGGCAAGTGAGAAATCGACCCCTACAAGAGCGGTTGTCGGGATGCGGCAAATATTGCCTCAAGCGGTAAGCGCTTGCCGAGCGGGTTGGTCGGAAATTCGTCAAGAGTCTGGCATCAGCGCGTTATCGGCTTTTCAAGGAGCCGGTTTGTTACGTTGGCACGAATGATGCATATCGACAGACGAATAAGAAACTTGAGGCGAACATGATCAACCGCATCGACCAGGAATTGGGTTTCAGTCAGACGGCGCTAAACCTTCGCGCCTATCGCCAGGAGTTGCTCGCCTCGAACATCGCCAACGCCGATACCCCCCATTACAAGGCACGCGACATCGATTTCAAGACGGCACTGGCGGGCGCGCTGGGCAATGCCCAAAGCGGCGCTCTGGCACTCAGGCAGACGGCCGAGGGTCATCTGCCTGCCGGTGGCGCCAACCGCTTCGGTGCGGCAGTGCAATATCGCAGCGAGCAGCAATCGAGTGTCGATGGCAATACGGTCAACATGGACGTGGAACGGGCAGCATTTGCCGAGAACGCCATCCAGATGGAAGCCATGCTGACCTTCGTCAATGGCCGGTTCAAGACTCTGGCCAACGCCTTGAGCCCATAGAGGTGAACCATGAGCGTGTTTAACGTCTTCAGCATCGCCGGATCCGCCCTCAGTGCCCAATCAGCACGGCTGAATGCGGTGGCCAGCAATCTGGCCAACGCCGACAGCGTTACCGGCTCGAATGGACAACCCTATCGCGCCAAGCAGGTAGTTTTCGCCGCGACGCCGATCGGTGCCGAAGGCGGGCAAGGCGTCAGGGTGACCCAGGTGGTGGAGAGCGCCGCGCCGCTGCGCCTGAATTACGAGCCGAACAGCCCCTTTGCCAACGAACAGGGCTATGTATCCATGCCGAATGTGAATCCGGTCGAAGAAATGGTCAACATGATTTCGGCCTCGCGCTCCTATCAGACCAATGCCGAAGTAATGAATACCTCCAAGACCTTGCTGCTGAAGACCCTGGCCATAGGCCAGTAATGCGTCGCTCAATGGAAAACTGATATGACCGCCACCAACACCATCGACACCAACCCGGCAAGTTCCGCCTTTGCGGCGCTGAATGCCAAGCCCAGTACCAAGACCAGCGCCAATTCGACGACCGAGATGGAGGACCGCTTCCTGAAGCTGCTCATCACTCAGCTCAAGAACCAGGATCCACTCAACCCGCTGGACAACGCCCAGATGACCTCGCAGATGGCGCAGATCAGCACGGTCAACGGGATCGAAAGACTCAACGCGACATTGCAGGCATTGATGAGCAGTAACTCGCAGAGCCAAACCATGCAGGCCGCCACCCTGCTCGGAAAGGGCGTGCTGGTACCGGGTACCGGGATGGCCATGAAGGCCGCGGATGGTGCGGCAGTCGCCGGCTTCGAACTGGCCGGTCCGGCGGATGGCGCGACGGTGACCATCAACGACGCGAATGGCATCACTGTCAGGACCCTCAGTCTGGGCGGGATGGCGGCGGGCGTCCATCCCTTCCAGTGGGACGGCAAGTCCGGCAACGGGGCGGTCGTGGCCGATGGTGCCTACACCTTCAACGTAGCCGCCAAGCGCGGCAGTGACAGCGTGGAGAGCACGGCACTGCAATTCGGCATGGTCACCAGCATCATGAACAGCAGCCAGGGCGTGAGTCTGAGTGTCGGGACCCTGGGCAATTTCAAGATGACGGACGTCAAGGAAATTCTTTAAGTAGCAACGCAGCTTAGCTTCACATTATTACGGGAGAAGAGATATGGGTTTTGCACAGGCTTTGAGCGGATTGAATGGTGCCTCCAAGGCGCTTGAGGCAATCGGCAATAACATCGCGAACGGCGGCACGGTCGGTTTCAAGTCGTCTTCCGCCCAGTTCTCCGATGTATACGCGACCTCATTGACGGGAGGGGGCTCCAGTCAGGTGGGTATCGGCGTTTCCGTATCCAAGGTTGCCCAGCAGTTCTCCCAGGGCAACATCACCACCAGCGGCAATCCGCTGGATATCGCCATCAACGGCGGGGGGATGTTCCGCCTGGATACCAACGGCACCATCTCTTATACCCGTACCGGCCAGTTCCTGCTCGACAAGGCTGGATTCATCGTCAATGGCGGTGGCAAGAACCTGACCGGTTACGCAGCCGATCCGGTCACCGGCGTGATCGTTCCGGGCAACTATGTTCCCTTGCAAATGAACAATGCGCCGATCCCGCCGGTGGCGACAACGTCTAGTGAGATCCAGACCAATCTGGATGCGCGGGCTCTGGCACCGGCGGCAATGACCCATGGCGCAACCGCCGGCGGGATTGCGCCCAGTCCGATTCCGCTGACCATCACAACGGGAGTTGACGACACTTTCGATATCACCGTCGATGGCCTGGGACCGTATACCGTGACGCTGCCTGCGGCAACTTATCAGACCGTAGGTGACATTGCCACGGCGTTGACGCTGGCTATCAACACAAAACTGTCCGCTACCTCAATGGCAGTGGACGTGACCGGCAACACCGCCGGCCAACTGGTGGTGTCGTCCCGCAGCGTCGGATCATTCGGGTCCCAGGGCAATGGTTCAACCGTCGTATTGGGACCGACCTTTGATCCGGCTGATGGAGTTACCGTCATAAACACCGGTTATGAGATCCTCTTCGGCGGCCTGCCGGGCCGTGACGCCGCACTGGTTGACAGCGCCAGCACCTACGACCCGACGGCGGTCGGCAATGGACTGGCCAATCCCCCCGTGGCAACTTCGGGCGTGGACAATTTCAGTTCCACCGATACCAACAGCTTCACCGCGTCGACGGCTCAAACAATCTATGACTCGCTCGGCAATCCGCACACCTTGTCGCTGTATTTCGTGAAGACCGGGCAACCGGGTAGTTGGCAAATGTATTCCACCATCGACAACATCGCGGCGCCGGCGCCGGGTGCCGTGACCGGCAGCAGCGTACTGGGTGCCGTTCCCAGCACTCTGACTATCGTGGCCGGTACCAACGATCAATTCGACATCGACGTGGACGGCGGCGGGCCGGCGACTGTCACCATACCCGATCTTGGTGCCGCATACGCCAACCCGACGGCTTTGGTGAACGCCATCAATACGGCTTTCAACAATAGTACGGCTGTCGATATCGCCAGCGGAAACAACATCAACATAAAGGCAACCGCCCGACTGGATTCATTCGGCAAGCTGATCGTCGAATCCAATACTGTGAATGTTGGCTCCTCGGTCGTCATTACCGACACCGCCGGAATCACCGGATCCACAAAGACAGCAATCTTCGGCGCACTGCCGAGCTCGGTGGCGGGTGGCCCGGCCAAGGTCGACACCCTATTGTTCAAGCCGGACGGCTCTCTGGTGACCACCTCCCCGGTGACGGAGAGTTTCAGTTTGACTACTGGCGCTACTTCCCCGCTGATATTCGCTGTCGACCTGGCCGGGTCGACTCAATACGGCATCGGATTCGGGGTCAACCAACTCCTGCAGGACGGTTACACCTCAGGCAAGATCTCCGGCCTGAGCATCTCGGCGGATGGCGTCGTGCAGGGCAATTACTCCAACGGCAAGTCGCGCAACCTGGGGCAGCTTGTTCTGGCGACATTCACCAACCCGAACGGCCTTCAGTCCATGGGCGGCAACCAATGGGTGGAAACTGCAGCCTCGGGTCAGCCGATCCCCGGCACACCGGGCTCAGGCAGCTTGGGCACAGTGCAATCCGGAGCCGTCGAGGAGTCCAATGTCGACCTGACCGCCGAACTGGTGTCGATGATCACCCAGCAGCGTGCCTATCAGGCCAGCGCCCAGACCATCAAGACCATCGACCAGGTCTTGCAGACGCTGGTCAACCTGCGTTAACTCGCATAGTCGTCAGACGCCCCCCGTGCCATGAAATCGTCAAAGACGGAATTTACGTCCCCACCCCCGCCCCCCGCCCGGGCGGGGGCTACAAACTGTTCGCTGCGCTCATGGGTTACTGGTGCCCGACTTTGGGGTTGGGGTACGGGGCGCTTCGTAACTGGGTTTCACCTTAATCCCAGGCCCGCATGGATCGCCTGATCTACACTGCGATGAGCGGGGCATCCCAGACGCTGGGACGGCAGGCCTCGGTGTCGCACAACCTGGCGAATGCCACTTCCACGGGTTACCGTGCCGAAGAGCATCGTCTGCGGGCCGTTCAGGTGCTCCCGGGCGCCAGCGATCCTTCGGTTCCGGCCCCCCTGCCGACCCGGGCCTTCGTCGTCGATGCGAGCACCCACACCAATTACACGCCGGGTCCGCTGCAGATGACAGCGCGTTCCCTCGATGTCGCGGTGCAGGGACAGGGCTGGATCGCGCTCGCCATGCCGGACGGTAGCGAAGCCTACACCCGCAACGGCAATTTCGAACTCAGCGTCAATGGCTTGCTGCAGACCCGCAATGGCATACCGGTACAGGGCGACGGGGGGGCGATCACGGTTCCGCCCGACGTCAAGGTGTCCATCGCCAACGATGGCACGGTATCCGTCATCCCGGAGAGCGGCGCACAGAATACCGTGAATGCGATCGGACGCATCAAGCTGGTCAATCCCGCCGAAGCGGATCTGGAGCGTGGCGCTGACGGCTTGTTTCGCCAGCGCGGTGGCGGCGTGGCCGCGAACGATCCCAAAGTGACGCTGGCCGGCGGTTACCTTGAAGGCAGCAATGTCAATCCGGTGGAACAGATGGTCACCATGATTTCCCTGGCACGTCATTTCGAAATGCAGATGAAGGCGCTCACCACCGCAGATGCCAACGACCGCGCGGCAACGCAGGTCATCACGAACCTCTAGGAGTAGGCAATGATCCGCTCGCTATGGATTGCCAAGACCGGTCTCGATGCGCAGCAAACGCAACTCGATGTCATTTCCAACAACCTCGCCAACGTCAGCACCAACGGGTTCAAGCGGGCACGCGCCGTGTTTGAGGACCTGCTCTATCAGACCCTGCGTCAGCCCGGAGCACAATCTTCGCAACAGACCGCCATTCCGTCAGGCCTGCAACTCGGTACCGGAGTGAGGCCGGTGGCCACGGAAAAGATCTTCACCCAGGGCAGCCTGACGCAGACCAGCAACCCGCTCGATATTGCCATCAATGGTCAGGGCTTCTTTCAGATCCAGATGCCCGATGGAACGCTCGCCTACACCCGTGACGGTTCGTTCCAGAAGGACGGCACCGGCCAGATGGTCACCTCCAGTGGCTATCCCTTGTCTCCGGCGCTGACCATACCGTCCAACGCCGTTTCCGTGACCATAGGTCGGGACGGAGTGGTGAGCGTACTGCAGGCGGGGACCACGGCAGCGACTCAGGTCGGCACCATCCAACTGGCGGGTTTCGTCAATTCAGGCGGGCTACAGAGTGTCGGCGAGAACCTCTTCGTCGAAACCGCTTCGAGCGGCACGCCGACACCCAATACGCCGGGCACCAACGGCAGCGGCCTGCTGAATCAGGGATATGTCGAGACCTCCAACGTCAACGTTGCCGAGGAGCTGGTAAACATGATACAGACCCAGCGCGCCTATGAAATCAATTCGAAAGCCATCACTACCTCCGATCAGATGTTGGCGAAATTGAGTCAGTTGTGAGAAAGATCGTCATGAAGAATATTCAGCAGATCTTGTTGCCGCTCATGGCGGGAGCGATCCTTGGCGGTTGCGTCACGACCACCCCGCCGACCAGCGTGGCCCAGCCGATGACGGCCAGGCCGGAACCGCGCATGGTTGCCGCACCGCTCCACGGGGCCATCTACAATATCGCTTCGATGCGTCCGTTGTTCGAAGACCGCCGCGCACGTTTCATCGGCGATACCATCACCATCAACATCGCCGAAAAGACCTCGGCATCGAAGAATTCAGAGAACAAGACGACGCGTTCCCAGAGTATCGAGGCCTCGGTGCCCACGGTGACGGGCCTGCCGTTCAAGGGAGTACAAGGGACTGCCCTGTCCGCCTCAAGCACTAATGACTTCGATGGCAAAGGCCAAAATACCTCGGCCAACGATTTCACCAGCGCCATCACGGTCACGGTGATCGAAGTGCTCGGCAACGGCAATCTGCTGGTGTCGGGCGAAAAGCAGATCGGACTCAAGGAAGGCGAGGAGTTCATTCGATTTTCCGGGGTGATCAATCCGACCACCATCACCGCCACAAATACCGTGCAATCGACCCAGGTGGCGGATGCCCGCATCGAGTACAAGGCCAACGGTTTCATCGATTCGGCCCAGGCGATGGGCTGGCTCGGACGATTCTTCCTGACCTACCTTCCTTTCTGAGCGGACCAGAACATGAAGAGCCTGAACAAGTTTGACGTGATTCTTGCCATCCTGTGCATGCTCAGTGCACTGGTACTGAGTCAGCCCGCCCATGCCGAGCGCATCAAGGATCTCGCCTCGGTCGCCGGCGTGCGCAGCAACCAGTTGATCGGCTACGGCATCGTGGTCGGCCTGGACGGCAGCGGTGACCAGACCACGCAAACGCCATTCACCATCCAGAGCATCATCAGCATGCTCTCCAATATGGGCGTCACCTTGCCGCCGGGGACCAACCTGCAATTGAAGAACGTCGCCGCCGTCATGGTGACTGCCAGTCTGCCCCCGTTTGCACGTCCCGGCCAGCAACTCGACATCACCGTTTCGTCGATGGGCAACGCCAAATCCTTGCGCGGCGGCACGCTGATCCTGACCCCGCTCAAAGGCGCGGATGGCAGCGTCTACGCCATCGCCCAGGGGAACGTACTGGTCGGCGGCGCCGGCGCCGCCGCCGCCGGGAGCACCGCGGTGATCAATCATCTGTCGGTTGGCCGCATCGCCGGTGGTGCCACGGTCGAGCGCGAAGTCCCGATGCCCTTGGGCCAGGGCGAGTATGTCTATTTTGACCTGAATACCACTGATTTCGGCACCATGCAGAAAATGGTCGAGGTCATCAATCAAGCCGTGCCGGGCTCTGCAACCGCTGCCGATGGCCGGCAGGTGCGGGTAAAGGCCCCTGTCAATCCTGACGACCGGGTGGCGTTTCTGGGACGAATCGAAGGCCTCGAGCTGAAACCGACGCAGATGGCGGCCAAGATCATCGTCAATGGCCGTACCGGATCGGTGGTGATGAACCAGTCCGTGACCCTGGACAATTGCGCCGTGGCGCACGGCAATCTGTCGGTCACGGTGACCGCAGACAATACCGTGAGCCAGCCCAACCCGCTTGCCTCAGGGCAGACCACCGGGGTGACCAATGCCCAGATCGACATCAAGCAGGAAAGCGGCAAGCTGCTGAATGTCAGGGGCGGCGCCAATCTCGCCGATGTGGTCAAGGCCCTCAATGCCATCGGCACCAATCCTCAGGATCTGATTTCGATCCTGCAGGCGATGAAGTCGTCCGGGGCACTGCGCGCCGAACTCGAGATCATCTGATTTCTTGCGATGCCGGCTCTCGCCAGCCCAGGCAGGAATTGCCGGTGAAAGCGGCTTCTTTTCTGCGCAAGCGCCGTGATGTGACTGGCGTAGCCTGAAAACATGGCCATTCCCGATCTCTCAAACCAGTTTTCGCTCGATGTCAGGGGCCTCGCCGATCTCAGGCGCCAGGTTCATGAGAATTCGCCGCAGGGAATCAAGCAGGCGGCGCAGCAGTTCGAGGCATTGTTTCTGCAGATCGTGCTCAAGTCCATGCGGGAGGCAACGCCGCATGAGAGCATGTTCGACAGCGATCAATCAAGGCTGTACGAATCGTTGCTCGACCAGCAACTGGCGCAAGTGCTCTCCGCCAAGGGGAGAGGCACCGGTCTGGCGGCGATGATCGAGAAGCAGTTGACGCGCCCCAACATCGATCCGCAGCCGCTCGGCGAGCTGCCTCTCGCAGCGCCGGCGCGGCCTCAAGTTCTGCCTGCGGCTCCGGCACCAATGCCATTGCCGCTGGTCGGTGGGGGCATCAGCAGTCTCGATAATCTGCCCTCAGTCGATAGCGCTCCTCCCGCTTCACGGGAATTCGTCAATCGTGTCTGGCCGCATGCCTACGAGGCCAGCCGCGCCACGGGAATCCCCGCGCATTTCATGGTTGCCCAGGCAGCGCTGGAGACCGGCTGGGGCAAGTCGGAGCCGCGCTTCAGCGATGGCCGGCCGAGTTACAACCTGTTTGGCATCAAGGCAGGCAAGAACTGGAGCGGCGCCGTGGTCGAGTCGGTGACCAGCGAATATGTGGATGGCGCCTTGCAGAAGCAAGTCGATCGCTTTCGTGCCTATGGGTCCTATGCCGAGGCATTCCGCGACTATGCGAGCCTGCTGACCTCCAACCCGCGTTATGCCGCCGTGGTCGGCAGCCAGGACCCGTCCGTGTTTGCTCGCGGCCTGCAGAAGGCCGGTTACGCCACCGATCCGATGTACGCGGCCAAGCTCGAACGCATCATCGGTGGCAGCACCCTACGCCTAAGCCTGAATAGCTGACCTGTCTCCACGCCACCTTGCACCTACAGGGGTGCACAAGGTGGCATGGAAGTTGCAAAGCTAACTCCGAACACTCAACTTTCGGCACTTATTGCCGATGTTTCTGAGAATCGGAAAAAATCATGAGTTTGGTCAGCACCGGCGTCACCGGACTAATCGCAGCACAAATGGGGATGCAGACGACCGGGCATAACATCGCCAATGCTTCGACGCGTGGCTATAACCGCCAGACGATACTCCAGACCACCAATACCCCGATGTTCTCCAGCGCCGGATTCTTCGGCCAGGGAACCAATGTGGCCAACATCGTGCGGGTTTACAGCGACTTTCAGAGCCGGCAAGTCTTGAACTCGGAAACCTCGGCGGCGCAACTCAACACCTATTCCACCCAGGTGGCACAGATAGACAACATGCTGGCCGATCCCAACGCCGGCCTGAGCCCTGCCATGCAGGCCTTCTTCAACGCGGTGGAGGAGGCTGCGGCGAATCCTTCCTCCATCCCCGCCCGGCAGGCCATGCTGTCTGCAGGACAAGGCATGGTGGCACGCTTCCAGTCGGTCAATCAGCGCATCGATGACATCCGCTCCGGGATCAATCAGCAGATCGCCTCGGAAGCCGGTGTGATCAACTCCTATGTGCAGCAACTGGATGATGTCAATCAGCGCATCATCAATGCCCAGGTGGCGGGTTCGGCATTGCCGGCGAACGATCTCTACGACCAGCGGGATCAGATCGTTTCCGATCTCAACAAGGAAATTCGCATCAACACCCAAACGGAGTCGGATGGGACTGTCAGCGTATTCTTCGGCAGCGGCCAGCCGCTGCTGGTGGGTTCTTCCAGTTTCCGGCTGCATGCGGCCGCGGCGCTGGAAGACCTGACTCGAATGGAGGTGACCTTACAGGATGTCAATGGCACGTTTACGCATATTCCCGAGTCGCTGGTGAACGGCGGAAAGCTGGGTGGATTATTGCAGTTTCGCTCGGAGACGCTGGATTCCGCACAAAATGGCCTGGGCCGGATCGCGACCGTTTTCGGGGCCACTTTCAATGCGCAACATCAGTTGGGTCAAGACCTGACCGGTGCCCTTGGCAAGAGTTTCTTCAGCGTGCCGCAATCCGGCCAGTTGATATTGGCCAACAGCGGGAATTCCGGCGATGGCAAGGTGGCGCTGAGCTTTGACAGCTATGCCGACCTGACCGCCAGCGACTACCGCTTGAGCTTGACTGCGACGAACACCGTGCGGCTGACCAGATTATCCGACAACGTGACCTGGAGCGGCAGCGGCAACAATCAGCCGGAGGCGATGGCAAGCCTGATGTCGCAAGTCAACGCCGACGAGCCCCAAGGGTTCGGCCTGACCATGAGCGGCATCGGTTCGATGAGTATCGGCGATACTTTCCTGATCCGCCCGACCCGTTACGGCGCCCGGGATATTTCATTGACGGTGAACGATGCGCGCGCCATTGCACTGGCAGCGCCGATACGCACCGGCGCCACAGTGGCCAATGCGGGACTGGCACAGATTAGCGCCGGGGTCATCAGCAATACGGCGGCCGTGCTCGCGGCGCCGGTCTCAATCAGCTACGAGGCCTCGAGCAACAGTCTGATCGGTTTCCCGGTCGGCGCTGCGGTCGATGTCGCCGGCAAGACCTACAAGATCGACAACCCGACGCTGCGGATTCCGTACACCTCCGGCGCCAGCATCAGTTTCAACGGCGTGGCGGTGTCCATCACCGACGGCGGCGGACCGCCCGCGGATGGAGACATCTTCGT
>Ga0208566_1001537_pt1 | contig 13267 bp, 15 predicted proteins | sample PL_2010_150m_FD_184159 | JGI IMG/M metagenome (GOLD analysis project Ga0208566, IMG submission 184159) | Freshwater microbial communities from Powell Lake, British Columbia, Canada to study Microbial Dark Matter (Phase II) - PL_2010_150m... | ecosystem: Environmental > Aquatic > Freshwater >...
ATTGCGCCTCTCTCTCCATGGGCTGGACATCTATGCGCCTTAGGCGTATAGTGGCAACATGTATACCGTAGTAGAGACGCGGCTGTTCCAGCGTCAGTGGCCACTCTATTGGACCGAAGACGAGCGTGGCGCGTTCGCCGCGTATATTGCAGAACACCCCACTGCCGGAGATGTCGTGCCCGAGTCCGGCGGCATTCGCAAGCTGCGTTGGGGACGGTCAGGTTCGGGCAAGTCGGGCGGCGTGCGGGTAATTTACTTTGCCCGTAACGCCGCAGGCGAGGTTGTCTTGCTCACACTGTATGCAAAGGCGAAAACTGACAACCTCACCGGCCCAAAATTGAAGGAGATCCGCCGTGCCCTCGAAGACTAGGAAACTTACCAACGCCGAACTGGCGGATTACGAAGCCAAGCGCGATTTGGCCGCGGAGTTGTTGCAGTCGGTCCGCGAAATGAAGGCGGCTCAGGTCAACGTTGTTTCGTCGCCTGTTATCGAGGCGCGGAAGAAGACCGGCTTGTCTCAATCCCAATTCGCGACCCTCATCGGAGTATCCGTTCGCACCCTGCAAGGCTGGGAGCAAGGCCGCAAACAGCCCAGCGGCGCGGCTCGCACACTGCTGGCCATCGCGAGCACAAATCCCAAGGCGGTGCTGGCCGTTGCCGGCAAGTAACATGCGGCAGATGTCCGGTCGTAGCCAGCGCCGGCACTGTGAAATATCCGACCGGTTATTTTTCGAGGTAATCGATGAGCCCATCCTCAGACCGCATTGAAAAACAGATACTGCTCAAGGCGCCGCGTTCGCGGGTCTGGCGAGCGCTGTCGGATGCCGGGGAATTCGGCGACTGGTTCGGTGTGGCGCTGAAGGGAAAGTCCTTCGTGGTTGGGCAACATATCCAGGGCAATATCACCTATCCCGGTTACGAGCACTTGGTCTTCGACGTGCTGATCGTACAACTCGAACCGGAGCGCCGGCTTTCCTTGCGCTGGCATCCCTACGCGATCGATCCGTCCGTCGACTATTCGAAGGAACCGACCACGCTGGTCGAATTCGAGCTGAAGGCCGTCGAGACCGGCACTTTGTTCAGCGTCGTCGAATCCGGCTTCGACAATGTTCCGCTGGCGCGTCGGGCGGAAGCATTTCGGATGAACAGCTCGGGCTGGGACGCACAGATGCAGAACATTGCGAAACACCTCGCCGCTCAGTAGCCTTTTTGCCGGCGGCGCACTGCGCCGACCTTCGCGCCACCCTCTCGACTTGATCGTGCGACGGAGTACACTTCGTGTCTGAATTGTTCGCGCTTGATAGACTTCAAGCGCTGAACGATCGCCTCCAACCCGCGAAAAGGAGATGCCATGCACATCCAACCCTATCTGTTCTTCAACGGCCGCTGCGAAGAAGCGCTGGATTTCTACCGGTCAGCACTCGGCGCCGAGATCGTCATGATGATGCGCTACAAGGACAGCCCGGAGCCGACTCAACCGGGCATGGTCCCGCCCGGTGCCGAGGACAAGGTGATGCATGCAAGCTTCCGTATCGGCGATAACACCCTGATGGCCTCCGATGGCGATTGCAAGGGACAGCCGAATTTCCAGGGATTTTCCTTGTCGCTCACCCCGTCCAGCGAAGCCGAGGCCAAACGGCTGTTCGGCGTGCTGGCGGAGGGCGGACAGGCACGCATGCCGCTGACCAAGACTTTCTTTTCACCCGCCTTCGGCATGCTCGCCGACCGCTTCGGGCTATCCTGGATGATCTATGTGACGCCCTGAAGATCGCCCCGGGAGCGTTGCGCCTTCAGCTTCCTGCTCTCGGCATGACACGCCCGAGCTTCACCACCCCGTTGGCCAGGGCCGTGCCGCAAAGCACCAGGGCACCGCCGGCGAGGGTGTTCCAGCCGACCGTTTCGTCGAGCAGCAACACACCCCACAACACGCCGAACACCGGGATCAGGAAAGTCACGGACAGCGCCCGCATCGGGCCGACATCCTCGATCAGGCGGAAATACAGCAGGTAGGCGGCACCGGTGCAGATCACCGCGAGGGCGACCAGCGCCGCCCAGTCGCGCGTGAGCGGGGTCGCCTGCATGGGCAAGAGTAGCGCTACAGGCAGCACCAGCAGCGCGGCCGCCCACATGCTGCCGTGGGCGTTGTCCAGCGGCATCAGGGCGGCAGGGGATTGCTTGGCATAGATGCTGGCGATGCCGTAGCACATGGGCGCGGCCAGCCCGGCGATGACCGCGCTCCACCAGCCATCGCCCCGCACGGCGGCACCGCCGCCGACCAGGGTGGCGACGCCGGCCATGCCGCAGGCCAGGCCCAGCGCGGCGGATCGGCTGACCGGTTGACGCAGCCACAGCGCGCCGAGCAAGGCGCCGAAGATCGGCGCGGCGGAATTGAGGATGGACATCAGCGAGGCGCTCAAGGTCTGCGCGGCATAGGCGAAGAAGACGAAGGGCAGCGCCGAGTTGAACAGGCCGATCTTCAGGAAGTGCTTCCAGTGGGCCAGCAGATGCGCCTGGCGACTCAGCCAGCGCGACACCAGCCAGAGAAATGCCGCTGCCATGCCCACCCGCAGCTCGACCAGGATGCCGGGGCCGAACACCGGCGCGGCGATGCGCATGAACAGGAAAGAGCCGCCCCAGATGGCGGCCAGGGCGACCAGCCTGACCATGCTGGCAGCATCCATGCGCGTGCCGCCCACTCAGATCACCCCGAGCGACGCCAGCGATTCGATCTGCGCTTCGTCAAGGCCGAGCAGCTCGCTCAGTACTTCGTGCGTATGCTCGCCCAGCAGCGGCGGCGGACGACGATATTCGACCGGGGTCGCGGACAAGCGGATCGGACTCGCCACCTGCGGCACGCTGCCCGCCAGGGGATGTGACATATCGATCTTCAAGCCGCGGGCGCGCACTTGGGGATCGTCGAATACCTGGGCCAGGTTGTTGATCGGCCCACAGGGCACGCCCGCCCCCTCCAGCGTGCCTATCCAAGCGGCGGTAGTCTTCGTCACCGTCGCCTGGCGTATCAGCGGAATCAGGACATCGCGATGCCGGACGCGGGCAAGGTTACCGGCGAAGCGCGCATCCGCCGCCCACTCGGCATGGCCGGCGACGGCGCAGAACCTGGCGAATTGGCTGTCGTTGCCGATGGCCAGGATCATGTCGCCGTCGGCGGTGGGAAAGTCCTGGTAGGGCACGATATTGGGGTGGGCATTGCCCATGCGCTGCGGCGGCACGCCGGTGCTCAGGTAGTTCATCGCCTGGTTGCCGAGGCAGGCCACCTGCACGTCGAGCAGGGCCAGATCGATATGCTGCCCCAGGCCGGATACTTCCCTATAGGCCAAGGCCGCGAGCATCGCGTTGCCCGCATACAGGCCGGTGAGGATGTCGGTCAGCGCCACGCCGGTTTTCATCGGCCCGGCGCCGGGCTGGCCGTCGGCGCGGCCGGTGATGCTCATGATGCCGCCCAAGCCCTGGATCAGGAAGTCGTAGCCGGCGCGCGCCGCATACGGGCCGTCCTGGCCAAAGCCGGTGATGGAGCAATAGATCAAGCGCGGGTTGATCCCCTTCAGCGTCGCGTAGTCGAGGCCGTACTGGGCCAGCCCGCCGACCTTGAAGTTCTCGATGAGGATGTCCGACTTCTTCGCCAGCTCGCGCACCAGCCCCTGCCCCTCGGGACGGGTGAAGTCTATGGTCACCGATTGCTTGTTGCGGTTGGCGCACAGGAAGTAGGCCGCCTCGCTGGTGGCCTGTCCCTGTTGGTCCTTCAGGTAGGGCGGACCCCAGCCGCGGGTGTCGTCGCCGGCGCCGGGTCGCTCGACCTTGATCACCTCGGCGCCGAGGTCCGCCAGCAACTGGCCGGCCCAGGGACCGGCGAGCACCCGTGAAAGGTCGAGTACGCGGATATGTGACAAAGCTCCTGGCATTTCAGAAAATTCTCCGTGATATGGGCAGCGCTGCGTGCGCAACTGCCGGACCGCGCCGCGCAGAGTTACGCGAGACAGTTCGGCTTGCATGCACTATAATGCCTATTGTGCAACATGTCGTATGATTTCCTTGCCCTGCGCGCACACCGACCACCTATCAAACGTCAAATCGAATGGGAGAAAGCTATGGCAGAAATTCTGGCTCCGCTCGCGGGGAAAATTTGGGACGTACTTGTCACCGCCGGCTCGACGGTCGAGGAAGATGACGAGCTCATCGTGATCGAGGCGCTCAAGATGGAAAACACCGTGTATGCCACTTGCAGCGGCACCGTCAAGGAAATCCGCGTGAAAAAGGGCGACAACGTCGAGGACGAGGACGTCCTGATGATTATCGAATGACCCAGAGTTTCCGATCCACACCGACAGAATCGAGTTAGCGATGAATTTCGAATTGACTGAAGAACAACGACTGATTCAGGATACGGCGCAGCGTTTCGCTGCGGAGGAAATTGCACCGACCCTCGAGGAAGAGGAAAGCAAGCACGAGTTTCGCGCCGATCGGGTCGCCAAGATGGGCGGCTTGGGATTCTTCTCCTGCGCCCTGCCCGAGGAATTCGGCGGCAGCGGCATGGGTTTCGCCGAATCGGTGCTGATGGCCGAACAGATCGCCAAGACCTCCGCCTCGTGGCGCTTGCCGTTCAACATGCAGAACCTCGGGCCGGCGTTGACGGTGAGCAAATTCGGCACGCAAGCGCAGAAAGAAAAGTATGTACCCGGCTGGGTCGCCGGCACCCAGCTCGGTTTTTTCGCCATGACCGAATCGAATACCGGGTCGGATGTCTCCAGCATGAAGACGCACGCTGTCGACAAGGGCGACCATTGGGAAGTCCATGGATCGAAGATGTGGATCTCCCAGGCCCACGTCGGCGACGCCGGGCTGCTCTATGCCTACACCGACAAGACCCAGGGCAACAAGGGGATCACCGCCTTCATCATCGAACCGAAGAAGATGAAGGGATGCACCGCCCGCGCCATCGAGACCAAGCTTGGCCTGAAATGCGCCCCAACCGGCGAGTTCGCCTTCGACGGCATGAAAGTGCCGAAAGAGAACGTGCTCGGCAAACCGGGCGAGGGGTTTCGGATCTGCATGTGGCAATTGAATCAGACGCGGCTCGGTTGCGCGGCCGGGGCGTTGGGAGTCGCCGGCGGGGCACTCGACCTGGCGATCCAGTATGCCAATGAGCGCACCCAGTTCGGCAAGCCGATTTCGCAACATCAGATGATCCAGGCGCAGATCGCCGAAATGGTGGTCGAACACCAGGCCGCGCAAATGCTGGTGTATCGGGCCGCATGGCTGAAGGATAACGGCAAGCCCAATCAATTCGAGACCTCGGTGGCCAAGTTTGCCGCGTCCGAAGCCGCCGTCCATGCCGCCAACGAGTGCATGAAGATCTACGGCTCCTACGGGTTCTCGACCGAGTATCCGGCCGAGCGCTTCTACCGCGACGCCAAATCGCTGCAGGTCGTGGAAGGCACTTCCAACATCCAGAAAATCATCATCTCGGGAATGGCACTGGGCTTCACCCCCAACCGCGAATAGCGCTTCGCCACCCGATTCCCCAGGGGGCGGCGCGTGCCGCCCCCGCACTCACTGCACAGAGGACCAAGGAAATGAGACCGTACTTCGAGAAGATGGCCAGCTTCGGCAAGCCCCTCAAGGAAAACCGCATCGCCCGCTCGCAGGAAAGCCGGGCCAAACTGGAAGCCATCGAGGCGGAGATCGCGACGCTCCGGAAAGCCAAGGAGAATGTCGGCATTCCCGCCGCGAAGATCAACGAGCGCGGCGCATTGACGGTCTGGCAGCGCCTCGAATATCTGGTCGATCCCGGCACCTGGCAGCCCTTGCACAGCCTCTACAACCCTGAAGAGAACCAAGAAGGCACGACCAACGTGGTCGACGGTCTGGGCAAGATCTGCGGACGCTGGGCGGTCATCATCGGCTTCGACAACAAGGTTCTTGCCGGCGCCTGGATTCCTGGCCAGGCCGAGAATGTCCTGCGCGTGACCAACCTGGCCAAGCGCTTGAATATCCCGCTGGTATGGCTGGTGAACTGCAGCGGCGTGAAACTGCCCGATCAGGAAAAGTTCTACGCCGGGCGCCGCAGCTCCGGCACCCCGTTCTACCGCCACGCGGAACTGGAACAGTTGGGCATTCCCGTCCTGGCCGGCATTTACGGCACCAATCCGGCGGGCGGCGGCTATCAAGGCATTACCCCGACCATCCTGATTGCCCACAAGGACGCCAATATCGCCGTCGGCGGTGCCGGAATCGTCTCGGGCATGTCGCCCAGAGGCGGATTCGATGTGGCAGGACTGGAGCAACTCATCGCCGTCACCCGCGATGTCAAGGAGCGTCCGCCGGGCCGCGTCGAGACGCATTTCCACGAAACCGGCTTCTTCACCCATGTGTGCGACGAGGAAGAAGGCGTTCTCGACGGCATCAAGACTTACATGAAGGCCATCCCGGCCTATGATCCGATGTTCTTCCGGGTGGCGGAACCCGCCGAGCCGGCCCTGCCGAGCGGGGATCTCTATCACCTGCTGCCGGTCAACCAGAAGGAAACCTACAGCTTTGAAGAGGTGCTGGCGCGGGTCGTCGATGGCAGCGAGCACATGGAATTCCGTCCCGAGTATGGGCCGGAGATCTACGCGGGGCTGGTCAAGCTCGACGGCATGCTGGTTGGCGTGATCGGCAACCGCCAGGGCCTGCTCCCCAAGGGCTATCCGGAATATGCCGACTATCCGGGCATCGGCGGCAAGTTGTATCGCCAGGGGCTGATCAAGATGAGCGAGTTCGTGACCCACTGCGGGCGCGATCGAATCCCCGTGGTCTGGTTCCAGGACACCAGCGGCATCGATGTCGGCGACGCCGCGGAAAAAGCCGAGTTGCTGGGTCTGGGCTCGACCTTGATTTATTCGATCCAGCAGGTGGATGTGCCGATGATGCTGGTGGTGCTGCGAAAAGGCAGCGCCGCCGCGCACTACATCATGGGCGGTCCGAACGCCAACCGGCAGAACGCGTTCACCGTGGGTACCGCCGCCACCGAAATCTACGTCATGCATGGCGAGACGGCGGCGGTCGCAACCTACGCCCGCCGCGCCGTCAAGGAAAAGGACTCAGGCAAGCCGCTGGAGCCGATCGCCGAAAAAATGAATGAAATCGCGCAGAAGTACTTCGACACTTCGCGGCCGGCCTACTGCGCACGCCACGGCTTTGTCGACGAGATCGTCGATCTGAAGGCTCTGCGCGGCTATCTGAAGGCGTTCGCCGGCAGCGTCTACCAGAACCCGAAATCCACCTGCCCGCGCCACCAGATGTTGCTGCCACGGATCATCCGCGGCTAACCGGGGTATCTTTCGGGGCTGATCAGATCAGCCCCATCCCCTTGAGCACCGACAGCATCACCGCGGCGGCGACGACCGAACCGATCTGTCCGCCGGTGTTTGCGCCGGCCGCGTGCATCAACAGGTGGTTCTTCTTGTCGTAGAGCTGGCCCTGGGCCTGCACCACCCTGGCAGCCATGGGGAACGCCGAAATTCCCGCGGCGCCGATCAGCGGATTGACCTTGCCGCCGGTCAAGCGGTATACCAGTTTCCCGAACAAGACTCCCGCCACGGTATCCATGCAGATGGCGACGAAACCCATGCCGAAGATTGCCAGCGTCTGCGGCTTGAGAAAGGCGTGGCCTTCCATGGTGCCGCCGATCGCCAGACCCAGGAACAAGGTGACGATGTTGGCGATCTCGTTTTCCGAGGCCTTGGACAAGCGGGCGACCACGCCGCACTCGCGCATGAAATTGCCGAACATGATGGTGCCCATCAGGGGCAGCCCCTTCGGCGCGAGCAGACCCGTCACCAGGGTGACGACAATCGGAAACAGCAATTTGGTCTGCGGGGAGACGCTGCGCTTGATCGCCGCCATCTTGACCACCCGCTCCGCAGGGGTCGTGAGGGCTCTCATGATCGGCGGCTGGATGATGGGAACCAGCGCCATGTAGGAGTAAGCGGCGACCGAGATCGGGGCAAGCAGTTGCGGCGCATATTGCGAAGCGACGTAGATCGCCGTCGGTCCATCGCACGCGCCGATGACGGCGATGCTGACCGCTTCCAGCGCCGGAAAGCCCAGCGCCAGCGCCAACAGCAAGGTCAGGAAGATGCCGAATTGACCCGCGGCGCCGAATAGCAGCAGCTTGGGATTCTCGAGCAGCGGCGCGAAGTCGATCATGGCGCCGATGCCGACGAATATCAGCAGCGGAAACAGCTCGTTGGCGATCCCCATGTCATAGAGGAGCTTGAGCAATCCTCCCTGTTCCATCAAGTCGCTCAATGGAATATTCACCAGCAAGCAGCCAAAACCGATGGGGACCAGCAGCAAGGGTTCGACTTCCTTCTTGACACCGAGGTAGAGCAAGGTTGCGGCGATCGCCAGCATGATCACATTCGGGCCGCCTTGGGAAAACAGATAGCTGGTCCCGGCGCCCATTCCGGACAAACCCAACAGGATGCTTTCGATCATCTTGTGCTCCCCTATGAGGACGACTTGTCTGGGCTCGCGGCTTTCGGGGCCAGCGGAAATATCTTCTTGAGCAAATCCATGACCAGGCTCAATACCCAAAGGGTCAAGAACGTTCCTCCCATGCCGACGATCATCATCGTCAGTCCGAAATCCCATTTATCCATGTTGTGCGTCCCCAGAATAGAAACTGCGAAATAGTTGCCGGTTGATTATATTGACATGTGCCTGCCAAAAGCCCGTATTCAATGAAACGCCTGGATTCCGGTCTGGGCCCTGCCCAGGATCAATGCGTGAATGTCCTGGGTACCCTCGTAGGTGTTCACCACTTCCAGGTTGACCAGGTGGCGGATCACCTTGAATTCATCGGACATGCCGTTGCCGCCGAGCATGTCACGCGCCAGCCGCGCAACCTCAAGCGCCTTGTCGCAGGAATTGCGCTTCATGATCGAGGTGATCTCGACCGCGGCCGTGCCTTCGTCCTTCATGCGGCCCAGCCGCAGGCAACCCTGCAGGCCCAAGGTGATCTCGGTCTGCATGTCGGCGAGTTTCTTCTGGATCAGCTGATTGGCGGCCAGCGGCCGGCCGAACTGCTTGCGATCCAGCACATAGTCGCGGGCGATCTGCCAGCAGGACTCGGCGGCGCCGAGGGCTCCCCAGGCAATGCCGAAGCGCGCGCAGTCCAGGCCGGTGAACGGCCCCTTGAGCCCCCTCGCGCCGGGCAGCAGATTTTCTTCCGGGACAAACACCTCGTCCATGACGATCTCGCCGGTGATCGAGGCGCGCAAGCCAACCTTGCCATGGATCGCCGGTGCCGACAGGCCGGGCATGTCCTTTTCGAGAATGAATCCGCGTATCACCGAGTCGTCGGTCTTGGCCCAGACAATGAAGAGATCGGCAATCGGGCTGTTGGTGATCCACATCTTGGCTCCGGATAAAGCGTAGCCGCCCGATACCGCTTTCGCCCGGGTGATCATGCTGCCCGGGTCGGAACCGTGATTCGGCTCGGTCAGGCCGAAGCAACCGATCAGTTCCCCGGTTGCCAGCCTCGGCAGGTACTTCTGCTTTTGTGCTTCCGAACCGAACTTGTGGATCGGCACCATCACCAGCGAGGACTGCACGCTCATCATCGAGCGGTAACCGGAGTCGACGCGCTCGACTTCACGGGCGATCAGGCCATAGCAGACATAATTGAGGCCGGCACCCCCATATTCCACCGGGATGGTCGCACCAAGCAGGCCGAGCGCGCCCATTTCGCGAAAGATCGCCGGGTCGGTTCGCTCGTGCCGGAAAGCCTCCAGCACGCGCGGCGCCAGCCGGTCCTGGCAGTAGCGCTCGGCGGTATGGCGGACCATCCGCTCCTCCTCGCTGAGTTGTTGCTCCAGCAACAGTGGATCTTTCCAGTTGAAGGACGCCTTGTTTGTGCTGGTCTGCATGCCTGATCTCCGTGTTGGTTCGGCGTATCCGAACCGTCTTGGCGGGATGATAGAAGCCATGACAGCGAGCGGCAAACGAATAATTGGTACGAGCTTGTGCGCTTTATGCACAACAAGTGCCGAGGGCGCCTACAATGGCCATTTCAGCCCGAGAGACGCAACCATGCGCAGAAAGATTCCCAATACCTGGGCGTTGACGGCGTTCGAGGCAGCCGCCCGCCATGAAAGTTTTACCAAGGCCGCGCGCGAACTGGCGTTGACCCAGAGCGCCATCTGCCGCCAGATTGCCGGGCTGGAGGGCTTTCTCGGCGTCAAGCTGTTTCTCCGCTCAAAGCGCGGCGTTGCCTTGACCGAAGCCGGCCGGACCTACAGCCGACAGGTTTCGCTGCGGCTCGATGCGGTGGAACGCGACACGCTCGAACTGATGGCGCGGCGCGGGCTCGGCGGCACCCTGGAACTGGCCACCGTGCCGACCTTCGCGACACGCTGGCTGCTGCCCCGGCTGGCCGGCTTCCAGCGCGCCTACCCCGACATTACCATCAACCTCTCCACCAGCACGCGACCCTTCCTGTTCGATGACACACACTTCGATGCCGCCATCTATTTTGGCGACGCCAGTTGGCCCGGCACCGAGACGCGCCCCTTGATGCGCGAGGAACTGGTGCCGGTGTGCAGCCCGCGGCTGATTGCGCCGCGCAGAAAACTCAAGCCCGAGGAACTCCGGCGCTACCCGCTGCTGCAGCAGTCCACGCGCCCTTATGCCTGGCGGCAGTGGTTCGAGTCGCTTGGTCTGGCAATCGAGGATGACATGACGGGGCCGCGCTACGAGTTGTTCTCGATGCTGAGCCAGGCGGCCATCCACGAAATGGGCATTGCGCTGATTCCGCGCTTCCTGGTCGAGGATGAACTGAAGTCCGGTTTGCTGATGATTCCGGTGAACCACACCTACGTCAGTGACAAGTCGTATTCCTTCATCTATCCCGAGCGCAAAGCGGACAGCGCCGTGCTTCAGCATTTTCGCGACTGGCTGGAAACGGAAGCCGCAAACTACCGCACGGAGGCGAGACTGGGCTAATGCATTTCGGTTTTGGCTTGATGCTTGCTTAGTATTCTGCATGAGCCCCGCAATGTTGAAGATCCTGGTCATCGACGAGTCGCGCAGCCGCGCTGGTGAGATTTGCGCCGGCCTGGCATTGGCGGGACATCAGGTGGTCGCGGTGCTAGCCGGTGCCACCGATCTGACCTCCGAGGTATCGCGCATCCGCCCCGACATCATCCTCATCGATACCAAGGCGCCGTCGCGCGATACCTTGGAGCACCTTGCCGCGATGAATCGCGACATGCCGCGACCGGTGGTCATTTTCGCCCAGGCGTCGGACGATGCGACGATCCGCAAGGCCATAGCCGCAGGCGTCGCCGCCTACGTCATCGATGGGCTGGAGCCGGGCCGCATCAAACCGGTGATCGAGGTTGCCATCGCCCGCTTCGAGGCGCACCAGGCGCTCCGGCAGGAACTCAGCGCGGCGACGAAAAAACTTTCCGACCGCAAACTGGTCGAACGCGCCAAGGGCATCCTGATGAAAAGCCGCGGCATCGATGAGGAAGCCGCATACGCCAGCCTGCGCCGCCTAGCCATGGATCGCGGCCAGCCGCTGGCGCAGGCAGCGAAGGACGTGGTCGACATGGCCAAAGTGCTGCTCTAAGCCGCTGGCCGGGGCCGCGAGAACTGCCCCCATCTTGTGCAGGTTTCAAGATATCGCACCGCAATAGGGCATATCGCTTTCTCTCGGTCTCACCCTGAGCAACCCCATAGCCATAGCTAAGCCCTTAAAGGATTAGGGGTTTGCTGCAACGCATCAACGCTGGCATCCAAATTGCTGATACGTCGTCGTGGCTGGGGCAAAGGCGTCCCGGCAGAAGACAAAGGCGTCCGCATTCAACATTGCCCGATCTTGCGATGTTGTATGCGCGACGCACTTTTTTTTGCGAAGGAGAAACCATCATGAACAAAAACCGCTTCCCCACCGATACCAGTGCCATTGGCGGACTTGACAGTCGTATCGATGACCGCATCGACGACCAAGCGCGCCGCGAATTCATGCGCCGTTCGATGCTCATCGGTAGCGCCGCTCTGGCGGCCGGTTCCGGCTTGATACCGGGCGGCGGCGCCTGGGCTGCCGGCTCGGATGCGCCGGAAAAGAAGGAAGTCCGCATCGGTTTCATCCCGCTCACCGACTGCGCCTCGGTGGTGATGGCGGCGGTGAACAAGTTCGACGAGAAATACGGCATCAAGATCATTCCGACCAAGGAAGCATCCTGGGCCTCGGTGCGCGACAAGCTGGTGAATGGCGAGCTCGACGCCGCCCACGTGCTGTATGGCCTGATCTACGGCGTGCAACTGGGCATCGGCGGACCGAAGAAGGACATGAACGTGCTGATGAGCCTGAACAACAACGGCCAGGCCATCACGCTTTCCAACCAACTCAAGGACAAGGGCGCGACCGACGGCGCCAGCCTGAAGAAGCTGATCGTCAAGAAGGAGCGCGAATACAGCTTCGCCCAGACCTTCCCTACCGGCACCCACGCCATGTGGCTGTATTACTGGCTGGCGGCCAACGACATCAACCCGCTGCAGGACGTCAAGACCATCACCGTGCCGCCGCCGCAGATGGTCGCCAACATGCGCGTCGGCAACATGGACGGCTTCTGCGTCGGCGAGCCCTGGAACAACCGCGCCATCATGGACAAGATCGGCTTCACCGCGGTCACGACCCAGGACATCTGGACCGACCATCCGGAGAAAGTGCTCGGCACCACCGCCGAATTCACGCAGAAATATCCCAACACCGCGCGCGCCATGATCGCCGCGATCCTCGATGCCAGCCGCTGGATCGACGCCTCGCTCTCCAACAAGCAGAAGACCGCCGAGACCATCGCCCAGAAGTCCTATGTCAACACCGATACCGATGTCATCGTCGCCCGCATGCTGGGGCGCTACGAAAATGGCCTGACAGGTACGCAAATGAGGAGCTGGGACGACAAGAACCACATGAAGTTCTTCAACGACGGCGCGGTGAACTTTCCCTACCTCAGCGACGGCATGTGGTTCCTGACCCAGCACAAGCGCTGGGGACTGCTCAAGGACGACCCGGATTACCTGGCCGTGGCCAAGAAGGTTAATCGCATCGACTTGTACCAGCAGGCCGCCGCTGCCGCCGGCGTCAGCCTGCCGAAGAGCGAGATGCGCAGCCACAAGCTGATCGACGGCGTGCTGTGGGACGCCAAGGATCCCAAAAAATATGCCAACGGCTTCAAAGTCAAAGCCTGAACATGAAACA
>Ga0208566_1001538_pt1 | contig 13264 bp, 13 predicted proteins | sample PL_2010_150m_FD_184159 | JGI IMG/M metagenome (GOLD analysis project Ga0208566, IMG submission 184159) | Freshwater microbial communities from Powell Lake, British Columbia, Canada to study Microbial Dark Matter (Phase II) - PL_2010_150m... | ecosystem: Environmental > Aquatic > Freshwater >...
AGGATTAACTCTACATGGAAAAGAAGATCAATCCACTTAATTTTGCCCTGATCGGTGCCGCAGGTTATATTGCTCCCCGGCATATGAAGGCGATCAAGGAAACAGGGAACAACCTGGTTGCAGCGCTTGATCCCTATGACGGTGTCGGGATCATCGACAGCTATTTCCCGGATGCCAACTTCTTTATTGAACCGGAACGCTTCGACCGGCACCTCGATAAATTGCGCCGCCTGGCAGGCTCCAGCGGTTCTGAAGAGCACCGGAAAGTCGATTATGTAAGCATCTGCTCCCCAAATTACATGCACGATTCCCATATCCGGCTGGCCATGCGCAACGACGCCTTCGCCATCTGTGAAAAACCGATCGTGTTGAATCCATGGAACCTGGATGCCTTGCATGAGATCGAGAAGGAGACCGGGAAGAAGGTATTCACCATTCTCCAGGTAAGGCTTCACCCCGTGATCAAAGCGCTGCGGGAAAAAATCCTTAACAGCGAGGATGATAAAGTTTACAATGTCGACCTGACCTATATCACCTCCCGCGGAAAATGGTATTATCGTTCCTGGAAAGGTAACATTGAAAAATCAGGGGGAATAGCAACAAACATCGGCATTCATTTTTTCGACCTTCTGATCTGGATCTTCGGTGAGGTAAAAGAGAACACGGTACACCTGCTTCAACCGGAAAAGGCTGCCGGGGTGTTGCATCTTAAAAAAGCCCGTGTCCGCTGGTTCCTGAGCCTGGACTACCAGGATAATCCTTCCGCAGTTAAAGAAAAAGAAATGCGGACTTTCCGTTCACTCACTGTGGAAAACGAGGAGATCGAATTCAGCGATGGCTTTACCGATCTTCATACGGAGAGCTATCGGCAGATATTGGCAGGAAACGGATTTGGAATGAAAGATACCCGGAGCAGCGTTGAGATCGCACACGAAATAAGAAATTCAACTCCGGTTGGAATAAAAGGGGATTATCATCCGTTAATGAAGACGATCCGGAAATAAACCGGGGTCCATCCTTAAATATTAAATACCATGAAGATTCTGGTTACAGGGGGAACAGGATACATCGGATCTCATACCGTCGTCGAACTCCAGAAAAAAGGGTTTGAGGTTATAATAGCCGATAATTTATCCAATTCTTCGATAGATGTAGTTGATAACATTGGCAGGATCACAGGAATTAAACCCCTTTTTGAAAAAACAGACCTCTCTGAACAGGAACCTGCACAGGATCTTTTCAACCGCTATCCCGGCCTGAATTCCGTCATTCACTTTGCGGCTTATAAAGCGGTTGGCGAATCGGTTCAGCAGCCATTAAAATACTACCGGAACAACCTGTGTTCGCTCATGAACCTTCTCCGGGAAATGGAATCCCACGGGATCAGGGATATCGTCTTTTCTTCTTCCTGTACGGTTTATGGTCAGCCGGATGTGCTTCCCGTTACCGAGACGGCCCCCATAAAAATAGCCGCATCTCCTTATGGAAACACAAAACAGATTGCCGAAGAGATCATCACGGATGTAAGTAATGTTACTCCGCTCCAGGCTATCCTGCTCCGGTATTTCAATCCCATCGGCGCACATGAATCCGCCCTGATCGGTGAACTACCGATGGGTGTGCCCAATAACCTGGTACCGTATATAACGCAGACTGCCATCGGGAAAAGGGATTTCCTGAACGTTTGGGGAAAGGATTATCATACACCGGATGGAACGGCTATCCGGGATTATATCCACGTGGTTGACATTGCACTGGCGCATGTAACCGCAATCGAGCGCATGCTGGAGGGGAAAAATAAACAAAAAGTCGAAGTTTATAATCTTGGAACGGGGATCGGTTATTCGGTGCTGGATGTCATCAAATCATTTGAACGCACAACAATGATAAAACTGACCTACAAGTTTATGGAACGCAGGCCGGGTGATGTGGAAGAGATATGGGCTGATACGGAATTTGCCAATCATGAACTGGGCTGGAAAGCGCAGCGGGGACTGGATGAAATGACGCTGTCGGCCTGGAGGTGGGAACAGAGGTTAGCCAGGTTGTAAGAGAACGGAAGTCAGAAGTCGGAGGTCAGAAGGCTGAGGATGGAAGATGGAGAATGGAATTAAAAACAAATTAGGATGAAAAAGATATTAATTACAGGGGGAGCAGGTTTTATCGGTTCACATGTTGTCCGGAGGTTTGTGAAAAAGTATCCGCACTATCATATCATCAACCTCGACAAGCTGACCTATGCCGGGAATCTGGCAAACCTTAAGGATATTGAAAACGAACCCAACTACGAATTTGTGAAAGCAGATATCGTAGATGCCGATGGGATGAATGCAGTCTTTAAGAAATATTCTATTGACGGCGTGATCCATCTTGCGGCAGAATCGCATGTGGACCGCTCGATCAGCAACCCGATGGAATTCATCTTTACCAATATTGTAGGGACTGTTAACTTGTTAAATGCAGCCCGTCTTTCCTGGAAAGAGAACCTGGAACAAAAACGGTTTTATCATATTTCAACGGATGAGGTGTATGGATCACTCGGGGAGACAGGCCATTTTACCGAGACTACTGCCTACGATCCGAGGAGTCCGTATTCTGCTTCCAAAGCCAGTTCCGATCACCTGGTACGTGCTTATTTTCATACCTACAAACTCCCCATCGTGATCTCCAATTGCTCAAACAACTACGGTTCATTCCAGTTTCCCGAAAAACTGATCCCGCTGTCCATCAACAACATCAGGAACAACAAGCCGATCCCGATTTACGGGAAAGGGGAAAACATCCGCGATTGGCTCTTTGTGGAAGATCACGCCGGCGCCATCGATCTCATCTTCCATGAAGGAAGATCAGGAGAAACATACAATATCGGAGGAAATAACGAATGGACAAACATCAGCCTCATCCGGGAACTATGTATAATCATGGACCGTAAGCTAAATCGCCCCCAGGGTACTTCCGCACAGCTGATCACCTTCGTAAAAGACCGTGCCGGGCACGACCTGCGATATGCCATTGACTCATCGAAACTTCAACGGGAACTGGGGTGGAAACCTTCCCTGCAGTTTGAGGAAGGGCTGGAAAAAACAGTCGACTGGTATCTTGCGAATGAAGAATGGATGAACAACATCACCTCAGGTGATTACCAGAAATATTATGAGAGCCAGTATGTAAAAAGGTAAGGGCTATGCACCTTCTACGGTCACATTCTGACCGATTTTAGCAATCAATCCCTGCAAAACACTTCCGGGACCCACTTCCGTAAAAAAGGTAGCCCCATCGGCTATCATATTCCGGGTGAGTTGTGTCCACAGAACCGGTGCCGTTAACTGTGCAACCAGATTTCCCTTGATCTTATCCGGATCCGTGACGCACTGGGCAGTGGCGTTCTGATAGATCGGGCAGACCGGGGTATGGAAACCGGTTGAATGAATGGCTTCTGCCAGTTCGATCCGGGCAGGTTCCATCAGGGGCGAATGAAATGCACCCCCGACTTTCAGCGGCAACGCCCTGCGGGCGCCTGCTGCCTTCAGCTTTTCACAGGCAATCTCGATCCCTTTCAAGCTTCCTGAGATAACCAGCTGTCCCGGGCTGTTGTAATTTGCCGGAACAACTACTTCCTCAATGGATTTGCAGATATCCGCGACCACCGAATCTTCAAGACCGAGAATAACAGCCATGGTGGAGGGTTCCTTTTCGCACGCTTTCTGCATGGCCTGTGCACGCTTGGACACGAGCATAAGTCCATCTTCGAATGACAACGCCTTGTTGGCTACCAGGGCGGAAAATTCGCCCAGGGAATGACCGGCAACCATATCGGGTTTGAATTTTTCACCCAGGGTAGCTGCCAGTATGACAGAATGAAGAAATATGGCAGGCTGTGTAACCTTGGTTTGCCTGAGGTCTTCATCGGTACCTGCAAACATCAGGTCAGTGATCCGGAAACCCAGGATCTCATTTGCCTTTTCAAACAGTTCTTTTGCAAGTGGTGAGTTCTCGTACAGGTTTTTGCCCATACCAACAAACTGCGCTCCCTGGCCGGGGAATACATATGCATGTTTCATAACGTTTAAATAAGTTGATGATGTTTTAGCTGGCGAACTGGCGAATTGGTGAGTTGGCGAGTAAAAAAATCCAAGTTTCAATCTCTTGAACTCACCAGCTCTCGAGCTCGCCAACTCGCCAACTATTACTTCCTGTTTCCTAAAAAGCGAAGTAAAAATAAGAAGAGATTTATAAAGTCAAGATACAAGGTCAGCGCCCCGAGAATGCTCATCTTTCTTACATTCGGATCCTGCACATCAACACCTATTCCGGCGCCGATCCTTTTCAGCTTCTGTACATCGTAGGCAGTGAGCCCGGTAAAGATCAGGACACCCAGCACACTGATGATGTAATCCATCGTGCTGCTGTGCATAAACATATTGACGACCATGGCAATGATAACCCCGAACAACGCCATCATCATGATCGACCCGAATTTTGTCAGATCGGTCTTCGTGGTGTACCCGAGAACCGCCATGACGCCAAACATTGCCGATGTAACGGCGAAGGTTTTGAAGACGGATGAACCGGTATAAACCAATAAAATAAAACTCAGGCTCATTCCCATAAGGACGGAGAAGGCGATGAACAATAATGTCATGATGGCAGGGGAAAGGCGCTGGAATCCCATCGACATGAGTAAAACGAATCCAAGGGGTGCCAGCATGACGATCCATCCCAGGATCGACAATCCGCCGGTTTGTAAGTTGCGAAGGCTCCCGATCAGTTCCGGAGTCGACGCAAACCAATAGGCCGTAACCGCAGTAACTGCCAGGGCCAGGGTCATCCATAAAAACACATTCGCAATGAAAGTCCTGGTAACCGGTAAGGTTTGTGTCGATTTGTATTCCTGTTCAATGATGTTGAATCCTCTGTGTTGCTGATCCATATTATTTTTCTTTTAAATTAATAGGTTAAGATTAATGTAATTTCGTTCCGATCAGATGCAGAAACTCGGCACGGGTCTTTTCCCGTTCGAAAGCGCCGACAAAATCGGATGTCGTTGTGACAGAGTTTTGCTTCTGAATTCCGCGCATCGACATACACAAATGTTGTGCCTCAATTACGACTGCCACGCCAAGGGGTTTCAGCGTGGTATTAATGGCATCCTTGATTTGTGAGGTAAGACGCTCCTGGACCTGCAAACGGCGTGCATAAATATCTACAACCCTTGCCAGCTTGCTCAGCCCGGTGATATACTTGTCGGGAATATAAGCCACATGCGCTTTCCCGATAAACGGGATCATGTGGTGCTCACACAGTGAATAGATCTCAATGTCTTTTACGATCACCATTTCGCGGTAATCTTCCCGGAATTTGGCTGACGACAGTATCTCGACAGGATCAAGATCATAGCCCTGTGTCAGGAATTGAATGGCTTTTGCAACTCTCAGCGGTGTTCTCTGAAGCCCTTCGCGATCAGGGTTTTCCCCGATCAGGCGCAATATCTCTTTGTAATGAAAACTCAGCTGCTCCGTTGTCGCGGCATCGTACTCTTCAACTCTCTCGTAGTTCATGTTCTTTTCGTTCATGGTAAGCAGGGATTTCTGAAAGAATAAACGCGTTACTTTCCCAAATATTCTGCCATATTGTTCTCTGTTTCTTCAACCCTGATGCAATGCAGGGCAGCCCCCAAACTTGCAATTTCTCCTTCCAGCTCCTGCCAGATCGCGATTGCCAGATTTTCCGTGGAGGCCAGTTTCCCTTTCATAAAAGCTACTTCCAGGTTGATGTTCCTGTGATCCAGCGGAAGAATGACCTTCTCATTGATGATCCGGCTTAACTCCTTCAGATTGGCCACAAACCCTGTCACTTTACTTACTTCTCCTTTCACGGTTACAAACAAGGTGTAATTGTGCCCATGCCAGTTGGGGTTGGAACATTTCCCGAAGACTTTCAGGTTTTGTTCGTCCGAATACTCCGGCCTGAACAGGCGGTGAGCTGCGTTGAACCTTTCTTTCCGTGTGATAAAAACCATACTCATAAGGGTGTGCAAAGGTAGCAATTATTTTTTCTTTTTAAACCAGTGAAAACGGGTTCCTACCCAAAACCGCACTTGACCAATATCATAATAAAAGGTTGAATTTCCGATCCAGCCCGGGATTTTATCAAACCCCGAAACAATTCCTGCTCCGATATACCAGGTATCCGTATTGTATCCAAGTGCAGCCCTCCAGGAAAGGGTGAAGGTAAAGTTCGCTGATGTGTAAAATGCCTGGTTGGCCTCATATTGATAATGCTGCCAAAGAATTCCGGGGAATATTGCCGCATTCATGTAAAATTTTTTAATAAGAACAAGTGTATAACTATAACCAGGTGCCAGTCCAAACGAATAAAATTCACCTTTCCTAAGAAGGAAATGATTGTTGATCCCATATGTGGATATTACTTCGGAAGGTATAATGCCGTTTCCCGATGACAAATTGTAATATAAAAAGGTTGCTCGGATAATTATGCTGCCTGCACTCTTTTTTTGGCGCTCATTCTGGATAAATGCCGAACGGATCGAAAACCGTTCATGATTATAGATCCAATATCCTGTGCATCCGAGTGAAAAGATCCGCATATCGGAGATTTTGAAAAAGTCCCCCTGCGCGTCTTTGAGGTTCCGTATATAAAAACCCCTCAGATTCTGTAGATACAGTTCGGCCGCCACGGGTCTTCCATAGGCATTTACCCTCAGATCAAAGACAGACGTATTTCCATATTTGGTCGTACTTCTTCTGAACAACGAATTTCCCAGCGATAATCCAAGCCCGAACCATTTGTAAAACCCCGCAATGCCAATTCTTCCGGCAACGTTCGGGGTATAAATAATCTCTTCTGAGGTCCCGGGATGCAATGCAAATGAGGCATCCTGGTATAACAGGAAAACCCGTGCCGTAAGCAGGTTTTTATAATCGGCAATATAGGCAGAATCGGTTTCGGGTAAACTGTCAACTCCTGTTGTTACCTGTTGGGCAACAACGCTGTTACAAGTCCAATGAATGAATAAAATCAGGAGAAACAGAGAACTCCTCAGGGCGTTATGAAATTTGATTGCCAAATGAAAACTTACTGCTGAGATGATTTAAAAAACGATACCAGGTTGACCACTTCGAAGATCATATAACAAAGATAAAGTACAAAGAAGGAGATGGCAAAAGGTGCAGCATCCTGCCTGTTATGCAATAAATAGAGGAAAATCACACCGATAAACAGGAACAATTTCACCACGGTAACGAGGAGATAGGAATTGATGAATTTGATGAATTTCGTGTGTACCGAACGGAGAATAAAATAATAACCGGCAAGCGTTACAGCAATAAAAAACACAAATAAATAAGGAAGGGTAGGTGTAATAACTCGTGCAGGTGCCAGGAATCCGATGCCGGTTGCCAGTAACCCAAGAATGATTGAAAATACCAGGATTCGACGCAGAAAGGTAAGGTACCCGGAAGATGTATTCCATTGCATAAGCTAAAAAATTACGAATTACGCCTGCCTGCCGGACAGGCAGGAATTACGAATGAAGCGGGTAAAAGAATCATGTGGCGTTGATAATATTAGTTTTACTTTTTCCTGAGAAGATCGCGTGTTATAGAATAGATGGAAATAAACACGGAAATAATTGAGAGAATGATGGTCAGGAGCGGCCCGGTATGCAACCATTGGTCCAGTTTGTAGCCGCCAAAAACCCCGGCCATGATAATGACCAGCATCTGGAGCCCCATGCCGGAATAGCGTGCATAGGAATTAAGCTGTTGTTTCTTTGGGTCGGAATTCATCTTGTTTTACCGGTGGAGGAACATTCACCTTTATCCCCGTACCTTCCATGATGCAATTGCCCGAAAATTTGGCGCCCGGTTCAATCGACAGCTTATTGGTCGTGATATCTCCGGTATACCTGGCAGTTTCTTTCAGCGTCAGGAGTTCGGCAACCTTCACGGTAGCTTTGACTTCTCCCGAAAAATCTGCATTTTGGCAGATGATCTCACCTTCAATGCTGCCTGTGGGGCCAACCACGACCTTGCCCTTGCAGTTGATGGTGCCAATGAAGGAACCGTCGAGCCTGAAATCCCCGTTGAGCTTGATCTCTCCCTTCACCACGGTGCCTGAACTCAGCAGGTTGAGAGAAGGGACTTCTACTTCTTTATTTTTCATCATAACATCATTATTTTTTCGAAAAACAATGAATTTAAAGACATTCCAAAGATAAATGAAAAAACCGGACAATCAAATAAAATCTTGACCCGAAAATAAGGAATATGGAAATGAAGGATGCGGACAGGTCATTTCTTCACCGGGTAATACTTCTCGAAGAACCGAAGGTATTGTTTGATGTCTTTGCTTCTGTAAAAAATGGGGTAATTGTCGGCCGATATTACGAAGTCGTTGTAACCACCCGTATTTTCAAGTTTGGTGAAAATGTAAGGATTATTCTGAATGGAGATAAAATAATCCATAGCCTTTTCATCATTGTCGAAATTATTCACGGTGATCATTTCCTGCGGGCCTTCGAGCAACAGACTGTTCACCTGCAGGGGTTCGAGTCCGTGGTATTTGGAATTAAAATCTGAGATCTTCACTTTCAGGGCACTCACATCCACCCGGTTATTATCGGCAATAAGAATAAAGAAATGGATTGAGTTGGGGTTAAAGGTGTATAACTTGGAAGTGGATTCGGGCAGGGCAGTCGAATCGGTTACAATAGGTTCTCCCTTTGAATTGCGCTGGTTTTTCAGGTAATCGAGAACTTTCTGGGCCAGCGGGCGGACAGGGCTTTTCGGGTATTTTGTCATGATCCGTTGCATGCCGGCCACCAGCGAATCCACAACTTCGATCTTTCCGATGGATAATGCTTTCAGGTATTCAAACCGGGGAATCAGGGCAGTATCACCGGGATACTTTGCCAGGGCCACATCGGTGTTGTTGATCACCATGTAATATTGCTGGTTGGTGAAGGCTTTGTAGGTGTCCTCGTAGAGGTTGTTGACTTCTTTTCGTTTCGACTGGACTTCCTTATAATAATTCGGGTTGACCAGCAATTTGGCAAAATCGGTCTCCGGGTAACGTGTCAGGACCACATTTTTAAAGGTGTCGCTTTTCGGCTGGTTTTCCAGTGTTTTGTAGAGCATGTATAGTTCATAGTAGGTAGCCACAGTGAATTTGTTCCCGGGAAAGCGGCTATTCAGTGTTTGGAAAGCATCAATGGCATGCTTATAATCATTCAGTCCTTCCACATAAACAAATCCCAGGTTATAGTAAGCCTGGATGATCGTGTCGTTCGAAACCTTCAGCTGGGCAAGTGTGAATGGAATGTCCTGGAGGTAAAATGCTCTTTCTTTCGGGTTTTTTGATTTTGGAAGAACTTTCTTGACCTTGGATGTATCCCCTCCGGCTGAGACCAGGGATGAGGTGTCTTCCTGGGTTTCGGGCAATTCGGCAACGATGATTTTATTGCTGAGAAACCAGTTGTCTTCCAATTTCCGGTGTCCCCATTTACGGGCAAAATTTGAAAAACCATTAGAGGTGGCTGAAGGATTATAAAAATACCACGCACCGGTAGCCGAACCGGTTGGCGACCCTCCCGGGCCACCCGGCGTCTGTCCTTTTGATTGTCCGAACAAAGCCAGATTTTCCTGCCGTTCCTGCTCTGCTTTCTGCTTTTTAATCTCTTCTGCAATCAGTTTTGTTATGATCCCGTCGATCACTGCATAACGCTGGTTTTCTGTCAAGGAAGCAAGTTTCTGAAGGCTGTCTTCCCGCTCGATCAGTTGAAGATAGGTAACCAGGTCGGTGAGGGTTGCAGTTTTCTTGCTGATCTCCTTGTAGTTCGGGAATTCTTTCGGCAGAAACTGAAGGGTGCTGTCATAATAAGCCTGCGAAAGCTTGTAATTTTTATGCGAGAACAGGATGTCAGCAAGTTCCAGCGCTGAAATGGCTTTCTGGTAGTTGTTCTGTTTGCTGGTAGCGACTGATTTTTTCAGGTAATCAATGGCAGCGGCAGTATCGGCATCTTTCAATGCAACACTGGCAAGGGCAAAATAAACCTGGTCACGGTATTCCTTGTTCTTGTCATCCTTGAGCATTCTTTTCAGCTTCTTGACGATGTAGTCACGGTCACCCGATTTTGCCACATAACAAATGGCAAGATTGATCTTTGAATTGAACTCCATTTCAAAGGAGGCATTTCTTTTGACTACCATCTGGTAATAACGGGAAGCTTCTTCGAACTGACCGGTTTTCTGGTGGATCTGGCCGAGGATGAACAGGCAACGGGTTTTCATCGTTCTCGAAGGCCCCAGTTCAATGGCGCGGTCGAGGAATTCAATGGCCGGTGCATAGTTTTTTTGAAGGATATAGAAATTCGCATAACACAGCGCCAGCATCTCTTCGTTTTTCTCCGGTGCTTTCCCCTGCCGGATCATGTTTTGAACCATATCGAGCATAGGTTCGGCCCTGTTGAAATCGCCAAGTTGCATATTGGCCAGCGCCTGCCACAACATAGCCTCGTATTTTATCGGGTTGTAATTGTATGTTTTGATCACAAATTCAAACGTACGGCGCGCCATCGGGTAATCCTGTTTATAATAATAGGATTTGCCGATCAGCATATAAGCATCGTCGATCCAGCGGTTGTACTCCTTGCCATTAAAGGGCATCGAATGTTTCTGAATGGTCTTTGAGGCTTTCTTTATGCCGATATCGGCATACTGATTGATCTTGGCGATGCCGGTCTTGTCGCCGGTATAAAAAACCGGAAGTACGAGTGAGTAGTTGTCCTTGGCAGTGGATTGAAATTCCTTTAACCCCTGCCGCATATTGTCCATCCCGTTCCAGTATACATTATAATGAGCCGTAAGGTTATGGTACACCCTGCGGGTAAATGTATTTTTCCTGGTGGAACAGGATGAAAAAAAGACGATTACCGCGAGGAAAAAGAAAAGTACACAGGAAATGTATGTCCGGAATTTGCTCAAATACGCTGCTGTTTAGTTCTGTATTAACTGAATTATTACAAAAATATTTTAATTTTTTGAATTTAGGAGGAAATTCAAAAAAGAAAACAGGGAACGATCCAAATGAAACCACCCGGATACTTTTACGGGGAAACAGACGTTTTTCTTTTTCTTCTCCCCGTTTGCAATTTTTTCCGAAATTTGCAGGCCCTCAGGAAAATGAATAACCCAAGGAATGGCCCAGGATAAAAAAGACAAGAAAAAAATGTCATGGATGAGCAGGCTGCGGAATAAGTACCGGCTTGTGATCATGAACGATGAGACGCTTGAGGAACGGTTGACCTTCCGGCTTTCGAGGCTGAATGTTTTTGTGGTACTGGGAACCCTGACTATCATCCTGATCATTCTGACTTCCATCCTGATCGCTTTTACACCCTTGCGTGAGTACATTCCCGGGTACACCAACGTGGGATTACAAAAAAAGCTGTATGAGCTGCAGATCAAAACCGACTCCATCGAAAAAGGCCTTGAAAAGAGGGACCTCTTCATTCAGAATATGAAAGATGTCATGAACGGGAAAGACCTCTCAACAGATGTTCCCCTTACTAAAGATACCCTTCATAAATACAACAACATCAAACTGAAAAAATCCCCGGAAGATTCGCTGCTCCGGGCCGAAGTGGAAAACCAGGGGAAATACAACCTTTACAGGTTTGAAAATTCCGAGAATGTACGCCAGAAGAATGCATCCATCGGGAAAGTCCTGTTTTTTGTGCCGTTGAAAGGAGTGATCACCAATGAATTTAATCCTTCACAGAATCATTATGGGGTTGACATCGTTTCCAAACAGAACGAAGCCATCAAATGTGTGCTCGACGGAACCGTAATTCTTAGCAATTGGACCCTCGAAACAGGTTATACCATTGCCATCCAGCATCAGCAAAACATTGTATCGGTATACAAGCACAATTCTGCCTTGCTGAAAAAAGAGGGCGAATTCGTCAAGGCCGGCGATCCCATAGCCATCATTGGCCAGACCGGTGAACTTACCACCGGTCCGCACCTTCATTTTGAACTCTGGAGCGATGGCAACCCGGTCAACCCAAAAGATTATATCAATTTTTAAGGATTCGGATAGCAGGTGAAGAAAAATATTGCCATACTGGGATCTACGGGATCCATCGGTACCCAATCCCTGGATGTTATCCGCCAGAATCCTGATGTTTTCTCTGTGGAGGTAATTACCGCCCAGTCAAATGCCGATCTTCTCATCCGCCAGGCCATCGAGTTCCTTCCCAATGCTGTTGTGATCGGCAACGAAGAATGCTACAGCAAAGTCAAAGAAGCCCTTCATCCTTTTCCGGTTAAAGTATTTGCCGGCCAGGATTCCCTGTCGCAGATCGTGGAAATGGAAGAGATCGACCTGATACTGAATGCACTGGTGGGTTATTCAGGATTAAAGCCGACCCTGAATGCAATCCGGGCTGGAAAACACATTGCGCTGGCAAACAAGGAAACCCTGGTCGTTGCCGGTGACCTTGTCATGACGCTCGCCGAACAATCGCATGTTTTGATCCTTCCTGTCGATTCGGAACATTCTGCCATTTTCCAATGTCTTGCAGGAGAAAACAAGAAAAATATTGAAAAGGTCATCCTGACTGCCTCCGGTGGCCCCTTCAGGGGAAAAAAACAGGAACACCTGAAAAAAGTGACCAAGGAAGCGGCGCTTCTTCATCCCAATTGGAAAATGGGAAACAAGGTCACCATCGATTCCGCTTCGCTTATGAACAAAGGGTTGGAAGTGATCGAGGCGAAATGGCTGTTCGATCTTTCTCCTTCCCAGATCGAAGTGATCGTGCACCCGCAATCGGTCATTCATTCGATCGTCCAGTTCGTGGATGGATCTATGAAAGCCCAGATGGGGCCAGCCGATATGCGGGGACCAATCCTTTATGCATTTTCTTTTCCCGACAGGCTTATGACAGATCTTCCCCGGTTTGATTTTACCACCTGTCCCCAGTTCACGTTCGAGCCGCCCGACAGGGATCTTTTCCGGAACCTTGGATTGGCTTATGAAGCGCTTAACAAGGGGGGAAATATGCCCTGCATTCTCAATGCCGCCAACGAAATTGCCGTGCAGGCATTTCTCGAAGACCACATTACCTTCCTGGGAATGCCGCGCCTTATAGAAAAATGCATGCATTCGGTCCCTTTTATTCAGAAACCAACCTATGAAGATTATGTGCAAACCAACATGGAAACCAGGGGAAAAGCCCTTGAAT
>Ga0208566_1001539_pt1 | contig 13262 bp, 12 predicted proteins | sample PL_2010_150m_FD_184159 | JGI IMG/M metagenome (GOLD analysis project Ga0208566, IMG submission 184159) | Freshwater microbial communities from Powell Lake, British Columbia, Canada to study Microbial Dark Matter (Phase II) - PL_2010_150m... | ecosystem: Environmental > Aquatic > Freshwater >...
CTCATACTCCGACTGATCTCTGTAATAAGTGTTGAAATTGTGAAAATCGCGACCGGCAGCACCGATAATTATGATTCTTTTCCTGGACATAAAGCCTCCTTAATCTTAATTTTAGCAATATTTTTTATGCCGTAAATATATAAGTTTCGGGCTAACCGAATCATGATATCTATCTGAGTTCAGGAAACTATCTGATATCGATCGGTATCCAGCCTTAAAAAGATAAACAGCATCAGGGTAAATGCCCAAAGGGATGATCCCCCGTAACTAAAAAAGGGCAAAGGTATCCCGATAACCGGAACGATCCCGATAGTCATGCCGATATTAATGGCAAAATGGAAGAAAAGGATTGAGGCTACGCCGTAACCATAAACCCTTGAGAAGGTAGATCTTTGCCTTTCTGCTAATGCGATTAACCGGATGATCAACCCCGAAAACATACTCAAAATGAGCAGGCTGCCAATAAATCCCCACTCTTCACCCACGGTACAAAAGATAAAATCGGTGCTCTGCTCCGGGACAAACTTGAAGCGGGTTTGCGTTCCCTGCAGGAAGCCTTTTCCCAAAAAACCGCCTGAACCGATGGCAATCTTCGACTGGTTCAGGTTATACCCTGCTCCAAGTGGATCGCTTTCGAGCCCAAGGATATTATTGATACGTGACTGCTGATGCGCCTGGAGGATTTCATGAAATACAAAGTCGACCGAGAAGATGAAAATTATAGCCCCCATCCAGGTAAACAGGATCAGAAGCAATGGGTTATGTTTTTTACGGAGAATGATCATCAGCCAGATCATGAAAGCAATGACTGAAGCGATAAAGAACAGGCGGGCCACTGACCATTCCTGTCCGAGGTACCGGGAAGCCAGAATCGCCAGTCCGAATAGGGCGCCGAGCATAAGGGTTCCTGCATAAAAGAACTTCAGGTTCCGCTGATAAAGCCAGGTAATCATAAGTGCGATTACACTAAGGACGGGCAGGAGAACCGGCAAGGGAACCAGCATGGTAAGAACAAACAATAGAATGGCCAGTCCGGCAACAAACAGCACCACCCAGGAGAGTCCTTCCCGGTAAAGAACCAGTACAAACACCAGAAAAACCAGTGCAGTTCCGGTATCTTTTTGAAGGAGAATCAGGATGATTGGAATTACCAGGAGAGCCCCTGCAATGATAAGGTTCTTCACTTTATGGATCTGGAAATTATATCGCGACAACACCTTGGCTAATGCCAGGGCCGTAGCAAACTTCACGAATTCAGCTGGTTGCAGACTGAACGAACCGATAAAGATCCAGGCTCTGGCACCGTTCACTTCCTTCCCGATTAATATGGTAATTGGCAGAATCAACAGCATCAGACCGTAAATCGGAAAAGAGAAAAAGCTCCAAACCTTTCCGTCAATGGCCAGGGTTAGAACGGCAATCGCCAGGGCGGTAAGGATGTAATAAAATTGTTTGCTGTACCGCTGGGTAAAATCAAATATTGAACCTGTGGTTCCTTCATTCTGTGTCGCCGCAAAAATATTCATCCAGCCAAACAATACCATTGCCAGGAAGAGGATGATCGTGAGCCAATCCAATCGCGCGATGAAATTTGTTCTTGGGTTTGCCATCAGAATTGCTGGTATTCTAAAATTATCCGTTCCTTTTCCGTTTGGGTGATAGTCCCGTTTAGATATTTTTCAATCATCAGACTGGCTATGGTTGCCGCATACACACCACCCGCTCCTGAATTTTCAACATAGGCAACAATGGCAATACGAGGCCTCTCTTTAGGTGCAAATGCAACAAAACCGGAATGGTCCTTTTTCCCGCCTGAATTCTGCACCGTGCCGGTTTTACCGCACACCGTTACACCAGGTACCTGGGCCCGCGATCCGGTTCCACCAGGCTCATAAACAACACCCTGCATACCATCCGATATGATTTCAAAATACTTGGGATCTATGGCGGTATGCACCGGTTCCCTGAATTTCTGCGGGATGGTATCAATTCCTTCGATGGCCTTAACGAAGTGGGGCACATAATAAAACCCGCGATTCGCAATAATGGCGGCCAGGTTTGCGATTTGTATCGGCACAGTTTCCACTTCGCCCTGACCGATAGAATTGGAATAGATTGTGCTGAATGCCCACCGGTTAGCGCCATACCACTTATCATAATAGGCCACATCAGGAACCAGGCCAGGCTTGATGCCCGGCAAATCCGAAGGCAGAACCTGGCCCAACCCAAATGAATAAACCATCTGGTACCAGGATTTCAATCCGATCTGGCTATCCTGGAACTGGCTGGTGCTTTTCCCTTGAAGGATGATCCGGCGGAAAACATTGTAAAAATAAGGGTTGCAGGAATAACGGATCCCTTCACGCAACCCGTGCGCATTTGGATGATTATGACACCCGATAATACTTTTGTTGCAATCCACACTATAGAATTCATCGATAACTCCCAGCTGTAAAGCGACCAGTGCCTGCACGGCCTTGAATATGGAACCCGGAGAATATCGCGACATGGTAGCCCGGTTGAAAAGCGGGTTCAAACTGTCATTCATCAGCTTCTCAAAATTCTTTCCGCGGATACGGCCGACCAGTTCATTAGGATCGTAAGCAGGACTCGAAATCATGGCCAGGATTTCACCTGTCGCCGGTTCGATGGCTACAATACTGCCTCTTTTATGGGCGAGTAACTTCTCCCCATACTCCTGCAGGCCGGCATCAAGGGAAGTTGTGAGCTTTCTGCCGGGTTCCGGAATCGTGTCATACTGGCCATTCTCGAAATTACCCTGAAGCCGGTTATGCACATCCACCAGCATAAAACGGATTCCTTTCCGGCCTCTCAGGTAAGGCTCATATTCCTCCTCCAACCCTGATATGCCAATGTAATCTCCACTCTGGTAATAGACATCGGAATTGATATCCCCCTGATTTACTTCGCCCACATATCCGAGAACATGCGGGGCAATAGGTTGCGGATACTTGCGCTGTGTGCGGATCTGAATCGAGAATCCCGGATACTTAAATAACTTTTCGTTTAGCGAAGCGATTTGTTCGGGACTGATCTGGCGTACCACAGCCGATTGGCGGTATCTTGAATATTCACGTGCCTTTTTTACTGATTCGCGGAACTCAGCAAGGTCTACACTCAGAATTCTGCATAACTCCAGCGTATCAAAGGCTTTTACCTGCTGCGGCAGCATGAGCAAATCATAAACCGCTTCATTATAGACCATTACCTTTCCATACCGGTCGAAGATCATGCCCCTGTCGGGATATTCCACTACCCGCAGCCGTGAGTTGTTATTCGACGAGAGCTGGTAAGATTTATCAATAACCTGGATATAGAATAGCCGGAGCATAAAAAGGACCGCAACGACAAGTACAATCCCGCCGATCACATATTTCCGGTTAGAATTCGGATTCTGCATATTGAATTATCGGGAAATCCTGAAACGGATTCCTTCCCAGAAGAGAATAATAATCAAGGTAAAGATCCCGCTCATGATTACCCGCAGCAAAGTTCTGAGAAAATCCCTCAAAGAAAGATCCTCCAGAAAAAAGAGCACAAAATGGTGAATCCCAATCATGATCAGGGCATATGACAGGAACCAGAGGATTCCATAATTTTTCGAATCCGGATAGGTCCCTGGTTCATATTCATCACGCGGATTGATCCATCGCAGAACTGAAGGCCGCATAAAAGCTATCAGCAAAGTTGCAGCAGTATGAGTTCCAAGGGATGACCCATTTCCGGCAATCCCCTGAGGAAAGACATCGACGCCCAATCCCAGGAAAAAAGCCGAGAGCAGTAAAACCCAGCCCGGGGTATCAAAAGGAAGAACCAGGATATACCATATATAAAAGTAAGGATTGATATAACCGCTGAATTGAACATTATTCAGAATCAGCACCTGGAAAAAGATCACCAGGAAGAATCGGAATACATATCGGTTTAATTGATCAATCATAGGTCTGTAACTCCAGCTTTTCCTGCTCAACTTTGTTGAAATTCCTGATCACATAAACCCTGGTCAGTTTTTTAAAGTCCTGACTCAATAACACCTTGAGTTCCTTAAAACTACCTGCCGGTGTTCGATCCACCTGTATAACGCTTCCCACTTTTTCACCTTCCGGAAAGATTGTCGTTAATCCGCTGGTGATTATGGCATCTCCCTCATAAACAGGTGCATGTCCCGGTATTTCGGTAACAATTGCCTCCTGATACGAATGCCCCGGCCAGCTAAGTGTTCCGAAATAGTTGTTACTCGCCAGTTTGACGCTCCCCTTAAATTTGGAATTCAAAACCGATATAACCGTTGAGAAATTGGCGGATACATTGCGCACAATGCCTACAATTCCATCGGGTCCGACCACACCCATATCCTGCCTTACGCCCTGGGAATAACCCACATTCAGTGTGATATAGTTGTTTTGCTTATTAATCGAGTTATTGACTACCTGAGCCGGAATATAATTAAATACATATCCTGGTTGAGAGAAGGTGGTAATTGAGTCGCGGCCGGAAGACTTAAACGGCCGTTGGGCCAGCTCATTCCTCAAACGTGCGTTTTCGGTAACCAGGATGGAGTTTTCATCGGTAAGATGAAAAAACCGGATAAAGTGATTGGTCTGAGTATAAAAGAATCCGTTAACGTCCTCCGACAATTGAAAAAACCTCGCATGCGGTAAAGGATTCCTTTGAAAAACCAGGGTAAGAGCAATGACCTCCAGGATTACGAAAATAATCTGGAAACTAAACCGGATTATGAGTCGAAGGAGATTTTGCATTGTTCATCCTGCTATCTCATCAGGAACGGGAAACGGGTTATGTTCTTCAGCGCCATACCAGTACCGCGGGCAACACAATGGAGCGGATCGTCGGCCACCCGGAACGAAATATTCATCTTATCCGACAGCCGTTTGTCGAGGCCTTTCAGCAAGGCACCACCTCCAACAAGGTAAACCCCGTTGTTAACGATGTCGGCATACAATTCCGGAGGAGTACGTTCCAATACACTCAGAACAGCTGTTTCTACCTTCGACAATGATTTATCCAGTGCATGGGCCAGCTCACTGTATGAAACAGGAATTTCGATCGGAAGGGCAGTCATCTGGTTAGGTCCGCGAACTACATAATCCTGCGGCGGATTAGCCAGCAATGGAAGAGCGGCTCCGACATTTATCTTGATATCCTCAGCAGTTTTCTCTCCAATTTTGATATTATGCTGATGACGCATATAGCCCTGAATATCAAGCGTAAACTCGTCACCGGCAATACGCATCGATTCATTGCATACGATACCACCCAGGGCTATAACGGCAATCTCGGTAGTACCGCCTCCGATGTCGACAACCATATTACCTTCCGGTGCAAGTACATCGAGACCGATTCCAAGCGCTGCAGCCATCGGTTCATAAATCATGTAAACCTCACGTCCGCCGGCATGCTCTGATGAATCCCTTACAGCACGGATTTCAACCTCGGTGCTGCCGGAAGGAATACTCACGACCATCCGCATCGATTGGGCTCCAAACTTTGATTTTGCGGGGATCATTTTGATCATACCCCTGATCATCAGTTCAGCCGCGTTGAAGTCGGCAATAACACCGTCACGCAAAGGCCTGATTACTCTAATGTTATCGTGTGTCTTTCCGTACATTTGCCGGGCTTTATCGCCAAGTGCAAACAGCTTGCCTGTTGCGACATCGATCGCGACGATGGAAGGCTCGTCCACAACGATTTTGTCATTACATATTATAACCGTGTTGGCCGTTCCCAGGTCAATAGCGATCTCCTGAGTTAAAAAGGAAAATAGACCCATATTTTGTCTCTTTGTTTTTTAGTGTTTAAAATGACGGATTCCGGTAAACACCATAGACAACCCGTGTATATTGCAATAGTCAATTGTATCCTGATCTCTCACCGATCCTCCCGGCTGTATCACCGATCCCACCCCGGCCTGATGAGCAATCTCTACACTGTCGGCAAAGGGGAAGAAAGCATCCGATGCCATCACTGCACCTTTGAGGTCAAAACCAAAACTCTGTGCTTTGGCAATCGCCTGCTTCAGGGCATCAACGCGGGATGTTTGCCCGGTACCGCTGGCCAGCAGCTGCTTATCCTTAACAAGCACAATGGCATTCGACTTGGTATGCTTCACCAGCTTATTTGCAAACAGCAAATCTTCAATCTCCTTTGCCGTAGGATGGGCCTGCGTTACCACCTTCAGATCCTCCGGAACCTCTTTGCGCATATCGCGGTCCTGCATCAGTACCCCGTTCAGCAGGCTTCGAAACTGCACTGTGGTTGTTGACCGGACTGGTTTTCGGATCAAAATAATGCGGTTTTTCTTTTGCTTCAATATGGTAAGAGCCTGCTCAGTATATCCGGGAGCAATAATGATCTCGAAGAACAGTGAATTGATCTCTACGGCAGTGGCCCTATCAATGGGGCTATTGGCAATCAGTATCCCGCCGAAGGCAGATACCGGATCGGCTGCCAGTGCCTTTTTCCAGGCCTCTGTCAATGAACCGGTGGAAGCGATCCCGCAGGCATTATTATGTTTCAGTATTCCGAAAGTCGTTTCATCAAACTCATCAATCAGGGATATAGCTGCATCAGTATCCAGCAAGTTGTTATAGGAAATCTCCTTACCATGGATTTGTTCAAAAACCTGATCAAGGTCCCCGTAAAAGATCCCTTTCTGATGAGGATTCTCGCCATAGCGAAGAGTGTGGCCCGGACCGGCTGCTTTCCTGAAATTCAATGGATGTTCACCTCCAAGATAATTGCTGATAGCGCTGTCATACCCGCTCGACACCGCAAAAGCTGAGGTGGCAAATTCGTAACGGTCAGTAAGCGTGGTCACGCCATTTTTCTCTTTAAGAAGGTTTATCAATTTCGGGTAGTACTCCCGTGACGGAACGATCAACACATCTTCAAAATTCTTTGCAGCGGCACGAATCAGGGAAATCCCTCCAATATCAATCTTTTCAATAATTTCAGGAAGAAGGGCACCTGATGCAACCGTCTGCTCAAATGGATAAAGATCAACAATTACCAGATCGATCTCGGGAATATCCCAGGATTCCAAACTTTCACGATCGGATTCGTTGTTGCGGCGCGCCAAAATACCACCGAAAATTTTGGGATGCAAAGTTTTAACCCTGCCGCCCAGAATGCTTGGATAACCCGTAAGCAATTCTACCCGCTGAACGGGTAAACTCAATGATTCAATGAAATCCGCCGTACCACCTGTACTGATCAGAGAGACGCCCAATTGATGCAATCTGGTGAGAATCTCATCCAGGTTATCTTTGTGGTAAACAGAGATCAGCGCGCAACCTATTTGCTTTTCCTTATCCACACTCATAAAATTTAATTTTGCAAATTTACTAAAAATAGGCACATTAATCACTTATTACCCCACTGCAATGCCTAAAAAAACACTAATCTTGCATTTCATGAAAAGGGGAATCAAAGCTGTAGTGATCTGGGTAAGAATAGTTCGCGAAAGTATCGCATTTGCTGTTCATTCCCTTATCTCCAACAAACTTCGTACAATCTTATCTCTTCTCGGAATCACGATCGGTATCTTTGCCATCGTTTCAGTTTTTACGGTGGTGGACTCACTGGGCAGGACCATTAAGAAAAACATCTCCGAACTGGGCGACAACGTGGTCTACATCCAGAAATGGCCGATGATGTTTGGTCCCGGTTTTCAATGGTGGAAATATTTGCAGCGGCCTGATCCCGAACTCCGGGAAATGGATGAGCTGATGAGCCGTTCGCGGACTATTGAATCTGCCGCATTCACTATTCAGGGTCAACGAACCATCAGCTATAAGAATAACTCCATTCCTGATATATGGATTCTGTCCGTATCCGATGAATATGAAAGAATCCGGTCATTTGAGGTGGATGAAGGCCGGTTTATCTCCCTGTCCGAATTCCGGAGCGGAAAAAACGTTGCGGTTATTGGCCGTAAAATCGCTGATGACCTCTTTCCCGGTGAAAGCCCGATTGGAAAATCCTTTGAGATCTCCTCTGCGAAAGCAACTGTGATTGGCGTATTTAAAAAAGAAGGAGAAGGCATCAATGCAGGCAGTCACGACGAGATAGCCATTGTCCCGCTGAATTACGCGCGCACCCTGATCAATATCCGCAGCTCCAATGTGCGCCCCACATTGATGGTTAAGTCGAAGCCCGGCATCCCTATTGATGAAATGGTGGATGAACTCACCAGTATCATGCGATCCATCCGGAAATTAAAACCGATGCAGGAAGACAACTTTGCATTGAATACTATGTCGATGATATCCAATGCTTTCGATCAACTGCTCGTTACCCTGAATATCGCTGGCTTTATCATCGGAGGATTTGCCATCCTCGTAGGCGGATTCGGTATCGCCAACATCATGTTTGTTTCGGTGAGGGAGCGTACCCGGATTATCGGTATTCAGAAAGCCATCGGGGCCCGCAACGTATTTATTCTCTTCGAATTTCTCTTTGAAGCCGTTTCCCTTTCCCTGATGGGGGGTGCTGTCGGACTTCTCCTAATCTTTATTGGCTCCCTGATTGCCAATTCCATGATGGACTTCAAGATTGTACTGGGATTGAACAACATCGCCATCGGCCTTACCATTTCCGCGGTGATCGGCATCATCGCCGGATTTGCCCCCGCCTGGCGCGCGTCACGACTTAGCCCGGTTGTTGCTATTGCAACGGTGTAGGGACGCATAAATGCGTCCTGGGCGTGGACGCAATTATGCGTCCCTACGGTTTTCGATTACACCCAGCTCCAGAAACTGCTCCACGCTTAGCTGCTCCGCCCTCAACCCACCGTACCCAGTGGTTTCCAGATCGGTTGTCCAAATGGCAGACAGGGCGTTACGCAGGGTTTTACGGCGCTGGTTAAACGCCATCTTTACAATCTTTTTAAAAGTTTCAGGCGAACAGGGCAACCCGATATTCTCTTTGCGGATAAACCGGATCACCCCGGATGTTACTTTTGGCGGAGGCAGAAAAACATGCGGCGAAACACTGAAAAGATATTCGGAATCATAGAAAGCACCCATCAGAACGCTCAGGATACCATATTCCTTATTGCCGGGACCCGAAGTTAGCCGCCGTGCTACTTCATGCTGAAACATCCCGATGATCTCCATAACCTGATCCCGGTATTCCAGGAGGTGAAACAATATCTGAGAGGAGATATTATACGGAAAATTCCCGATTACCGAGATTGGCCCTTCTGTAATCTTCCTCAGATCGAGCCGCAGGAAATCTTCAGAAAGTATGCGGCCGATCAGGCTGGGAAATTTTTCAGATAAGTATTCAACTGATTCATTATCAATCTCTATCACCCAGAGCCTTTCGCCAAATCGCTCCAGCAAGCGCCCCGTAAGCACACCCATTCCCGGGCCCACCTCCAACACAAGCCCGCCATCCGAAGCTCCCAGTCCGTCTGCTATCCGGTGAGCTGTCGGAATATCCGTGAGAAAATGCTGGCCGAGGTATTTTTTGGGTCTGACGCGCTTTGTCATAGTTATCGGTTATCGGTTATCAGCTATCAGTTTTTTCGCCAATGCGCCCCCTCTCCCGTGAGCTTGCGAACACACCCACACGCACATCCACACACACACCCACCTTGGGGGTGAGGTGGATTGTCGGTCGAATTGTTTCCTCTATATTTACAATCCATTAATGCAACACCAACAAAAGTAGCGATTTTGAAAATCAGTAAGATACAGGCGAGCATAATAAAGGCCATATTAGCCGTCGTAGCCTTGGCATACCTAGTTTACCGGCTGGTTACCTTTGAACATTGGGACCAGGCCGGTGAAAGGTTTTCCGAAGCCTTTCGGGGTAACCGGCTCTATTTTCTGGCGCTGGCGGTCTTATTGATTTCCCTGAATTTCTCCTCCGAAGCGATCAAATGGCAACGGCTGGTTAACCGGCTTGAGCCGGTGTCTTTCCTTAAGGCGCTGGCAGGGGTTTTATCGAGCCTCACGATGGCTATTACCACACCTAACCGTATCGGCGACATAATCACCAGGGGCCTGATCCTCAAGCCCGGACATCGGTTGGCAGGCACCGGCCACACCTTTCTCTGCATCCTGGCCCAGATGGTTGTCACTATAACTCTGGGACTTGTTGGCGCCGCTACCTACCTGCCATCAAACGACTACCTGTTACAGGATAAGCATGATTCCTGGATGATAACCCTCTCCATTTCCATCACTACCGGACTGATCCTGATCATCCTGTTTTTCAGTATCGACCGCCTGTCGGGCTTTTTTCAACGCTTCCGGTGGCTCAAGGTTTTCCACCCTTTTCTGCTTGCACTTCAGGGGGTCTCTTTTAAGGATAAATCCTTTTTACTCCTGTTTTCCACGTTAAAATTCCTTACCTATATCACCCAGTTTTACCTGATCCTTCACTTCTTCGGAATACATATACCCCCATTTAACGGCCTTTCTGCAGTTTCCCTGATCTACCTTATCCTGCATTTTGTTCCGGTGCCAACAGTTGGCGACCTGGGTGTGAGAGGTTCAGTGGCCATTCTGATTCTGGGACCCTATACTTCCGATGTTCCTGCCATTGTATTTACCACTTTCATCATCTGGATCATTAATATTATGATCCCTGCGATGATCGGGTTGGTGCTTCTAAAGAAAATCCGCCTGGAAACAGTGGAAGCGGGAGCAAGCGCGGTTTCAAAACAATAATTTTGATGGTATGTCCGTCTATTTCACGATCCAGGCTCTCATTTTTCTTACACTCTATTTCTTTTTGATCTTCGCCTTCTTTATCGGCTGGCTCCGGACCAAAAGGGTTAAGCCGGATCAGAAACCTCCGGCAATCCGTGTGAGCATCCTGATCCCCTGCAGGAATGAAGCAGAAAACATCCCGGAACTTGCTGCCCTGCTCAATCAACAGGATTATCCGGATGAACTCTTAGAAATTATCTGGATTGATGACCATTCCACCGACGGAACCGATGTAATTCTTGATCAATGCATCCAAAACCAAAACAACAATCAACTGGTTAAACTTACCGGGAAGCCCTACGGGAAAAAAGCCGCTTTGAAGGCCGGGATGGAATTAGCTTCCGGCGAACTGATCCTGCTTACCGATGCCGATAGCCGTCCCGGAACCCGGTGGGTGCAAACGATGGCAAAGTTTTTTGAAGATACCGGCCACGACCTGATCCTCGGTCCCGTTGTACTCGATCCGGCCCATACCGGGTTAGATCAGATCCAGAAGCTCGAATACCTGAGCCTCGTTGCCTCTTCGGTGGGTGCTGCCGGTATCGGACGGCCCATCATGGCCCAGGGACCGAATATCGGAGTCAAAGCGTCCGATTACCTGACAATTGTGAATGATCTCGATGGCCGCTTTGCCTCGGGCGACGATGTGTTTCTACTCCAGGCAATGAAGAAGATACCAGGTAAAAGAATTGGTTATTTACTGAACCCTGATGCGATCGTGCGATCAAAACCGGCAAAATCCCTTACGGATTTCATGCATCAGCGGCAACGCTGGGCCTCCAAAGCAACGGGGTACAAGGATCCGCTTATGATTCTGACAACCATGTTGATATTTCTAGTTAATATCGAAATTCTAGCAGCCCTGGTATTTGGGCTGTTTGGATCGGTTCCGATGATCCTTGTCCTTATCTTACTTGTAATCAAGACCCTGGCTGATCTGCCGCTCCTCAAAACTGCGATGAGGTTTTTTAACTGCCCGGATTTACTCTTCTGGGTCATCCCGGTCCAGCTCTTGTACCCGATATATATCTCTATAGTCGGGATTCTTTCACAGATTGTAACTATCCGCTGGAAAAACCGGAGTGAGTCATGATTCCTTTTACTTCACTATTATTAGTACGGGATTACTCATATCCGTAAGTTGAATTAGTTTTTGTTTTACTTTACGACTAATTAAGAGTTTGTCCATAATATTCCAACAATGCCCAGTATCTTGGCACATCCGTTCCAAATCCTCATATCCTTCATGGATCGCCAACTGATTGATCCGGCACAAAACCTTTTGAAGCGTCTCCTGCTTGATCCCGGATATATAATGCTGAAACATCTGAAAGCTATACGGCTTCCTTAGGTCAAGCTTGATAAAGGTTGCACAGATTGTAAACGGGAAATAACAATGCGAGTTTTTGGGAATTAGGAATGCAACTATTCGGGAAATAAGCATGCGAGTTTTCGGGAAATAAGAATGTCATATTTCGGGAAATAAGAATGCAAGTTTTTCTTCAAAGTTAATCTCCGATCAGATCTGAAAGTTTTCTTCCGCCGCTTCGAAGCGGCGGAAGAAAAGTCATGCTTAATGTTCTGACCTTTGGCGCCTTAACCAAAAGGGAGGAACCAATGGATGATCAACAGAAAAATTTTCTAAACGACTGGATGATGTATCATGAAATTTGCCAAAGACAACGATTAGGCTGGAAGCCACCGCATATAGCAGCGTTTCTGAACCTGGATGCACGGACGGTGAAAAAGTACCTGGCCATGACGGAAGACGAGTATTGGGCGTACCGGAAAAAACTCGAAGAGCGATCGAAAAAATTGACCGCTTACGAGGACTTTGTGGTTAAGCGACTGACTGACTGCGATGAAGCTTCGGCCGCACAGGTCCACGACTGGTTAAGGGAGAAACATCCGGAGTTCCCCGATGTGGATGAAAAAACGGTTTACTCATTTGTTCTGATGGTCCGGCAAAAGCACAATATTCCCAAAGTGTTCACTTCCCGGGTGTATGAGCAGGTTAAAGAATGTGAGTACGGTAGCCAGGCCCAGGCCGACTTCGGAGAGTTCAACATGACCGATGTACTGGGCAAGCGCCGGAAGGTCTACTTTTTTGCAATGGTCCTCTGCCGCTCCCGTTACAAGTTTATTGAGTACTCCGATAAGCACTACACCACCCAGACGACGATCCTGGCCCATGAGGCAGCATTTTTCTTTTTCGGAGGGTACGCCAAAGAAATCGTGTATGATCAGGATAAACTGATGCTGACCGATGAGAACCTGGGCGAGCTGATCCTGACTCAAGCTTTCCAGGCTTACCTGAAAGACCGGGGTTTTGCTTTCCGGTTTTGCCGGAAGAGTGATCCGGAGAGCAAAGGTTATGACAAGTATATAGTTATGTAAAGAAATACTCGTTATACATTGATTAGTAACGATTTGCCAGCTCTGATATTTACATAAGTTTTCATAACATTGCTCAACAAATTAAACATGAGCAATCTA
>Ga0208566_1001540_pt1 | contig 13256 bp, 12 predicted proteins | sample PL_2010_150m_FD_184159 | JGI IMG/M metagenome (GOLD analysis project Ga0208566, IMG submission 184159) | Freshwater microbial communities from Powell Lake, British Columbia, Canada to study Microbial Dark Matter (Phase II) - PL_2010_150m... | ecosystem: Environmental > Aquatic > Freshwater >...
GGCCGTCGGGCGCATTCTGATAGGTCACCAGCCTGCTGCCGAGCAGCGCATCCACCGCTTCTTGCAGCGCTGCGGGAGACCGTACCAAGCGCACGCCGCCCGCCTTGCCGCGACCGCCAGCGTGGATTTGCGCTTTGACGACCCAGGCAGCGCCGCCCAGTTCGGCGATCGCGCCGCCAGCTTGCGCGGCCAGGTTCAGCGTGACGCCGCGCGGCGTGGCGATGCCGTATTCCCGTAGGACCTGCTTGGCTTGATATTCGTGAAGATTCATGTTCGATCGGCTCTCAATGATGGTGAAAGATGTTTTATTTAGGGCGTGTTCGTGACGGCATAAAACCACTCAATGTAGCCGCTGTCAATAATGCCTACAGGTCGATATCCTCGGCCCAGATCAGTGCCTGGATATGCGCCTGGTTGACGGTTTTGGCATCCAGGTCGCAACTGCCGGCAATGCGCGAAATGCTCTCTTCGTCGGCTTCTTCGCAGGCTATCGCCAGCGTCAGATAGGGCGCATAGACGCCGCTGTGATGCGTCAGCGCTTCGGTAATCTGCGTCGATAGATGCAGGCGTTCCACCGCTTGCGTCATCGGCATGTTGAGTAGCACGTCGAGCAGGGAAAATACCCCGACGATAAACAGGCTGTCTCTTTCCACGCCGCTGAATCTGTCCTGGCCCAGCAGTTCGGTCATGCGCGCCCTGACCAGGGCGTTTTTGAGCTGCGCCTTGCTGCGCGGGTCGATGTTGCCGCTGGTGAAGAGCAGCAGGGTCAACCAGCGATAAAGCTGCTCGTATCCCAGAATGATGATGGCGTGGGCGATGGAGCGGATTTGCTGACTGAGGCCGTTGACCGGTGCGTTCATATACAACAGCAGCTTGTACGACAGCATGGCGTCATGCTTGAACACGCTTTCGATGTCCGGGATTTCGGCGCGGTTCTTGACCATATTGAGCAGTTCCATCACGCGCACGCGGTCGCTGTCGATACGAGACGGCGCGGTGGGTTGCAGCTTGGCGAAATAATAACCCTGGAAGTAATGGAAAAACAGGCGATGACAGGCTTCGAATTCCATTTCCGTGTTGACATGCTGCCCAATCAGGTGAACTTGGGGGGCTTTTTCCAGCAATTTGTCGACCAAGCGGGCCAGTTCGATGGCGTTAAATTTGGTAATGTCGATCCGAACGAACTGGGCAATGCCGAGGAGCGGTTCGATAGCCGATCCGGGGACGAAATTATCTAGCGCAATCTGGTAGCCCAAGGCTTTGAGTTCCCTGCAGCGCGCCGCCAGCTTGTCGTCGTAGCGGGAATTGAAATCAACGCAAAATGTGATTCCCTTTTGGGGCAGGCGCAGGAGTAAAGGGTTGGTCAGCATGGATGGCGGGAAAGCGATCAAGGCTAATTTTCCCCCAACCAGCCGGCTTATGTCCAAGTCTATCAGGCATTTAACCAGGGTTTGCCCATGCACAATCCGCAAGTCTTCAGCGTCATTCGAAGGGGCCGGAATCGCGTAGCGTAGCTGCAATTCGTAGCCGACCACATGTTGCGAGCGGTCGAGCAGGGGCTGCCGACCGAGAAAACGTTGACGCAGAATTTCAGAATTGGTCGGCTCCCCCGACGTTTCAACCGGCAGGATGTCTGTGACGACGTTGCCGGTCGGAACCTGCCCGCTGTCGATTATCCGGCCTTTTTCAACGGAGGGTGGCTCGGCGAGGCTCTGCGGCAAGGGAGGAGGGCTGGCCGTCGGGGCTTTATTTGTGCCGATAATGGTTTTTAGGAATTTGACCAGCATGTTCGAGAATGCGTTTCTCCGATGTGTTGGCTATTCTAACACGGTGGGCTGGAATCAATTATTTCCCGCCCGCCGATTTTGGCGTAGCTGGCAGCTTGCTTTCTTCGGGTTTGGCCTTTTCGCTCTTGATGGGCGGTTTAACTAAAGATGCCGGAGTGCTCGTCTTGTCAGAGGGTTTTGCGGCGACGGGTGCCATTTTGCTCTTGTCGTTCGCGGGTGCTTCGGCGGGCGCTGCCGGAAGGGGCGGTTTTGCCTGAAGTGTTGTTCGTGACTTGAAGTTGCAGGCAAACAGCAGCTTGCGCTCTTCAAGACTATCCGGGGGAATGTGGTCTACTTTATCGAGGTCGCCGCCGGAAGTGATGGTCTTGATTTCTTTGCCATCCTCGCTGTAATAAGCCTTGAACAGGTAAGCAGTAGTGCGGTTGGCGCAATGGTGTTGGGCCAGTGATTTGGCGGATTTGTAATAGAAATCGCCTGGCTTGGCTTGCTCAGGCTTGTGATAGGTTTCCTTTTCCCATGTCTTGACGATGTCGCCGTTGCGCGTCAAGGTGCTTATGTCGGTTTCGGCGCGAACCATTTCATTGTCGACGACAGCCCGCCAGTTTCCGGCTGCGGCGGGGAGGCTGGAAAGCAATAACAGTAACAAGGCGATGTGCGGAGTGGGGGTGGTCATATCCATGCATTGTGCGAAAGCATGGATAGCAGCATAGCATTTTCCGCAGCTTAAGGCGTTGTAATGACGGTGGCATTTTTTGTGGTGCGGTTAACTCACAGTTGTCAAGAACTTGCTGCAATCTTTTGGCATCCCCGTTAAATCAGGGGTTGTTTTTTTAGCGCCATGATTTTAAAGATAAAATATTTTGATCAAAAAAACAGCACTGGTGGATTTCCCTTTGCCTGGAAGGCGCTTAAGGAGGGTGTTACCAAGATATGCACAGAGTTATCCACAGAAATTGTGAAGAAATCTCGTCGGCGGTGCAGGAATTATTTCCAGGAAGCATGTGTGCTAGCATAGCAGTCATTCGATGGACCTTAATTTGATGTTATGAACGCATTGCCAATATTGATTGTCGAAGACGATGACGATTTGCGAGAAGCGCTGTGCGATACCGTTGAGCTTGCTGGTTATCAGGCTATCGGCACCAGCGATGGCCATGCTGCCCTGAAAGTGTTGCATCAGCAGCAAATCGGCTTGGTGGTAAGTGACGTCCAGATGCAGCCAATGGACGGGCATACGCTGTTGCGTGAAATCAAGGTGACTCACCCGCATGTGCCGGTGCTGCTGATGACGGCTTATGGCGTCATCGATAAAGCGGTAGAAGCGATGCGGGCTGGCGCATGTCATTACCTTACCAAGCCGTTCGAGCCTGACCGGCTATTGGCTGAAGTGGCGCGTTATATGTTGCCGTCGTTGACCGGGGATGTCGGCGAAGTGGTGGCGCAAGACCTGCGCATGGTGGAGGTGCTCAATTTGGCACGGCGCGTGGCGGCAACCGATGCCACCGTGTTGTTGACCGGAGAGAGCGGTACCGGCAAGGAGGTGGTGGCACGCTTTATTCACCGCCACTCGGCGCGCGCCGAAAAACCTTTCGTGGCGATCAATTGTGCGGCGATTCCGGAGAATTTGCTCGAGTCGACCCTGTTCGGGTTTGAGAAAGGGGCGTTTACCGGTGCCAGTCAGTCGCAGCCGGGAAAATTCGAGCAGGCGCAAGGCGGTACGTTGTTGCTGGATGAAGTGACGGAAATGCCCCTGCCGTTGCAGGCCAAGTTTCTGCGCGTGTTGCAGGAGCGCGAAGTGGAGCGGGTGGGGGGGCATAAGGCGATTCCATTGAATATCCGGGTGGTCGCTACTTCCAACCGCAATATGGCGGAGGCGGTGGCAAAAAATGAGTTTCGCGAGGATCTATATTATCGGCTGAACGTGTTTCCGCTCGAGTTGCCGCCATTGCGCGAGCGTCCGCAAGACATTATCGCCCTGGCCCGAAATTTCCTCGGGCGGTTGGCGTCCCGAATCGGCAGGCACGGCATGACGTTGTCGCCAGCTGCCGATAAGCGGCTTGAGCAGCACGGTTGGCCGGGAAATATCCGCGAGTTGGAAAACGTCATCCAGCGGGCCATGATTCTTGCCCCGGGTGATACGATTGATGTCGAGCACCTGCTGTTGCCGCAGCAGTCGGCGGCTCCGGCAGAAATTGCCGGGGTTGGCGGAGTTGGTCGCAACGTCGACATGAAATCGCTGGAAAAAGCCCATATCATGGAAACGCTTGCAGCCGTTAAAGGTTCGCGTAAGTTGGTCGCTGAGAGATTGGGGATGAGCGAGCGAACCTTGCGCTACAAACTGCGCCAATATCGTGAAGAAGATGGCGAGAGTGTCACGTGACGAGTGTTTTCTGGTACGGAAAATGCTACTGCTTTTTTGACGACGGGATTGTTCGGCATGTGCTAGAGTGGAATTGTGGTGATATTTGATTCGTGGTTGGAGGCTAGGCAATGAATACTCAGGGGATTGATCAGCTGTTGGGGCAGTTGCGGGCTGCATCAATGGGTTCTGCCGGTGGTGGCGAACCGGCGGCGCTGCCTGAAGGGCAAAATTTTGCGTCTGCGCTGAAGAATTCGCTGGATAATGTTAATACCGCGCAACAGCAGGCCAACGATTTGGCAAAGGCGTTCGAAATGGGAGATCCTAATGCGAATGTCCAGGATGTCATGCTGTCTTTGCAGAAAGCCAATGTTTCCTTTCAAACCATGGTTCAGGTGCGCAATAAGCTGGTGACTGCGTATCAGGAAATCATGAACATGCAGGTATAACCCTTGTCGCTGGGTTGGGAAAATGGCGCTGGCTGGGGTATCATTCGACATCGTTTAACAGTTAACCACTTTACTCTCTCTCCGGGAACAAGGCGCTTTTATGGCATTGGCACCTCAGCAGGCACGAATTGCCCGGTTGCAAGAGAAATTCGCTCAGTTATCCAATAATCAGAAGTTAGGCATCATGTTCGGGGTGGCGCTTGCCATCGCCGTGAGCGTTGGTGCTTGGTTGTGGTTGACTCAGCCACCGGAATACCGCGTGCTTTATAGCAATCTTTCCGACCGCGATGGCGGTCCGGTTATTGCGTCTCTGCAACAAATGAATATCCCCTACAAAATGTCCGAGGGCGGCGGTGCTATTCTGGTGCCGGCAAACCAGGTCTACGAGTTGCGTTTGCGGCTGGCCGGGCAAGGGCTGCCCAAGGGTAGCGTGGTCGGCTATGAGTTGATGGATTCCCAGAAGCTGGGTACCAGCCAGTTCGGCGAGCAGACCAATTATCAACGTGCGCTGGAAGGCGAGTTGACTCGCACCATCCAGGCGATTTCCTCCATTCAGTCTGCGCGCGTCCATCTGGCTTTCCCCAAACAATCGGTTTTTGTGCGGGAACAACAAAAACCTAGTGCTTCCGTGTTGGTGACTATGCATACCGGCAGGGTCTTGGATGGCGCTCAAGTGAGCGGGATTCAGCATCTTATTTCCAGTAGCGTGGCGGAATTGCCGATCAAGAACGTCACCATTCTGGATCAAGGCGGTAATTTATTGAGCGGCCCGCCGGATGGCGCGTTGCAAAGCGGGCTTAATCCAACGCAATTGGAGTATTTGCGTGTGCTGGAACAAAGCCTCGCCAAGCGGATCGAGGATATCCTAAGTCCGATAGTGGGGTCGGATAATGTTCGGGCAAGAGTGACTGCGGATGTCGATTTTTCGCAATCCGAGCAGACCGCCGAAACTTATAAGCCCAATGCAACTCCCGACGAAGCTGCCATTCGCAGCCAGCAGAATGCCGAAACGAACGGTAATGCCGGTCAGGCTGCCGCAGGGGTGCCGGGCGCATTGTCCAATCAGCCGCCGGGCGCCGCCAGTGCGCCGATTACTGCGCCCGCCGGTGTGCCGGCTTCTTCGCCCGTGGGCGGAGCCGCTGGTGGCGCCCATAAGGAATCCACCATCAATTATGAGGTGGACAAAACGGTCAAGGTGGTGCGTCAGGCTGTGGGGGGGGTTAAGCGACTGACTGCCGCAGTGGTGGTGAATTACCGCAAGATTACCGATAAAGACGGCAAGATAACGGTTAAGCCGTTGACGCCGCAGGAAATGACCCAAATAAACAACTTGGTGAAAGAGGCGATGGGATTCAATCCTCAGCGTGGGGATTCGATTAACGTCATGAATGCTTCGTTTAGTGCTGCCGAAGAGCCGGCGGTGCCGCTGTGGAAAGATCCTGAAATGATTGCGCTAGGGAAGGAGTTGGGGCGGAATTTGTTGATCGTTCTGATAGTCCTGCTGCTGTTCTTCAAGGTGTTTCTGCCGCCATTGCGGGAGATTTTTTCCCCGCCTCCGCCTCCGCCATCGGAAGTTGCCGAGGGTGAAGAGGGGGGTGAGTTGTCCGAGGATCTTCAGGCCAAGCTGGTGCAGAACACCTATGAGGAGAATTTGAGGATTGCCAAGGAACTGGCCAAGAACGAGCCGCGCATTGTGGCGAGTGTGGTAAAGGAGTGGCTTGGTGGCAGCTGACGTCGATGAGGGCTTGCAGAAAAGCGCCATTCTGTTGCTGACTTTGGGTGAGGAAGAGGCCGCTGAAGTATTCAAGCATCTGAATCCCAAGGAGGCGCAGAAGCTGGGGATGGCTATGGCCACCTTGGGTGGCACCACCAAGGATAAAATTGCCGCTGTGCTTCAGGAGTTTTGCGACAATACCAGGGAAAGGACTTCGCTCGGGATGTCGTCCGACGACTATATCCGTTCCGTGTTGACCAAGGCTTTGGGTAATGACAAGGCTGCCGGCCTGCTGGATCGTATTCTGCGCGGCGGCGATACCAGCGGTATCGAAGCGCTTAAATACATGGAAGGCAGCGCGGTTGCCGAGTTGATCAAGAACGAGCATCCGCAGATTATCGCCACCATTCTGGTGCATCTGGAACCTGACCTGGTGGGTGAGATCGTAAAGTTTTTCCCGGAACGCTTACGTAATGATGTAATGCTGCGTATCGCTACGCTCGACGGTGTGCAGCCGGCCGCGCTGGCTGAGTTGAACGACGTTCTTACCAAGCTGCTTGCCGGTTCCAAGAACATCCAGAAAACCGTCATGGGCGGGGTCAAGACAGCCGCCGAAATCCTCAACTATATGGGCACCCAGCTGGAGACTACGGTAATTGCCAGCGTTCGCGACTACGATCCCGAGTTGGCGCAGAAAATTCAGGATGAAATGTTCGTGTTCGAGAATCTGATGGATATTGATGACCGGGGCATTCAGCTGCTGCTGCGCGAGGTGCAGTCCGAATCCCTGGTGCTGGCACTGAAAGGCGCCAATCAGGATTTGCGCGAGAAAATTTTCAAGAACATGTCTTCGCGTGCTGCCGAAATGTTGCGCGACGATCTCGAATCCAAGGGGCCGGTGCGTTTGAGCGAGGTAGAAGCCGAGCAAAAAGGCATTTTGCAGATCGTACGCCGCTTGGCCGACGAGGGGCAGATCGTGATCGGCGGCAAGGGAGAGGACGCTTTTGTCTAATCGGATTATTTCCAGGGATCGGCTTGGCGCTTATCAGCGCTGGCAGCTTGATTCTTTTGACGAGCGGCAACCCGCTCCCGAACCTGAGCTTGAGTCGCAATCCGCTGTGGTCGAGCAGGATATGTCACATCTGACTTGGCCGACTGCCGAGGAAATCGAACAGATTCAGCAGCAGGCGCATGAAGATGGGTTGGCCGCAGGTCGGGAAGAAGGGCTGGATGCCGGGCGGAAGGAGGGCTATGAAGTCGGATATCAGGATGGCTGCGGCGAGGGCCGAGAACAGTCGCTAGCCGAGTTGGCGCGCCTTCAGCAATTGATGGTCGCGTTGGATGAGGCGCTTGCCCGGTTCGATCAGGAATTGGGCGAAGATATACTTGCTCTTTCGATTTCGATTGCCCGGCAGGTCACGCGCAATGCCCTTAACTTTCGCCCTGAAGCTTTGCTGCCGATCATTCGCGAAGCGATTGCGAGTTTGCCGCAGCCGAATCATCATGCCCAATTGATCTTGCATCCCGATGATGCTGTACTGGTGCGTCCCATGATGGAGAAGGAGTTGCCCCATTCCCCCTGCCGTATTGTGGAGGATGACCATGTTGAGCGCGGCGGCTGTCGCGTCAAGACCGAAGCCAGCGATGTGGATGCCACGCTTCAGGGGCGCTGGGACAGGGTGGTCGCCACTTTGGGTCGCAACGACGAATGGCTGGGTTAGCCTCAATGTATGGAATCCTCCAAATCATCCGTCGATAGCGGTGCTTCTGCCGGCGATAGTGCGCTTATGCCGCTTGTCCGCTGGAAAAAGTATTTGCACAACTGTGCGGAGGCGGTGGCAACGGCGCATCCATGGTTGGTGACCGGAAGGTTGACACGGGTTGCCGGGCTGGTGATGGAGGCGGTGGGCATTCGCTTGGCGGTAGGCAGCAGTTGCGTAGTGTATTTGCCGGATGGCCACGATGTCGATGCCGAGGTGGTCGGTTTTTCCGGTGACAAGCTGTTTTTGATGCCTTCATCCGATGTCTACGGCTTGGTTCCGGGCGCCAGGGTGGTGCCGGCCGAGCCGGAAAAGCAATACATTCCCCATATCAGGGTGCCGTTTTATCCGCATCGGCGTACTGAAGATCGAGTACGGCAGGTGCCGGTAGGTAACGAGTTATTGGGGCGGATTCTCGATGGAACCGGACGTCCGCTCGATATGCTCGGCCCGCTCAATGTCGAGCGGCGCGTCCCTTTGCAAAGCCGTCCCGTTAACCCCCTCAATCGTGCGCCGATTCGCGATGTGCTGGATGTCGGGGTGCGTGCCATCAATGCATTGCTGACTGTGGGGCGCGGGCAGCGCATGGGGCTATTCGCTGGTAGCGGTGTCGGCAAGAGTATCCTGCTTGGCATGATGGCGCGATATACCAGCGCCGATGTGATCGTGGTGGGGTTGATCGGTGAGCGTGGCCGGGAAGTCAAGGAGTTCATCGAAAATATTCTGGGTGAGGAGGGGTTGGCGCGTTCGGTGGTGGTGGCCGCTCCCGCCGATACCCCGCCGCTCCAGCGTCTGCACGGTGCGGCCTATGCTACGGCGATTGCCGAGTTTTTTCGCGATGAGGGCAAAAGTGTCCTGCTGATCATGGATTCTCTTACCCGCTATGCGATGGCGCAACGCGAAATTGCCTTGGCGATCGGCGAGCCCCCGGCCACCAAGGGGTATCCGCCTTCGGTGTTTGCCAAGCTGCCCCAATTGGTCGAACGTGCAGGTAACGGACATCCTGGTGTCGGTGGCTCAATTACCGCTTTTTACACGGTGCTGACCGAGGGGGACGATCAGCAAGACCCGATTGCCGATAGCGCTCGTGCCATTCTCGATGGGCATGTCGTGCTGTCGCGCGCGCTATCGGATCAGGGACACTATCCGGCCATCGACATCGAGGCCTCCATCAGCCGCGCAATCACCGAGCTGATTCCTCTTGATGAACTGGATCTGGTGCGGCGCTTCAAACTGCTTTATTCGCGCTACCAGCGCAACCGCGATTTGATCAACGTCGGCGCCTATGTCAGGGGGAGCGATCCCTTGCTGGATCAAGCCATAGAGATGTATCCGAAACTGGAGGCTTTTCTGCAACAAGGGATACGCCAGCGCGAGGATTATGTAAGTTGCCGCCAGCAATTGGCGGAATTGTTCTCCTGATCGGCTGAGGTCGTTCTGTGCCCCGCCGTTTTCCCTTGCAGCCGCTGCTCGACTTGGCGCACAACAATAGCGACGAGGCCGGGCGCAAATTGCAGCAACTCAAGGTTAAGTGGCAGGAGGCTGATTTTAAGTTGAGCCAATTAATCGATTACCGCGAGGAATATCGCAACCGCCTTTTGCAGAATGCGCAACAAGGAATGCAGATGGTGGCATGGCGTGAATTCCAGCTGTTTATGGATAAGCTGGATCAGGCTATCGCCCTTCAGGGTAATGAGGTCGAAAAGTGCAAGCTGCAGTGGGAGGGCGGGCGGCGCGAATGGCTTGAGCGCCAGCGCCAGCTGAAAGCCTACGATACCCTTTCACAACGCCATGTCGCAAGCGAAGTTAAACTCGATTCCAAGAAAGAGCAGCTGGAGCAGGACGAATTTGCGGGAAGGGCGGCCCAGGCGAAGCACACCGATAAAGAGCCCCCCGATTAGCATGGCATGTTAATTGCTCGGATTGGGGTGTCGGTATGTTATCCCAATGGGAGAATTAAAATGCAAGGAATATCAACTGCACCTGCGGTGCCCGGAATATCTGTCTCGGCGGCTTCAGCAAATGGGGCTGCGTCGGCAAATGCCGGTGACGGGGATGAGGTGGATAGTGCGGCTGGCTTGTTCGGCGCCATCTTGGCTGGTCAGATGAAGGGTAAGGGAGCAGCCAAAAGTGGCGAGGGTGTCGCTTTGCTAGATGGTTCTGTCGATAAGGCTAAAGTGGGGGAGGGTAAAGCCAAGGATAAAGCCGATATTGATATTACTCCGGCTGCTTTAAGCGATTTGCTGGCTGCGGCAGGAATTAATCTCGTTTCCGTTCCGGTTGTTGCGGAGCAACGGCCGGTGGTAGCCAAGGCTGAGGGGGGCGAAGGGACGTTGCCGTTGGTTGCGGCGAATGACTCAGTCATGAAGCTGGATCAGTTCGCTCTTAAGTCAAAGAATGATGTTGCGGAAGATGTGAAGCGCCTTGGCGCCGAAGAGGATGCGAGGGCGTCCGGTGTGGAAGAATTTGCCGGCAACGGCAAAACGTTGCCAGTGCTTGAGCGTGCAGTGAGCGAGGCGGAAATTAAGAATGTCATGGCTGACAAATCCGACCGCTTTGCCTCCAAGTTGGAGGAAAAAGGAGGGGGCGACTTGCTGGCTTCAAACGCGGTACCCATCACAATGCCGATAATTCAGGCCGCAGGCAATTCGGCGTCGGCCAGTCAAACGCCCGCAATGGAGATTGCGGTGCCGGTCAGCTCGGCTGCATGGGGCGAAGCGCTGGGGGATAAGGTGGTGTGGATGAACGGGCAGGGGAATCAGGTGGCGGAATTGCGGCTTGATCCGCCGCACCTTGGGCCGTTGGAGGTGCAGTTGACCATGGTTAACGATCAGGCAACGGCGGTATTTGTGTCGCATCACCCCGCTGTACGGGAGGCAATTGAATCGGCCATGCCGCGCTTGCGCGAAATGCTTGCTGATAGCGGAATCATGCTGGGCAATACCATGGTGGGTGCAGAGTCGTTTCAGCAACAGCAACAGGCTTTTTCTCAAAGTTCGGGGGGAAAGGGTATGAGGCAAGCTGAAAACGTTGTGCAGGGGGTTGACCCCTTGGGGGCGGTTGGGCAATCGGCTGCGCTGGCTGCAATGGGTAGGGGGTTGGTCGATATGTTCGTGTGAGCATGGCGCTTGACGTTTGATATGTATCAAGGGCACTGTCAGGTGCCCTTGTGTTTTATGTGTGGCAAGTTTTTTCCTAATGGAAAATATTTTAAAAAACTGTTTCGTTTTGTTGTGTTCTTGCATGGTTGTTATAAAGAACATAAGCTTTCACTGAAAAATACTTGTTTTCTACAGATATTTTTAGTATAACAATAGTCAAGGTTGAATTTAGCGTGGTATCGGAGCAAGGCATGGCCAAGGATAAAGCAAAAGCAGAAGCAAAACCGGCTGAAGAGGTTGGTGCAAAGCCGAAAAAGACCAAACTGATTGTTTTGGTGGTTATGGCTGTTTTGTTAATTGGCGGAGGTGGCGGTGCTGCCTTCTTTTTGCTGGGCTCGAAGAAAACCGATGATGGGCATCAAAAAAAGGAAGAAAAACACGCGCCGCCAGTTTATGTGTCGCTTGATCGGAAGACCTTCAACCTGTCATCGGCGGATGGTGCAGACCACTTCCTGATGATTGCTGTCGATGTTAAGGTTGACGATGATATCGTGGCCGCGAAAGTGAAGTCGCATATGCCGGAAATTCTTAATGGCACGTTGATGCTCATTTCCAGCAAGAGCGTGGAGGAATTGGCTACGCTAGCCGGCAAGAAAAAATTGAGTACCGAGATTACCAAGGTTGTGAACGAGCCATTGCACCTCAAAGAGGGGGAGCATGGCGCGTCAGAGGCGTTGTTTACTGAGTTTGTTATTCAGTGAACGGTGCACACGAAGGTGGTCGCAGAAAAAAGTTGGGGTGCGTGAGTGGCTGATGACATTCTGTCCCAGGAAGAAGTTGATGCCCTGCTGAAAGGCGTGACCGGCGAAGCGGATGAGTCGCCGGACGAATCTCAGGAAGGCGGGGATGTTCGTCCCTACAATCTAGGTAAGCAAGAACGGATTGTACGTGGGCGGATGCCCACGCTCGAAATTATCAATGAGCGCTTTGCGCGTTTGTTCCGTATTGGTTTGTTCAACTTCATGCGGCGCAATGCGGAAATTTCGGTTGGGCCGGTGCGCGTGCTGAAATACAGCGAATTCATCCGCAACCTGGTTGTGCCGACCAACTTGAACCTGGTTCATGTCAAGCCGTTACGCGGTACGTCGTTGTTCATTTTCGACCCCAATCTGGTGTTCCTGGTCGTGGATAATTTGTTCGGTGGCGATGGACGTTTCCACATGCGTGTCGAGGGGCGTGATTTTACACCGACCGAGCAGCGGATTATCCAGCGGATGCTTGACGTGGCCTTCGAGGAATATCAGAAGTCTTGGGCGCCGATCTACCCGGTGGAGTTTGAGTATATCCGCTCAGAAATGAATACCCAGTTTGCCAACATCGCAACCCCGAGCGAAGTGGTGGTGGTGACGACATTTAACATCGAGTTGGGCGCCGGGGGCGGCGATTTTCACATCTGTATGCCCTATGCTATGATTGAGCCGATTCGCGATTTGCTTTACAGCACGATGCAGGGCGAGCGTCTCGAGGTCGATGAGCGCTGGGCGAAATTGATGACCAAGCAAGTGCAGATTGCGGAAGTCGATTTGGTGGCCAATCTCGGAACAGCTCCCGTGACCTTGGGCCAGATCGTCAACATGAAAGTCGGGGATGTGGTTTCGCTGGATATTCCTGAGGCAGTCATTGCCGAAGTAGATGGCATTCCGGTGCTGGAATGCAAATACGGTATTCTGAACGGCCAATATGCGCTGAAAGTGAATAAAATCCTAGCCGGGATGGATGAGGAATCGGCGCCGGGAGATGACCAACATGGCTGAAGACGAAGTTAAGGAATCAGCGAGTGCGGAGGACGATTGGGCCGCCGCGCTGGCTGAGCAGGAAACCAGTGTCGCAACTGAGGAGCCTGCAGTTGACGATTGGGCAGCTGCAATGGCTGAGCAGACGTCGCTCGAGGCGGAACAAGCGCAAGCTGCACCCGCGGTCAGTGCGTCGTCAGCCTTACCTAAGAAAAGTGTCTTTGAACAGCTTGTTCCCGATGCAGTGCAGTCCGGTTCTGCTAACAATCTGGACATGATCCTCGATATTCCGG
>Ga0208566_1001542_pt1 | contig 13251 bp, 11 predicted proteins | sample PL_2010_150m_FD_184159 | JGI IMG/M metagenome (GOLD analysis project Ga0208566, IMG submission 184159) | Freshwater microbial communities from Powell Lake, British Columbia, Canada to study Microbial Dark Matter (Phase II) - PL_2010_150m... | ecosystem: Environmental > Aquatic > Freshwater >...
CTTGCCGGCGCCGCCTGCGAGGACGCGATACGCGGCGCCGGCAAGGGCGCCGAGGCGAGCCTAAGGGGTTTTGCGCTGGGTTATGCCGCAGCCGGAGGCGGGGCGCGCGCTGCGGCAATCGATGCAGCCGCGCCTGGCCGCGACGCCACCGCGGGTTCGGGGTCGTTGACCGCGCGCGTGCGCGACGCCTTTCCAACCGAAATCCGGCAGATGCTAGAACAGGGTGTGGCGCGCGTCGCGGATTTCCAGGACGGCGACTATGCCAGCCTGTATCTGGACCGGCTGGCGCCGATACTGAAACTGGACCAAGCGCGGGCCGGAAGCGGCGCGTTGAAACTCACCAGTGAAACCGCGCGCTTTCTCGCGCTGTGGATGAGCTACGAGGATGTGATCCGGGTCGCCGACCTGAAATCGCGCCGCAGCCGCTTCGAGCGCGTGCGCGCCGATGTACAGGCCAAGCCGGGCGAGCCGGTGCGCATTGTCGAGTATCTGAAACCCGGCCTGGAGGAAGTTGCGGCGCTGCTGCCTTCCGCCCTGTCCAGGCGCGTCGTCGCCTGGGCGGAAAAGCGCGGCCTGATGCACAAGCTGAACGTCGGCCTGCACGTCAACAGCAGCAGCGTGACCGGCTTCCTGATGCTGCGCGTGCTCGCCTGGCTGCGGCCGCTGCGGCGCATGAGCGCGCGCTACGCCGAAGAACAGGCGTTGATCGAGCGCTGGCTCGCCGCCATCGTTGCCGCGCCCGCGCCCGAACTCGCGCTGGAAATCGCGCTGTGCGGCCGGCTGATCAAAGGCTATGGCGATACCAACCGGCGCGCCAAGGCGAACTTTCTGCGCATCTTCGCTACCCTGGTGGAGGGCGCGGCGCTCGCCGATCCACAATCGCGCGCCCAAGCCGTGCGCGCCGCGCGCGAGGGCGCGCTCGCCGATGCGGAGGGCCGCGGCCTGGAGACGTCCCTCGCAGCCAACGGCGTAGCACCGCTGCCGCCGCAACCGAAGATCATTCAATTCATGCGCCGGCCGGGCGCCAAGCGCAAGACAGCGTAAAAAGAAGAGAGCCCTTCATGGAACGACAATTCAACGCGGAAATCGAGTCGCTGAAACTGGGGGAGGGCGACACCTTCCACGGCGAAGGCATACTCGCCGTCACCAAGGCGTTGCTGCAGTCGGGCGTGTCCTATGTCGGCGGCTACCAGGGCGCGCCGGTGTCGCATCTGCTCGACGTGATGGTGCAGGCGCGCGACTACATGGACGAACTCGGCGTGCACGTCGAGGCCTGCACCAACGAGGCTTCCGCCGCAGCCATGCTCGGCGCCTCGATCAACTATCCGATGCGCGGCGCCGTGACGTGGAAATCCATCGTCGGCACCAACGTCGCCTCCGATGCCCTCACCCACGTCGCATCCGCCGGCGTGCTCGGCGGCGCGCTGGTCGTGGTCGGCGAGGACTACGGCGAAGGCGCGAGCGTGGCGCAGGAGCGCACCCACGCGGTGGCGCTGAAGTCCTCGATGTGGATGCTCGACCCGAGGCCGAACCTCGCCACCATCGTCAATCTGGTGGAGCGCGGCTTCGAACTGTCGGAGGCATCCAACACCCCGGTGTTCATGGATCTGCGCATCCGCGCCTGCCATGTGCACGGCAGCTTCAAAGCCGGCGCCAACCGCGCGCCCGCGCTGTCCACGCGCAAGCTGCGCCCGGATGCCGCCAGTTTCGACTACGAGCGCATTCCGCATCCTCCGGCCACCTACCGCCAGGAAAAACTGAAAATGGGCGTGCGCCTGCCCGCAGCACGCAAGTACATCAGGGAACACCGGCTGAACGAACTGTTTGCGGGAAGCGAAAGGAGCGTCGGCATCATCTGCCAGGGCGGCCTCTACAACAATCTGCTGCGCGCGCTGAATCTGCTCGGACTGGCGGACGATTTCGGCGCCAGCCGCATCCCGATCCTGGCGCTCAATGTGGTCTATCCGCTGGTGCCCGAGGAAATTACTGCGTTTTGCACCGGCAAGAACGCGGTGCTGATGATCGAAGAAGGCCAGCCCGAATTCATCGAACAGGAAATCGCCACCCTGCTGCGCCGCGCGGCTGAGCAGCCCGGGCTGCGCGCCCTCGGCCAGACCAGGCTGCATGGCAAGGACGTTCTGATGATGGCGGGAGAATACACCTCCGAGGTGATCGTGCACGGACTGTTGCGCTTTGTCGCACAGCACGCACCGCAACTCGACGTCGCCAGCGGGACGCGCTGGTATCAAACAGTGGAGGCGGCGCGCGCGCGCGCCGCGAATCTGCTCGGCGCGCCGCTACCGCCGCGGCCGCCGAATTTCTGCGTCGGCTGTCCAGAGCGTCCGGTGTTCGCGGCGATCAAGCTGGTCGAGCGCGACATCGGCAAGCGCCACATCTCCGCCGACATCGGCTGCCATTCGTTCGCTACGTTCGCCCCGTTTTCGCTCGGCAATTCCATCCTCGGCTATGGCATGAGCCTTGCCAGCAGCGCCGGCGTCGCGCCGATGCTGGCCGGCCGCTCGATGGCGATCATGGGCGACGGCGGTTTCTGGCATAACGGCTTTCTCTCCGGCGTCGCCTCCAACCAGCTGAACGGCGGCGACAAGGTGCTGCTGATCATGAAAAACGGATACACCTCGGCGACCGGAACGCAGGAACTGGTGTCCTCGCCGCACGACGGCAGCGGCGAACTGGCGCAGGAGAAGAGCGCGGTGTTCACCGACCGAACCATAGAAAACACGCTGCGCGGCGCCGGCGTGAAATGGCTGCGCAACGTCTACACCTACCGCGTCGCCGACATGGCAAAGACGCTGCACGAAGCGTTCACCACCGACGAGCCGGGGCTGAAAGTGATCGTCGCCGAAGGCGAATGCCAGCTCGAGCGCCAGCGCCGCGTCCGTCCGATCCTGGCGCGGTTGCTCGGCTCGGGTGCGCGGGTGGTACGCACCCGCTTCGGTGTCGACGACGACACCTGCTCCGGCGACCATTCCTGCATTCGGCTGTCGGGCTGTCCTTCGCTCACGCTGAAGACTTCGGCCGACCCGCTCAAGGTGGACCCGGTGGCGCACGTCAATCACTCCTGCGTCGGCTGCGGCCTGTGCGGCGAAGTCGCGCACGCGGCCATTCTGTGCCCGTCGTTCTACCGCGCCGAGATCGTACAAAACCCGAATGCCTGGGATCGATTCATTACGCGCCTACGCGCCGGCGTCATCGGCTGGATGCAGCCAGCCTAGATTGATATTAAGATGCTTCGATCTCTTCATCCATCATAAAGCCATGTCAAGAAAAAGCCGCCGGTCCGGCAGTCGAGAATCCGGGAACAAGCACCCAGCAGCCGAGCCCCGCACCGAAGCGCGCGCGGTTAAGGATCACGGCGCAGCCGTTCCCAGGCGTGGCCCGCATCCGCTCGACAACTGGCTATTCGGACTGGCGCTGGCCGGAATCGCGCTGACGACCTACCTTACATTGACCAAGTGGTTCGGCGAACAACCGGCGTTCTGCGCAGCAGATTCCGATTGCGGCCTGGTGCAGCAAAGCCGCTGGTCCTCCTTGCTCGGCGTACCGATCGCGCTGTGGGGATTGCTGACCTACGCCTTGCTCGCACGCCTGACCTGGCGCCTGCGCACCCGCCCGAGCTCGTGGCGCGCGGCGTTGTTCTTCGCTGTCGTTGGCGCTGCGGTAAGCTGGTATCTCACCGCGATCTCGTTTTTCGTCATTGAAGCGCGCTGCGCCTACTGTCTCACCTCCTTCGCAATCGCGAACGTGATGTTGATTCTGTTGCTCCTGCGCCGGCCCGCGCACATGCAGGAGCACACGTGGGCCAACGCGCTGCCGACTCCTGTCGGTTCAGCCGTGGTACTCGTGTTCGTGCTTTCCCTGCACTTCGGCGGGATTTTCGACCCGGCGGCGGGACCCGAAAAACCGCAGCTGAAAGCGCTGGCCATTCACCTGCGCGATTCCGGCGCGCGCTTTTTCGGCACTTACTGGTGTCCGACCTGCCAGCAGCAAAAGGCCTTGTTCGAGGCTTCCGCCGACAGACTGCCGTTCATCGAGTGCACACCGGGCGGGCGCGGCGGACCGATCAGCGTCGACTGCGTGACCAACGACATCAAGAGCTATCCGACATGGATCATCGGTGGTACCCGTCATACCGGGCTCGTCGCTCCGGCCGAACTGTCGCGCCTATCGGGCTTCGACTGGTCCGCCGACGCCGCGCAAAAAAAATGAGCAGGGGGGTTCGCGTCGCTCCGGACCGGATTTCGCCGAAAAAGGAAGGGCAATAGCCCGCCCCCGGTGGTAGCATTAAATCGTGCCGCGGCGCTCTGCCGTGCCAGCGCAAATCGCAAGGAGAAACAGACAATGAGAACGAAGGGCGCGGCCCTGCTCGCCGCCGCGATGATACTTCTGGCCGGCCCCTGGGCCGCAAACGCTTACGCGCAATCCACCTGCACCAGCCGCGGCCTCCTCGACGCACGTTATTGCGACGAAGACGGTGACCTGCTCGCAGACCAGCCCAAGGATCCGAAAACGTGGCAGAACCCGGCGACTTTGGTGTTCTCCTATACCCCGGTCGAAGACCCTTCGGTCTACGAAAACGTGTTCGACGACTTCATGCAGCACCTGTCGAAGGTCACCGGCAAGCGCGTGCGCTGGTACCCGGCCGAATCCTACGCCGCGCAGGTCGAGGCGATGCGTTCCGGGCGCCTGCACATCGCCGGAGTCGCGACCGGTCCGACGCCGTACGCGGTGAATCTCGCCGGCTTCCAGCCGGTGGCGGCAATGCAGCGCAAGGACGGCGGCATAGGCTACACGCTGCAGCTTATCGTTCCCAAGGACAGCGGCATCAAATCGGTGGCCGATCTCAAGGGCAAGCGCGTGGCGCATGTCACCCCCTCGTCGAACTCCGGCGACATCGCCCCGCGAGCTCTCTTCGCCGCGATGGGCGTGGTTCCGGGAAAGGACTACGAAGTGCTCTACTCGGGCAAGCACGACAACTCGATCATGGGCGTGGTGAACAAGGACTACGACGCGGCGCCGGTCGCCTCCACGGTGGTCGAACGCATGCAGGCGCGCGGCATGTTCAAGCCCGACGCACTGCGCGTGGTGTACGAGACCGCGCCGTTCCCGCGCACCGCCTTTGGCGTTGCGCACAATCTGACGCCGGAACTGAAGGCGAAAATTCGCGAGGCATTCCTCGGCTTCGATTTCAAGAAATCGAAGCTTGCCACGGAATTCAAGGATACCGAGCGATTCAGCGCGATTGACTACAAGAAGGACTGGCGCGACGTGCTCACAATACAGAAATCGAGCGGCGTCTCCTATTCGCAGGAGGGTCTGTCGAAACTCGGCACCAAGGCCGAGTAGCCGATGGCGGCCGCACCGGAAGAAAAGCAAACCGAGAGCCTTGAACGGCCACTGCTGGCGATAGACTCGCTGACCAAGGTATACCCGGGCGGAACCCGCGCACTCGACGGCGTGAGTTTCGCCATCCGGCGGCCAGAGGTCATCGCGGTGATCGGTTCCTCCGGCGCAGGCAAGAGCACGCTCATTCGCTGCATCAACCGGCTGGTGGAGCCCACTTCCGGCAGCATTCTTCTCGGCGCGACAGACATCGTACGGCTGGGCGCAAAGGATCTGCGCCAGGCGCGCCGCCGCATCGGCATGATTTTCCAGGAATTCAATCTGGTCGAACGGCTTACGGTGATGGAGAACATCCTCTCCGGCAGGCTGGGCTCGGTGAGCTTTCTCGCCTCGTTCACGCGCCGCTACCCCGCCGCAGACGTGGCCAATGCCTACGCCATGCTCGATCGCGTCGGACTTGCAGGCTTGCACGATTCGCGCGCCGATGCGCTCTCTGGCGGCCAGCGCCAGCGCGTGGGCATCGGCCGCGCGCTGATGCAGAATCCGGACCTGCTGCTGGTGGACGAGCCCACCGCCAGCCTGGATCCTAAGACTGCGCGCCAGATCATGCGCCTGATCCGCGCGCTTGCCGAAGAAGGCGCCACGCCGGCGCTGGTGAACATCCACGACGTCGCGCTGGCACAGGGGTTCGCCGACCGCATCATCGGTCTCAAGGCGGGAAAGGTCGCGTTCGACGGACCGGTCGCGGAACTCACGCCGGCGGTGCTGACTGATATTTACGGCGCGGAGGACTGGAGTCAGACCATACGCCGCGAGAGCGAAGAAGAGACGTCCGCGTGAGCGCCGGCCCGTACCCGACCGTCTGGCGAGCGCCGTCGTTCTTCGGTACGCGCGCGCGCCAGCAGGCGGTGGTGATTGCGGCGCTGATCTACCTGATCTGGTCGGTTTCCACCCTGCATATCGACGCGCGCCGCGCGCTGGCCGGATTCGCCCGCGCCGCGGATTTGTTCGCACGCATGATCCCGCCGGATTTCTCGCGCTGGGAGCTGCTGCTGAAGGGCATGACGGAAAGCCTGCAGATGGCCCTGGCCGCGACGCTCGCCGGCGTGCTGCTGAGCATCCCGCTGGGTATCGCCGCCGCGCGCAATCTCGCGCCGCGCCCGGTGTACCTGGCAGCGCGCGCGTTGATCGTGACCGGCCGGACCTTTCACGAGGTGATCATCGCCATTTTCTTCGTCAAACTGTTCGGCTTCGGCCCGGTGGCGGGACTGCTCACGCTCGCGCTTTCTTCGGTGATCTTCCTGGCAAAGATGCTGGCCGAGGACATCGAAAACGTGCGCGCGGGTCCGATAGAGGCGGTGCGCGCCACCGGCGCGGGGTTCTGGCAGGTGGTCGTTTACTCGGTGGTACCGCAGGTGTTGCCGCGCAGCGTGGGCACCGCGATCTACCGCCTGGACGCCAATGTGCGTCACTCCACCATCGTCGGCATCGTCGGTGCGGGCGGCATCGGGCAGACGTTGTCGGCCTCGTTCTCGCGCTACGACTATGACTTCGCCGCCGCGATTCTGCTTGCCATCATCGCGCTGGTGGCGCTGGGAGAATGGTTCAGCGACCGCGTGCGGACAAAGCTGCGGTGAGCGCCGGCGTGCAAAAGCGCTATCCCGAAGTATGGCGCAGACATACGCCGCGGGAGACCGTGACGAACTGGTTGTGGGTGGCGGCGGTGGCGCTCGCCTGTGCGTGGTCGGTGTCGGCGCTGGACATCGAGTGGGCGTTCTTCAAGGACGCGCACGAGCAGGCGATCGACCTCGGCCAGCGCATGTGGCCGCCGCGCTGGTCCTACCTGCCGAGCATCGTGGCGCCGCTCGTCGAGACCATCCATATCGCCACGCTCGGCACCGCGATTGCTGTGGTGTTCTCCATTCCGCTCGCCTTCCTCGCCGCGCGCAACACTACTGCCAACGGTTTTACCTGGGCGCTCGGCCGCGCCTTGTTGGTTGCGTCGCGCTCGGTCAACACCGTGATCTGGGGCCTGCTGTTCGTGGCGATCCTCGGCCCCGGCCCGCTCGCGGGCATCGCGGCGGTGGCAGCGCGCTCCGTGGGCTTTCTCGCCAAGCTGGTGGCCGAGGCGATCGAGGAGGCCGATCGCGGCCCGATCGAGGCGATCGAGGCGACGGGCGCCGGCACGTTCCAGACCTACGTCGTCGCCATCCTGCCGCAGGTGATGCCGGTCCTCATCGGCACCACGGTCTATCGCTGGGACATCAACGTGCGCGAATCGAGCGTGCTCGGCTTCGTCGGCGCCGGCGGCATCGGCATTTATCTGTACGCCTCGATCAACCAGTTCGCGTGGCAGCAGGTGCTGGTGGCGCTGTTCGTCATCCTCGTCGTGGTGATCGCGAGCGAGGCAGTCTCGGCCTGGATCCGTGAACGCATCTCCTGAGGGCGTCGCGCCGGTGCCGCGGCATGCCGTGGCGCTTGCCGGCGTGTCTGAGCTGATGTCCGGGTTCGACGGTTTCATCGTCGACCAGTGGGGCGTGCTGCACCAGGGCTCGCGCCCCTACCCGGGCGCGATCGACTGCCTCGAGCGCATGCGGGACGCCGGCAAGCATGTGGTGGTGCTGTCCAACTCCGCGCAACGCGAGGCGGCCAACGTCCGCCTGCTGGAGCAGATGGGTTTTCCCGCCCGGCTGTTCGAGCGCATGGTTGTGGCGGGAGAAGAAGCGCGCGCAGCGATCATGGCGAAGAGCACGTCGTTCCACGCGAAACTCGGCGCGCGCTGCTACGCCTTCACCCGCGCCGGCGAACGTTCGGTGTTCGAGGGGATAGGGCTCGCGTTCGTCACTACAATCGGGGAGGCCGACTTCCTCGTCGCACTTGGCATCGATACGCCCTACCGTCCCCTGTCGGATTACGACGGCGAATTGCACGCGGCCCGCGCGCGCGGCCTGCCGATGATTTGCGCCAACCCGGACATAACACGCTTCCACCATGGCGCGTTGGTCGCGGCGACGGGCGCGCTAGCGCGCCGCTACGCGGAGCTGGGCGGCGAGGTGTTCCATCACGGCAAGCCCTGGCCGGCGATCTACGCTTCCTGCCTTGTCGCGCTGGGAGATTGCGCCCCGGGGCGCGTGATCGCCGTCGGCGATTCGATCGAGCACGACATCGTCGGCGCCGCGCGGGTGGGCCTGACCAGCGCCTTCATCGCGGGGGGGATCCACGCGCCGGAACTGGGCGCCGCCTGCGGAAAACAGATTGAACCCGCGACCTGGCGCGAGTTCGAGAATCGCGCCATCGCCACGCCCGACTATTGGCTGCCGGCGTTCATCTGGTGATGCGCACAGCGGGGCGCACTTGCGGCGAATCGACTAGAATCATTTTCATGCGTTCGAATTACCTGATGTCCGCGAACGTCTGCCACGCTCACCCAATACGGAAATATGCATGAAACTGTCGCGCCTGAAAGCACGCCTCTCCCTCGCCAATGCAACGACGCTTCCCGCGGAAGGATCTGAGATTGGATGAAGAAAGATTCCTGCGCTGGCAGGTCGGCGGCGTGCGTATCACGCGCGTGGCTGAACTGGGCGGCGCGCCGTTTCCGGGCACGTTCATGTTTCCCCGGGCTACGCCGGAACTGATCCGGCGCCACGCCTGGCTCAGGCCGCATTTTGCAAACGATGACGGCCGCCTGTTCGGCTCCATCCACAGCTTCGTCATCGAGTCGGGCGATCGGCGCATCATCGTCGATACCTGCGTCGGCAACGACAAGCCACGCAGCATCGAGGCGTGGAACCGGCTGCAGGGGCCGTTCCTGGCCGATCTTGCCGCGGCCGGATTCGCCGCGCAAAGCATCGACACCGTGTTGTGCACCCATCTGCATGTCGATCACGTCGGCTGGAACACGCGCCTGGTCGAAGGCCACTGGGTGCCGACGTTTCAGAATGCGCGTTATCTCTTCGGCCGCAGGGAATGGGAGCACTGGTCCTCAGAGCGCGCAGAGCATCGCGACGGCGACGTGATGGGCGACTCGGTCAAGCCCATCGTCGACGCCGGTCTGGCCGAACTGGTCGAGATGAATCACGTGTTGACTCCGGAGGTCCGTCTGGAACCGACGCCGGGGCACACGCCGGGCCATGTGAGCGTACGCATCGCCTCGCGCGGCGAGGAAGCGGTCATCACCGGCGACCTTATGCATCATCCGCTGCAATGTGCCGAACCCGATCTGGCCAACAATTTCGACGTAGATACGGACGCCGCGCGCCGTACGCGGCGCGATTTCCTGGGGCGCCATGCGAACCGGCCGGTGCTGGTGCTTGGCACCCACTTCGCGCCGCCCACCGGCGGCTGGGTGGTGGCCGCGGAGCCGGCCTGGCGCTTTGAACTGACGCCACCAGCAAATAGTCCGTAGCGCGCCGCAGGTGCGCACAGCGGAATTCGCGCCTGGCCCAATCAGCGAAACCGTTACTTGTGCGACGGGGACCGGCGCGTGGGTCCGCGATACAGGGGATTGAGCCAGACGATCAGCGCGGCGTGACCGCATGACTCGTCGTCCTCCGGAATGTAGCCGTCGATGACGCCGCAGAACTGGAAGCCCTCGCGCAGCTGAAAGCGCAGCACCGGATCCTCGATGTCGCCCCAGATCACTTTCATCGCGTAGGTCGTCGCGCTCATATTCTGCGCGTGACGGTGATACCCCGGAAGCCGGCCCGCGGCGATAATGCGGCGCAGATTCATCTGCCGGCAAAGGCGCCGGCGCGCCGAGTACAGCAGGCGCCCGATGCCCCGGCGCCTTACGCCCGGATCGACAAACACCTCGGCGCCGTAGAGCGTTCGCCCGGCGGGATTATGCGTGCCGAACAGGCCTTTTCCGGTCACCTCCCGCCAGTTGTGGTCCAGTCCGTAGTCATCCCAGATCACGATGAGCGAACTGGCCGAACCCACGACGTTACCGTCGAGCAAGGCGACAAACTGCCCTGCGGGAAAGACCCTGAGCTGCTGCTCGATATGGGCGCGCGACCACGGCGCTATCGTCGGATAGATGCGCCGTTGCAGCTCGCGTATTCCGTCTATGTCCTCGGCCCCGGTATTGCGTACGATTACGGACATGTTCTTCCCTTGGCGATGGCGCGCGCCCAGCGCCGCTTTCGGCTTTCTGCACTGGGCCTGCAACGATGCGCGCGCGTATTTGAAATGACGATCGATGTTCTCGCCACAGACGTTTAAGGTTATCATGTGCTCATCGATGCTGTCATCGACCGACCCAGTTTCCTCAAGCCTGCCCTCGCGCTTATCTGACGAAGTTGGTGAGCAAACGACGGCATTCGCGCCGATCCGGCCGATCCGGCGCCATCGGACAATCTTCCGCGCATGCGGGAACGAGGAGTGCCAATGAGCGAAATCGAAAACAAACCGTTGCGCGGAATCGTGCGCATCGCCGCCGTGCAGTACGAGCTGCGCGCAATTCACGACTGGCGCGGGTTCGAGGATCAGGTGCGTTTTCTGATGCAAAGCGCGGGCGACTACAAGCCGCAGTTCGTCCTGCTGCCGGAAATCTTCACCAGCCAGTTGCTGTCTTTCATGGATACATCGGATTTGCGCAAGGCCGTGCGCAACATGAATGACTACACTGCGCGCTACATCGCGCTGTTCCAGGAACTTGCCGCAAAGTGGAAAGTGCACATCATCGCCGGCAGTCATCCGACGCTGAAAGACGGCAGTCTGCGCAACATTGCCTACATGTTTTCACCGAATGGCGGCGTGTTCGAACAGGAAAAGATCCACCGTACGCGATGGGAGAAGGAAAAATGGAACAGCGATCCCGGCGACCGGCTGCGTGTGTTCGACACGCCGCACGGCCGGATTGCCATCCTCGTCTGCTATGACATCGAGTTTCCGGAGCTCGCGCGAAAAGTGTGCGAATTGGACACCGACATCCTGTTCGTACCGTCGTGCACCGACGACCGCCAGGGCTATTGGCGCGTGCGCTATTGCTGTCACGCCCGCGCCATCGAGAATCAGGTGTATGTCGCTCTGACGGGAACGGTAGGCCACCTGCCGGTCGAGGGTCTGGGGCTCAACTACGGTCAGGCGGCGATCATCACACCGTCGGATTTTCCGTTCGCGCGCGATGGCATCGCCGCCGAGGGCGTGCCGAACGTAGAGCAAATCGTAGTTGCCGACGTGGACTTGAGAAAGCTCGTGGACAGCCGCATCAACGGCACCACGATACCGCTGCTCGACAAACGCATCGACGTCTACCAGAATGCCGTGGAAGTAATCGCGGCGCCCTGACATGTGCCTGCCGGCCCGGCCTCCCGCCAACGGCGCAGGTTCCGCGCCGGTCCGCGATCCGGCCTGCACCGGCGCGATACACAACTCGAAAACCGCCCGCAAACCCAACAGGGACGCGCGTCTCCGACCAATGGCCGGGTGCGCGACGAAGGAGTTTCAATGAGTGCAGAACCCAGCGCCACGCCCGCCACCGCGTTTGAGCAACTGCTCAAGAATCGATACAGTTGCCGCGCGTTCCTGCCACGACAGGTGGACAGCGCGACCATCACGCGCATGTTGGAAATCGCGCAGCGCACGCCCTCCTGGTGCAACTCGCAGCCGTGGCAGGCAGTAGTCACTCGTGGCGTGGGCACGGAGCGCTTTCGCGACGCGCTGTTCGAGTACGCCGCTGCACACAAACCGGAACCCGATTTCGCCTTTCCGCGCGAATACCGCGGCGTGTACCTTGAGCGCCGGCGCGCCTGCGGCTTCCAGTTGTACGAAAGCGTGGGCATCGCGCGCGGCGACCGCGAGGCGTCGGCGCGACAGACGATGGAGAACTTTCGCCTGTTCGGCGCGCCGCACGCCATGATCGTCACCACCGACGAGGCGCTGGGCGTATACGGCGTGCTCGATTGCGGCGCGTGGGTGAATAACTTCATGCTCGCCGCGCGCAGTCTGGGCGTAGCCAGCATCGCGCAGGCTGCCCTCGGCGCGCACCCGAAATTCGTGCGCGCGCATTTCGGTCTACCTGAGGACCGGCTGGTCGTCTGCGGCATGTCGTTCGGCTACGAGGATGCAACCAATCCGGTTAACGGCTTTCGCACCAGCCGCGCCGCAATGAACGACGTGGTCACCTGGGTGGATCAGTAGACCGCTCCTGTTCCTCACTTCGACCACGCGCGCGCGGGGAGAACGTGGGATTTCTTCAATTGCCTTGAGCGGCGGCAGGCTCAATGGTCTTTAGCCAGGCGACAGCGCCAGCACCGGCGGCGCGGCCGCTGGCGAAACACGCGGTCAAGAGATAGCCGCCGGTCGGCGCTTCCCAGTCGAGCATTTCCCCGGAGCAGAATACGCCCGGCAGGGCCTGGATCATCAGGTTCCGGTCCAGGGCTTCGAAGGCGACGCCACCCGCACTGCTGATGGCTTCATCCAGCGGGCGCGGCGCGATCAGGCGCAGCGGCAACGCCTTTATCGCGGCGGCGAGGCGGTCCGGATCGGTGAAGTCTGCCGCGGGCAGCAGTTCGCGCAGCAGCCCCGCTTTTACGCCGTCGATTCCGGCGCGGCGGCGCAGGTGATTCGCCATTGAACTCGATCCGCGCCCACGCGATAGTTCGCTCGCCAGCCGCGCCAGATCCCGGCCCGGCGCCAGATCCATTCGCAGCTGCGCCACGCCTGACGCTTCGATCTCGTCGCGCAGGCGCGCGGACAGAGCATAGATCAGGCTGCCTTCGACGCCGGTCGCGGTGACCAGGAATTCACCCAGCTGGCTCGTCTCGCCGCCAACCGCCCCGCTGTGGGACAGGACGACCGGCTTCACCGGGTGGCCCGCATGGCGTGTGCGGAAGTGCTCGCTCCAGCCGACGTCAAAACCGCAATTCGCGGGCCGCAACTTGGTGA